>TARA_R110002167_G_scaffold287859_3_pt1 | contig 35177 bp, 35 predicted proteins | sample TARA_R110002167 | Tara Oceans TARA_R110002167 (sample SAMEA4398238) | marine metagenome | biome: Polar Biome; feature: [MES] marine water layer (ENVO:01000295) within the mesopelagic zone...; material: water (ENVO:00002006), including particulate matter (ENVO:01000060) such...
CAACCGCTATCAGGTATTGTTCAAATTGATGATGCCTTCTATGGCGGAGAGCGTCATGGTGGCAAACGAGGTAGAGGCTCAGAAAATAAAACACCTTTTGTTGCAGCCGTTTCTACTAATGAAGAAGGTCATCCTATTCGTATGAATTTCACGGTTGTGAAAGGGTTTCGTTTGTCAGAAATATCACAATGGTCAAAAAAGCATTTAACACCTGGCAGTATTGTCGTTTCAGATGGTCTTGCTTGTTTTAAAGCGGTTAAAAATGCAGCCTGTGAACATTTTAGTATTGTGACAGGCGGTGGACCAGAAAGCGTTAAAAAAGAACAGTTTATTTGGGTGAATACGATGATAGGCAATGTAAAAAACTCAATCGTAGGTACTTATCATGCCATTAAGCATAAACACTTGCCGAGATACTTAGCTGAGTTTAGTTATCGATTTAATCGACGCTTTACGTTAGAAAATATGTTACCTCGTTTTGCCTTCATTGCTTTGCGTACTCCGCCTATGCCTAATAAGTACTTGAGGATGGCTGAGCTTTATGGGTAATCAAAACGGATATGCCTTGGAGAATATCCATAGGGGTTAATTTTCTTTTAATTGCTTTTCACTGTAATCCAGCTTTTTATGTTTTTTTCCTGATGCCTCAGCTAATTCTTTAGGAACATAGTTTTCATCATGTTTTGCTAATACCTCGCTCGCTTCAATAATGTTGCCTTGAATCAGTGCGCCATTGGCAACAATACCTTGTCCTTCACGGAATAAATCAGGGAGAATACCGTCATACTGTACGGTGATCATAGGGGCATTATCATTAAAATTTGCGACTGTCGTCATGTCTGTTAATTTAAAACTAACCTTTAAATTAGCACTATTTCTTTTGACAGTGCCAGGTACAACTAAGCCGCCAATACGAATACGTTGTCCTATTGTCGGTTTTATTTTAGTATTTTCTTTACCTAAGGTGATTTCTGACGGTTTATAAAATAAATCAATATTTTGACTCAAAGCATAAAGTATCAGGCTAGCAACAACACTGATACCAATGATGATTGCCAACACTATGGTAAATCTCTTTTTTCTTCGTGGGTTCATCATAAAATCTTTAAGGTAGGATAGCTGCTTGTTTGCGGTGTTTTGCCACTTCACGTAATTTATCTTCTCGTTTTATACGTTTGGCAATTTGCTGCTTGATCTTTCGGTGATTTACTTTGCTTGAGTAATACAGAAAAGCCATGGCAATAAAAGCTGTACCGTAGGACATCCATACATAAAATCCATAGCCGCCCATATTTATAAAAGCGCTGATACTGTCAAATTGCATTAGGTAAGCTCCTGATGAGTTATCAATGCTTTTGCCCAAGGTCGTATACTATTACGTGCTAAAAGTTCGGTTCGAAAGCGGATACAAAGTATTGTAGCAACTAAAAAAATCAAACCAAGTAGGCATAAAAAAAAGGGCCATAACATATCAATATTCATCGATGGTTTGCCTAATTTACTTACCGTGGAACCTTGATGGAGGGTATTCCACCATTCAACTGAATATTTGATAATTGGAATATTGATCATACCAACTAACGTTAATATCCCAGCTGCTTTTCCTGCCAAATTTTTATCTTCGAAAGCACTGTGTAAAGCGATAACACCAAGATATAAAAATAACAAAATAAGCTCTGAAGTTAAACGAGCATCCCACACCCACCATGTGCCCCACATAGGCTTCCCCCAGACGGCACCTGTTAATAAAGCTAAAAACGTACATACAGCACCAACGGGAGCCATTGCTGCGGCCGAAGCATCAGCTATTTTTAATTGCCATACTAAACTACAAAAAGCCGCAATAGACATAGCTATGTATATTCCCATAGACAAAGAGGCCGTTGGTACATGAATATAAAAAATTCTAAAGCTATCACCTTGTTGATAATCAGCTGGGGCAAACAGTAGCGCCCAAACAATTCCAATAGGAAGAAATAGCATGGTGAGTTTAGAACACCATGATATTAACCTATTTGAAAAATGATAAGTCACTTCTGGGTTTGCGTATGGGTGTAAAATTTTCCACATCATCTTAATGTTCTTTTTTCATCGTTAGTGTTAATTAATTGTGATGGCATCAACAAAAATAATTTCTTCAAAACTACGTTCTAAGGAGCGACTTTGAAAGTTGTGCATAATGGAACCATTGATCCAACTAATATTATCTTGTTGTTTTACCTTAGATTCAGGTGCCGCAAGCCATTGCTTAGAATTGTTTGTAGCGACTTGAATATAACTATAGCCAGCTGACGTTATTACTTCTGTCACTATACCGGTTGTTTGATTTTGCTTCTTCGGTTGAGAAGCAGCGTTACCTTTATTAAAGTGACTGATAAAATAAATTTCATTAAAAGTTCTATTAAGCGTTGTGCTAGTGAAGTTAGTCATTTTTTGACCATTACTCCAACTTACATATTCACCTACTTTCACATCTTCCATAGGGCCAGCAGCCCAAATTTCTGTTGAGTTGAAATCTATTTTTGTGTAAGTGTAGCCACCGCTTACTAAGACTTCTTTTATTATCCCACCGGTATTTGATGAAGATTGACTACTCGTTTTGGCTACGTTAGCTTGGGGACGAGTGTTAGCCGTTAAAGGGTCTATATATTTGCTAATGAAGTAAATTTCATCAAACGTTCTGCTTAATGATTTACTATTGAAATTTCGCATGAGTGTACCTTGATACCAGCCTATCAGTTGACCTTTGTTTAACTGAGTTTGAGGTCCTGCAGCCCATAATTCAACGCCATTTCTTTCTACTTTGACATAAGTATAACCGCCACCAACAAAGACTTCTTTTATGGTGCCTCCTTGTAAATCCCCTAAACTTGCAGAAGTTACTATTTGACTTATAGCAGGGTGGTTTGCTGGCAGAGCCGTTGTTTGAATGTTATTGCTTTGTTGAGTTTGTGGTTCTTTTGCTTGCTCGCATGCAGTTAGGGATAAAATAATAATAGTGCTTGCCAGTAATAATAACTTTTTTGACATAATTGGTTCCAGTTTATGAGTTGATTAACAATTCATTAAATAGATATTTGCTGTGATTTATATTTAAGCAGTTATTATGCCATTCTCTAGAATAAAATGGGTATAACAACAAAACTAAATTTTCAAGCGAGTATTTATTATGAATAATTAAATTTATTTGGGTATAATCATTTTTTTCTTTTGTTGTATTCTTTAATGTTTAAAGTATTTAAAATTCAGTTAAACAATGCTTGGCTGTTTTTGGCTTTGTTTTCCTTGCTCTCTGCAAATATATTGGCTGTCTTTATTATCCTTTTGAAATTACCACTATTTTCACTTGTTTCAGCCCAACCCTTATTTAAAATCATGTTAACTTATCATGTTAATTTAGCGATGGTATTTTGGATGCCAATTATTGCTTGTTGGCTATGGGCGACATTATTTAATCTAAAGAAAAAACTTATTACCTTTTCCATAATGTTATCCGTAATTTCATTACTGATGTTATGTTTTTCTTTATTTGATTTGAACAATACTATTACCTTAAGTAATTACTATCCAATTTTACATAGCTATATTTTTATTACCTCACTAATAATACAAGTTGTCTCCGTAACAATTGTTGTCATTGCAATGCTAATCAGTAAAATCCAGCCCAATAAAAGTCAATATTTGGCAAAATTTGCTGGCATTGTTTGGCTAGGTATACCAATTGCCCTTATTGCTTACTTGATGAGTCATGAGATTGGTTTTCAATCAAAACATAGTATGATCGAGGATTTGTTGTGGGCTCCAGGACATATTCAGCAAACCGTTAATGGTTTGTTAATTGCTAGCATGTGGTGTTATTTTCTCAAAAGTGAGAAACCATTGCCAGTTTTGAGATTGTTTACTTGGTTGACGGTAATTAGTTGTGCAATTGCATTAGTTGCTACTTTGCTTTCTAATTATGATGGTTTAGCAAAACAAATGTTTACTTGGCAAATGAGTTTGTTTAGTTGGCTACCAATGGCTGCAATTACTTCTGAACTCTTAAAACAGCACCACAATAACATATATATTAAATTATCATTATTTGTTGGTTTACTCGGGGTTATTGCTGGTACTATTATTGTCAAGGGTACTTTGAGTATTCCTGGGCATTATCATGGCATGACAGGCGCTTTTAACCTGGCGCTTTTTGCCATATTGTTAAATAACCTTAAAGTTAAACCTTTTCAACAAAGACTAACATTAAGCTATGGTTTTGGACTAATAATACTCATTGTCGGGTTGACTGTTGCAGGATATTTGGGGATTGGCCGTAAACTTGTAGCCCAACAACAAGGCACATTAGATATGTGGCAATATGGCGCTATTTCATTCGTTGCCATTGGCGCTTTAGTTGCAATTACTGCATCGTTATTTATTGTTAAATCATTTTTTCCGTTATTAAAAGAAGGCAATAATTAAGGCCTGGTTTCATTTTTTGCCTACACGGCATTGGTCTTGCCTTTATATTTTTATGTTTTAATATTTTGTTAATGAAAAAAGGGGGGCTCATTCAATTTTTTATAAGTGTTACTTTATTATTATTGGTATTCATTTATCCTTTGGCAGCAGCACAAGTCTGCAATACTGACGGAGCTAAAACCATGCCTTCAGAGCGTTATGTTGTTTTTGGTGACAAGTATTATGTTCGAGACCGAGTGACGGGTTTGGAATGGACCCGTTGTGCTATAGGGCAGTCATGGAATAATGAAAAGAATGAATGCCAAGAAATAACGAAGAAACAAGTGAAGTCTTGGTTTTCGTACGACTCGGCTGTAGCCGAAGTAAAAAGGTATCGCTTGTTAACAAATAATAATAACTGGCGTTTGCCAACAATCAATGAGCTGTTAACCATAGTTGAACATCGTTGCCAGAGCCCCGCTATCAATGTAGACGTATTTCCTAATGCTCCTAGTTGGCGCTTCTGGTCGGCAAGCTCAATGGTAAACAATGAATACTATGCCTGGGTGACCGATTTTGATGATGGTAGTGCTGAAACGATTTTAAAATCAGTTTCTTCTCATTATATACGCTTAGTTAAAGGTAATAATTTACTCTTAAACAAACCTAAAACTCAAATAAAGAGCGTTGAGGAAAATTTGTCGAAGTGGAACGATGGTATCCATGACCTGCAAAATCCTGATCTTACGACATTACAAACATACCAAGATATTATTAATGCTTTTCCAAAGGATAGTTCAGGACACCCTGATTGGGCCTTATCGCTTAATAAACAATTAATAGAGCCAAGGGCAAATAAAACACTTGATAATGCTGAAAGTATGGTGGTTTGGCAACATGATATTATCTATAAAGACACGGCAACTATGCCTTGGGTTCTTTTCCCCCATAAAACTCACACGCAATGGCTTGCCTGTAGTAATTGTCATGAAAATGTCTTTAGCAGCACGGGAAGTAAAGCCGATATTTCTATGACGTCTATTTACACAGGGGAGCACTGTGGTGCTTGTCATGGGCGAGTGGCATTTAATGTTAATACCTGTGAACGATGCCATTCAGTGTTACATGATGGCGTTAGCGAAAATGGTCGTAAAATGCTTGATAAATCACCCTGATTTTAATTTTTAAAGGATGCGAATCTAAGTTGTTGTTGTAGTTTGCTTAACGACTCTGTTAACGATTTCTCATCTAGTTCATCGATCGTCTGTGGTAATGCTGATATCAGTTTATTGGTTGTTTTAGCTCGTTCTATTTCATTATTTTGCCAAAGAATTAATTGCTTGGTTAAATCATGTTGAGGAACATTTTCGACACTAGGAAATTTGAGGCTTAAGTTTTTTATAGCAGACATGGTTTTAGTTAAAAATGTGAGTATCTTATTGATATGTTTTAACCAAAAAGCATTGGCAATAATTAACGCAATAAAGTTTATCACGCTCATTATTATAACAACCCAAAAAATTACTATTAGAAACTGTTGATAAAAAGGCTCTTGGTTCGATTTATGAATTTGATAGATACTATCTTCAAAAATCTGGTTAAAACTCGTATATATATAGATTAATGCCACAAGGATCATAATAACTTCAAGGGTAATTAACAGTACCATTAAAGACCCTTGAATATTTCTGTCAACATATTTGATTTTTCTTCTATTATTCATACTATTGTCCTTTTATATATCATGGCAACTATTACATAGTTTATGTTGCTCGTGTTCTTCAAAAATATTGGCTCCGTGTTTTTTATCAAATGTTTTATGACAAGAAATACAACTGACTTTGCCATCAGGCAAGTTTATCCTTTTATCGAGTAAACCTATTGGTCTGTAACCACCATACTGAGCGGCTTTTTTATAATCTCGACCAATGGGGTGGCTAACCCGTCCGCCAGAGTGGCTAATAGCATTACCATCAACAACGCTAACATTTAAATTGCCCGTTTGGTTAATATGACATTCCATACATTTTAAGGAGAAGGAGTCGAGTTGATCACTAAAATGTTCACTGCCGGCTACTGTATGTCCAGAAATAAATAACGATGTTCCTAAGTCTTTCATATTCTCAAAAAACGATTTTTCATGACAACTATGACAAAATTCTTTCCCTGTTAATTCGGTCACCATTAGCCCTTTGGCTTCGCTGTGAATATCATGACAGGTGCTGCAGGTTAATTTACTTTGCCAATTAAGCTTAAAAATTTCGGGTAAGTTTTTGCTCGTTACAATGCCAGAAGGGTGGCTTGATTTTATTGCATTAGCATGACAGCGTTCACACAATATTTCTTGAGCGTTTAATAATAAATATGCGTTGTCGCTATTAATTGTTTCTGTTGCGAGGTGACATGACTGACAGTTCTCTGAGAGTAGATGAGGAGATGAACGACCAATAACCCAAGAGGTAGAAAAACTGATAATTATGATAACACAGGCTAATAACACAAATGCTTTCATAGAGTAAGCCTACTCGCCAATTTTGATAGTTGTTGGATCTTATTTAATACAATTTTTTTATCCGCTATTGATGAAGTAGGCAATGCCTGCAACTTTTCAACTTCAGATGATAATGATTGATAATGCGCTAATAATGTCTCTATACCTTCATCCATTTGCTGACATTCTTCCTGAAAATAATCATATTTTCTGATTTTAATCATCGGCATTTCATGTTGGTGGCCAAATTTCAAATTTTTTGCAAAACGATATAAGGGACCCGCCACACGAAAACTACTATATAGAGTGATAAAATAAGTAGTGATAGCCGTTGCAGCAATCAACCAAGCGCCAGTAATAAACATGATATACAGGAGATTATTGTGCGAATTGGTCAACATTTGCAAAATTGTCAAATAGTCACCTGTTGGAGTGTCAAAATTTAATATCAATAAAGCCAAAGAGCCTATTGATATCGCGCTGACAATAAGGGCAATGCGAGCTATACGCCTTAACATGTTGACAGCTAAAGTATGGTGAGTTTGATTTTGAGTAGAACGGTTAGCTTGATTGACCATATTTTGTATCACAACACAACGTAAAAAAGAATTGAAAATTCACTGTTATTTGAATAATAAATTAGCCACCATTGTAAATTGATGACTGATTAGTTTTATTTACTTATATCTCCCTTTGCTTTTATCAATTTGTATTCATCATCTGTTGGCGGCGGTAAAACGCTAAGAAACCCAGCTTTTTTGTCTAAGTCGGCAGGCCGGAAAATATCAATTTTACGGTGAAATTGATCTGCCATTAATACCCGATTATCTTCATCTACTACAATGCCAGAGTTTAGCATGTAATTAGCAGGCATTAATTTATCACTGCGCTCACCTATAAAGAGCAAAAGTTCACCTTTATTATTAAAAATTTGAAAGTTACCAAAGGCTGCATCTGAAACATAAATATTATTGTCGCTATCTAAGGCAATGCCTTTAGGGCGACTAAATTGTCCTGCTTGCCGCCCGATCGAACCAAACTTCAAAACAAGTTTTTCTGTATTAATATCAATAACCTGTATTCTAAAATTGCCACTATCAACGACATACAATAAATTACCATCTAGCGTAATATCTTTGGGTAAATTAAATTCTAAATCGCCACTACCTCGGGTACCAATAGTTCTTATGAGTTCACCCGTTCGACTATTAATTTCTAAAATGTGGTGTTTTTGAGTGGATACTCCACCAGTATCAGAGATGAAAACACGAGAGCCGTCAGGCGTTACAGCGAGCCCAGTTGGCATAGAAAATAGCTTTTTTTGTCCGATTTTTCTGAGAAATTCACCATCTCTATTGTATATTTTAATATCACCGGAGCTTTGATCCATCACATAAAGGTTGCCTTGTTCATCAACATCAATACCAAAAGGCTTTACTAATACAGAATCATCTGCATCTTTTACTCTGGCATAAAAATACTCATGAGGATCAAAAATATGCACTGTGCGCTTAGGTGGATCGCTGACAAAAATTCTACCTTTGTGTACCGCTATATCAAAGGGCTTTAGCATGCCTTTGCCTACTAAATTAGAGCCAGTTAAATATCGAGAAATTTTGTTATCCTCTGTTTCAAACTCAACGTCAAGGCTTGATAGCAACATACGTTCAAAGTAAAAACGCGCTTTTTCTGGAGGTGAGGGATAAACAAGTTCTTTAGCTTGCGTGTTTTCAATGGTCGCTTTAGAAGAGCAGCCAGAGATAAATGACAGGGAAAGGGAAATACAAAAAATAAATAATTTTTTTATATCAATAGCAGGCATTTTGATTCCTTAACTTTTAATTGTTTTTTATTATACTAAATGTCATTGGCAAGAAAATTGCTAAGTATTTAATAAATAATTGCCAGTTTTTTTATAAAAACGTGTTTTAATATGATTTAGAATGTAAACCATGCAATTTTTAAGCCTTTAGTTTTGTTTTTTATTGCGAAAAAATTTCATCCTATTACTATTAGAATATAGCTGACATAAGCAAGAACGAGTATTTAATGAGAGTGTGTTTTTTTTTATTAATGTATACCATAACTATTTTTTTTTCATTCTCGGTGCATTCGTCCACTCAGAAAGAAATTCAAATAGGCGCACAAGTTTGGCGAACCAATTGTGCTTCTTGTCATGGAGCTGATGGGCGAGGCTCACCACAAATAAAGCAACAGCTCAATGGGGAAATTGTTGATTTTACTTCATTGGCTTTTGCTGAAACTGCTGATAGAAGGAAAATGCTCTTAGCAGTAAGAGATGGAGTTAAGGAAACTATCATGCCAAGTTTTAGGGCTCAACTACCATATCAAGAAATGTTAGCTGTTGTTGATTACGCCCGAAATAGTTTTATGTTGCAATTAAATATGGGGCATGACTATGATGAAGGCAAAAAAGTTTTTGCCGATAATTGCTCTGTTTGTCATGGTGATCAAGGTCAAGGTGCTATATGGACTTCGGCTGGGCTTTTTCCTAAACCGGCGAATTTTACTGATCCTAAAAAAATAAAACAATTAACCAAAACTCGTATGCTCTTTTCGGTAACTAATGGTCGCCCTGAAACAGCAATGGTATCTTGGAAAACGCGCTTATCTACACAACAAATCACCGCAGTAGTAAATTACATTCGTGCAGGCATCATGAAAGTTTCTGACCGAGAGACTGAGTTTGGAGATGCGATGGGAGAACAACAAAATAAACTTGATCCGTTCTTAAGTGGTAAAAAATTTGATGAGAGTGATTTAAGCTCCGCTCCTGTAAAAAAGACTAATAAAGTTGAACAATCATCTACTAGTAAAAATAATCCGAGTGATCCGTTTTTGCAAAGTGGTGCTTATCAAGTAAGTGAAGACCCAAATATTGGCAAAAGTGATATTTATGGCGGTGAATCGCACGACCATAAAACACACATGGGCAAAAAATTGAATATTTTGGATCCTTTGCCGAATGATTTAATTGGTGATTATGATGCGGGGCGAGATTTGTATAGAAAAACCTGTGTATCGTGCCATGGTAAAAATGGTAATGGTCAAGGACCAAGAGCTCATTTTATTTTTCCGAAGCCTCGTGATTTTACCCACAGTGCCGCCAGAGCAAGCTTTAGTAGAGCACATATTTTTGAGCGGATCAGAGCAGGAGTTACTCAAACAGAAATGCCAGCCTGGGGATCTGTTTTAACGCAGCAACAGATGGCTAATGTTGCTGAGTATGTTTTTAGCACTTTCATTAGTCAAAAAAGGATTGATCCTGATTTTTGGCCAAAACAAGATGATAAAAACAAGCTTATAAATAAAGTAAAGTCTCAATAGGAATTTAGCATTGATACCAAGTAAATTTATTTTTTTGTTGTGCTTTTTTATTTTATTCTCTAGTCAAATTGTGGCCTCGAAGCAACAAGAAAGCAGTAATAAAAGCATTCTAAATTTAAGCGTAGAAGCACTTGAACATGGGCGGAAAATTTATAATTACCGTTGCTACTATTGTCATGGTTATTCAGGAGATGCAAAAACATTAGCCGCTAGGGGGGTATCACCTGCGCCTAGAGACTTTACTAATAGTTCGTTAGAACAATTATCACGAGATAAAATGCTAGCGGCTGTAGTAAATGGACGAAACGGAACTGCGATGACTAGTTTTACTAAGTTTTTATCAAACGAAGATATTAACTTAGTGGTTGATTTTATTCGCCAAGAGTTTATGCAAAATAATTTAGTTAATACTAAGTACCATACCAAAGAAAATGGTTGGCCGGATCATCAAAAATACTCGGCCGCTTTTGCTTTCGCAACAGGTGATATTGCGCTAGACGTTGCTCAGGAAACTCTAAACGAACAACAATTAAAAGGGCTACAACTTTATTTATCTTCCTGTATTACTTGTCATGATAATAGCAAGGTCAACGAGGAAGGCATTATTTGGCAAAGCCAATCAATATCTTACCCTAGAAATAATTTTTCATATACTAAGTTTGATGGTGTTACTGGCGCAAGTACCTATCAAAAGCATGATACTTTTGCTTTACTTGAAACAGCATCATTAAAAGTAAAGCAAGGCGAAGCACTTTTTCGTGATAACTGCGCCTTTTGCCATGGTATGGATGGTAGCGGGAAAAATTGGATTGGCAGTTTTATGCAGAAAAAACCACAAAATTTACAAGATGCTGTATTTATGAAGTCAGTGAATAAAGAAGTGATTAAGCAAATGATTAAACAAGGAAAAGTAAATACCTCAATGCCAGCTTGGCAGTCGGTACTTAACGAACAACAAATTGATGCTATTGTTAGCTATATTAGTGAGGCATTTTATAATCTTGAGGATTAAGATATTCATAACGCTAATGTTGTTATTATGCTCATGTTCAAAACAAGAACAAAACAGCATAAATAACGAACAACTTTGGCCTGAGAGTCTAATGATAAAGTCATTAGATATTAGCGACCAATCATTAGAAATAATTAATAATAACGCTGGCTCAAAGCAATGGCTACTAATTAATGTATGGGCTACTTGGTGTGCCCCGTGTCGAAAGGAAATGCCATTATTGCAACAGTTATCAGAAGAGTTATCTGATCTGCCTATTAGCATAAAATTATTATCCATTGATAATGATATTAATTTAATTAAAGAGTTTGTATTGCAAAATAATATTCATTTACCAGTATATTTTACCAAACAAGAAAGTATTGAAAAAATGTTAAATATTTCAGCTTATCCCATGACCTTTTTGATTAGCCCTAATGGAAAGGTTATAAAATCCTTTTTAGGTGTGAGAGCATGGTCATCAAAAGAAATGCGTTTACAATTAGAAACATTGTTAAAGGAGGCTTAAATGGATAGATTTACGCCTAAATCAGTTGGGTTTTTCTTTACTATTAAAGGGAAAGTCCTTCTGTCACTCGGCTTTTTAGCTATATATACTATTTTTCTTTTTGTCTATAGTTTAGCTCAAAAGGATGTTCTATTAGATAAAATTAAAGAAATAGATACCTTGCAGGAAGCTGAAACTGTATTGCTAGCAGCCGATCTAGCGGTGTTTGATGCAATAACTAACTTACTCATTTTGATTGAACCTACTCAAAAAGAAGACGTTATTGAAAAAGCTCATGAACATTTTAATATTCTAACTGAGCACTATAAAAAGCTATCCTTGCTTTACCCTAAAAGAGCGCCTTCCTTTTATGTACTAATTGGTAGTTTAGCAAAAGTGGTTATGTCACCTAATACAAGTGACTATATTCACGTTAAAATTAATCTAGAAAATCACCAAAGAGAGCTAAATGGTTTGATTTTGGCAAACCAAAAAGCGAGACAAAAACTATTTAAATCCTATAAACGTATCAGCGATACTGCGGTAAGTCGTCTTGTTTTACTAACATTATTTGCTTTGATTTTAATGATATTAATTTCGAGCTTGTTTTTTGGCAAAATCACTTTAGATATTAAACGCGTGTTGGTGCAAATACAGAGTATTGTTGCCAGAGAGAGACAAGAAAATTTAACCACAAAACGTGTCGATGAAATAGGCATGTTAATTGATGGAGTAAACGAAATGTCGGACGCATTAGATTTACGCGAACAGCAGTTATATTTAGAGCGCATTAATAGCGCGTATTATGATAGTTCTAATGCCATTGAAAAGCTTACCGCAGGTTTGGTTCATGAATTAGGAAATCCAATTGCCATTATTATTGGAGTTATTGATGAAATTGAACATGGAAATGATAGCTTACCTTTATCACTTCAAGAGAAAATACTCTCAATAAAGGAAGCGAATGATAAATTACTGTTAATTAATACCGATTTGACCAAGTTGGCATCACCGATAAATAAAGACTTTGAATTTTTAGATTTTAATGAAGTTGTCAGTCACATTGCTAATTTACTGCATTATGATGAGCGCTGGTATAGTGTTGATATTAAATTAAACTTGGCTCCAATGTTGCCTGCCATTTTTGCTTGTGATGCTCAAATTCGACTATTACTTAATAATTTACTAACCAATAGCCTTGAAGCCAGAATTTCAAACGAGCATCAAGTAGAAATAGACACTTTATATGTAGATGAAAATATTCATCTTATTATTAAAGATAATGGTGTAGGTATGGATGATGAAAACTTAGAAAATGCCTTTACTCCTTTTTATACTACTAAAGATCAGTCTATTCACAGCGGTATGGGATTATTTAGTTGTATAACCGTGGTAAATAGTCATAAAGGAAGGATGAATTATAGCTCTTACCCAAATAAAGGCACACAAATTCGAATTTCTTTTCCAATATTAAAAGTAAATAATGAACAAGCTGTTGAGGAGAGAGAATATGAACATTAGTAGCCTAAGTTTTCTGATTTATTTTGTCTCTTTAAGCTCGTTTGCACAAACGGATAAGTCAGCAATCTTTTCGGCGGGAGAGTTACATTTTTGGGTTGTTTTAATTGTTTTTGGTGCAATTGTTTTTCTGCTTGCCTACAGCATGAAAAGCAAATTGATAGCAAAAAATACTAAATATGACTTGATAAAATATTCTACGCAACCCATTTTTGTGACCAACGCCGAAGGGAAAATTATTTTTATTAATGACGTAGCTAAAAACTTGATTGGTATAGAAAATACTAATGGAGAAATAGTAAACATATTCGATTTGATTGATGGTTTACCTGAGTGCTTAATGAATAATGTCACGTGCCAACAAGTAGATAATGAGCAACACTGTCATTGCAAAGAAATATGCCCAAGCGACAAAGATTTTTCTTTGATTTGTCATGATGATCATACTATTCCTATAAAAATAGATGTATTGCGTCAAGCTAATGGTAGTAATATTTATTATTTGAAATTATTAGTCATTGAAAAAAAATTACAGCAACAATTAGAATCACAAAATAAAGTGGCCACCCTAGGCGAGTTTTTAGCGGGAATTTTACATGAAGTAGGTAACCCTATGGCCGCTATTGAAGGTGTGTCAGCAAATTTACTTTGGCAGCTAACTAATGATAAAGAAAACGTATCTAATGACTATTTGCAAGAACAAATTAATCTTATACAAGCACAAGCAAGGCGCGTTAATCATATTAAAAATGAGTTTAGTTTAATAAGTCAAAATTCAGATTTATTATCTAATCAAATGCAGTGGTTTGATCTTAATGATTTGCTTACCCAACTCATTGAATTGATCAAATATGATAAAAGAACAGATCAAATTGAAATTAGTTACCAAGCCGATAAAGGTATGCCGGCAATTTATACTCATAAGGATAAGTTAACCCAGATATTACTGAATGTGTTTTCTAATGCTATAGATGTATTACAGCAACAAGATAAAGCCAGTATTAGTGTTTTATTAAGCCATGACAAAAGCTCGGTAAAAGTGAATATTTTGGATAATGGCTTAGGGTTAGATGCACAAGAGTTAGAAAGAATATTTGAAGCTTTTTATACCACTAAGTCTAAAGGAATAGGTTTGGGCTTGATGATATGTAAGCAACTAGCCAATTCACTAAGTATGGATTTCAATATGACCTCTCAGGTTAGCATTGGTACTCAAGTAGAATTAATCATTCCTATAAGTGATAAAAATTGATGAAAAATTTAAAAATACTGGTTGTTGATGATGAACCTGCAATCAGACAAATATTGTCTAATGTAATTGAACGGGAAGGCTATAAAGTCAGTGTGGCAGAAAATGCTGGTACAGCTTTACATATGTTAGGCTCAAATGAGTTTGATGTAGTATTTAGTGATGTGCGTATGCCTGATTTTACCGGTATTGAATTACTCAAACGAGCTAGAGAGCAAGGGGTTGAAAGTCAATTTATTATAATGACGGCCTTCGCCTCAGTGAACACTGCAATAGAAGCGATGCGTAATGGAGCCTTTGATTATTTAACTAAACCCTTACGTACCGAAGACGTCATTCACCGATTAAATCAAATATCAGACTTCATTGAGCTGCGCTCAGAAAACAAAGTGCTACGTGAACTTGTCATGGGTATTGGTGACAAGCAATGTAAAATGGTTTCAAATGCCATGAATGTTGTTGATAGATTGATTTTAAAAGTAGCAAAAACAGACTCAACCATATTAATAACAGGGGAAAGTGGTACAGGAAAAGGCATAACCGCGCGCACTATTCATCAAAATAGCCTGCGTAGTAATAATACAATAATTCCTGTCAACTGTGGCGCAATTCCTGAAGCATTAATGGAAAGTGAACTCTTTGGTCATACTAAGGGCGCCTTCACTGGTGCCAATAAATCGAAGAAAGGTCTTTTTGAAGCCGCAAGTGGAGGTACTTTATTTTTAGATGAAATTGGTGAGTTGCCTTTGCTGCTTCAAGTAAAACTACTGCATGCAATAGAGGAAAAAAGAGTTCGTCCTGTTGGAAGTGGACAATTTATTGATGTTGATATTCGTATTATTGCGGCGACTAACCGTAAGTTACAAGAGATGGTTAAAGAAGGAACGTTTCGAGAAGATTTATATTTTAGGTTAAATGTTTTTAATATTGACCTGCCAGCATTAAAGCAAAGAAAAGAAGATATTAAAATTTTAGTTAAGTTTTTTATCAAATTAGAAAGCAAAAAAATGGGCTTAAATAATACCTTTGAAATTGAGCCAGAAGCGTTAGAGTTAATTGAAAATTACAGTTATCCAGGAAATATTAGAGAATTAGAAAATACGGTTGCTAGAGCCATGATTCTCGCTGATGATAATATTATCAGAATAACTGATTTGCCTAACCAGTTATTGAGCCAACAAGCCACCAAAGCGGGTGGCCAAACTTTAAGGGAGCAAGTAAGAGATTTTGAATTGTCAGTGATTAAAAAGGCGTTGTTAGATGCAAATGATGACAGAAGGGTTGCTGCAGAGCAATTAGGCTTGGGATTATCAAGTTTGTATCGGAAACTTGACGAATAGATTTTAGCTAGTGATTAACGGAAGTAAATTATGAAAATTCATATAATAGCTGCTTTATTAATGTTTAATGTTACTAATCAATCAGCGGCACTTGAACAAACTGTAAATAGTGATAATAAGCAAGTTGAACAATGGCTTGAAAAAGGCTTGGCGGCTCATAAAATAGATGACTTAATGGGGGCACTTAATTGGCTAGGAAAAGCGGCTAAGCAAGGACAACCTAAGGCGAAGGCTATGTTGGGTTATCTTTATCTTCGCTCCGATGAAATAGAGCTAGCGGTCCCTTTATTTGAACAAGCAGCTAAACAAGGCAATGCTATGGCGCAATTTGAATTATCGACCTTATATGCTCAAGGTAATGGTGTAGAACAAAATTTTACTACTGCGCTAGCGTTTCTAAACCAAGCTATTGCTCAAGATCATTTACCCGCGATCTATTTACTTGCGAGTAGTTATGAGCAGGGAAAGTTTGGTCTGGCGGTAAATATTGAAAAAGCGGTTAGCCATTACCAACAAGCGAGTAATAAAGGCTATCCCACAGCGACTTATCGATTAATACAAGCTTATAAAAATGGTGAACTTGGTTTTTCTAAAGATAAAGCTAAAGAAAAAGAACTAAAAGATTTACTCAATAAACATTCAGAAGAGAAAGCCAAACAAGAGAAAGAAAAGTTAGCCGATTACTAATTTTTCAATTTACCAGTATCCTGTATCTTATCATCGATAAAGCTGCCTATAGAGGAAAGTCATGTTCAAGTTAATACCTGTTAATATTCATTCGATTACCATTTTATTATTCATTGTTGTTTTTTCATCAACAGCTTTAGCGGGTAATTCAGTTAAAGGTAAGCAGCTGTACCAGCGGAATTGTGCTCAATGCCATGGTGAAAATGGCAAACCAACCATGCCAAGAGCCGCTGATTTTTCAAAAAAAGAAGGACTTAGAGTGAGTGATAAGAGTCTAATGGCTAGAATAAAACGAGGCGGTAGAAGCTGCCCTGCTGTCGGTGGCATGTTAAAGGATCAAGAAATAATAGACTTGATTGCACATTTAAGGACTTTTAGATAATGAATCTTTTCACTAAGATTTTAGTGCTTTTTTTACTATTTACCCTGGCTTCTTGTTCAGAGCCTGCACCAGATGTTGTTATTTATAAAATTAAAGATAGCTTTAATGTTGGTGAAAATGCGTTTGTTCGTTCATTAGCGGTTGAAGCTGAAAAGCAATCTTTATGGGTTGGTACTTCTATGGGGGTACATCAGGTTGACTATATTAGTGGTGATTTAAAATCTACCTTTACACGAGAGCATGGTTTAGCAAATGAATATGTTTTTGCAATAAATATAGATAAAGATGGCTATAAATGGTTCGGCACCAATGCTGGCGGAATGTCTCGTTATAAAGACGGGCAATGGAAAACATTTTTTCCTTTACACGGCCTAGCTGATTATTGGGTTTACTCCTTTGCTAATCATCCTGACGGTAGTTTATGGGTTGGTACTTGGGCAGGGGTGAATAGAGTCGATTTAGCCAGCCTTGAATTTAAAACCTATGTTAAAGAGCTTATTAATGAATGGGTTTATGGCATTGATATCGAAGATAATGGCACCATTTGGTTTGGTACTGAAGGTGGCGTTAGTCGGTTTGATGGCAGCACTTGGCAATCTTGGGATCATAGTGATGGCTTAGGTATTGCAAACAAAAATGGCTTACCCTTTAGTAAAAACACAGGTTTAGGAACGCGTTCTCGTCATGATCTTGGTATTTTAACTGGCGGCAAAGCAACTTATAATCCTAGTTATGTATTTGCGATAAAACTTGATAGTCGTGACAACACCGTTTGGGCTGGTACATGGGGCGCTGGCGTTGCTCACTTTGTTGATAATCAATGGCATAACCTATCTGTTAAAGAGGGTTTAGCCGGTAATATTATTTATTCTATTCATCAGTCAACTGATGGCGCAATGTGGTTTGGCACAAACGGCGGGTTGTCTCGTTTTGATGGTGTTAATTGGCAAAACTTCAATAAAAATAGTGGCTTATTAAATAACGATGTTTATTCCATCGCTGAGTCACCTGACGGTAATATTTGGGTTGGCACACGCAGTGGCGTAACGCGTCTTCAACCTACATTTATAAAGTCTTAAAGGATACCTATGTTTCGAATATTATTGATAATTTCTTTATTTACTGCCTTACTCAGTACTTATGTTACAGCGCAAGAGAGCTCAGTAATTACAGAGCAAGAAAATAAAGCTGAGCAAGTGAGTGAACAAACACCCAAGAGTAAATTTGTACACTTTAATGTTGGCAATAAAAACGTTAAATCAATTTATTCCGATGGTCGTGTTATGTGGGTTGGTACATCCGGAGGTGCAATCCGTTACGATTTAAAAACAGAAGATTACCGTCATTTTGACGTCAAAAATGGCCTGTTGGCTAATGGTGTTTTTCATATCAGTCGTCTTGATGAAAATCATATCGCGGTGGGTACTTATGGTGGCGGCTTGTCTGTATTAGATGAACGTGACGATAGTTGGGCAAGATATAATGTTCCAAATGGTTTGGGTGATGCTTTTGTATATGACTTATTAACCGCTAAGAATGGAGATGTGTGGATTGCTACATGGACAGGCGTCAATCGCATTATTGCTGGAGAGTTAGATAACCCAAAAGCATGGCAACTGTTTACCGTTGAAAATACCCAAGGAGGCGTGCCAAATGATTGGATTTATGGCTTGTCTGAGGGCATCAATGGTGAAATTTGGTTGGCGACAGAAGGCGGCTTAGCCCGTTACAAAAATAAAGGTTGGCAAAACTGGCAACATAAAGATGGTTTAGGTGCTGATTATGAGTTAGTTAAAGACTTTAATCCATTTAAGCGTGATCCAGCAAAGTATTCAAGCCACCATGCCAAACAAAAAATTGAACAAGGCTTAACTGGAGTGAATACCGCTTATAATCCGAATTATATTGTTTCTATGGCTGTTGCCAAAAATGGCGATATTTGGGTTGGTACATGGGGCGCAGGTTTAAACCATTTTGATGGTAAAAAGTGGCGAGTGTATACTCATCTTGATGGTTTGCCTTCAAATCATATTTTTATGCTTACTATGGCCGATGACGGTACTTTGTGGATTGGTACCAGCAAAGGTATGGCTAAGAAAAAAAATAACAGCGATAAGTTTACTTTATATACCACTGAAGATGGTTTGTTTGCTGATGCAATTTTTTCCATGGCTATTCAAGATGATGGTACCTTATGGGTTGGTAGTTATGGTGGTGTTGCTCGAATTAATCATTTGGATTAGCTTTGTTTTTCTCAACTTTGAGAATGGAATCTTAACTTTGAGAGTAAAATATAGTCAATATGGCTCTTGTTGAATAAAGTTGAGTTTTCAACTTGGTATTGGAAAAAACAAAATACCATACCAGCGCGTAAGTATTTGTATTATATGTAAATTAGATGTGTCTTTCTTTTTGTTTTGTGTTTTTAATTATTTGGCATAGTGGTTGCAGCTTATTTGATTAGATAGATAAAAGAGAAGGAAAATAATATGAACACTACTAAAAAAGTCTCACTATTGACTAGTATAATAGTAGGTGGCTTAATTACTTTAGGTACGGCTGTCGCTGGTGTTAAAGATACACCGCATAACTTAGGCTCAAGTGGAACGGGCCCTAACAATATGACCGGAACTGGTGAGGTATGTGTGTTTTGTCATACTCCACATGGCTCCGACACTTCTGCAGCAGTACCGTTATGGAACAAAACGCTTAATGCTACAGGTTTTACCACGTATGACTCTTTAGGTACCTCAAGCTTAGATGGTGGTATAGCCGCAGTGGGCTCAGTCTCTATCGCCTGTTTGTCTTGTCATGATGGTACTCAAGCGATGGATGTTATGCTCAACCAACCAGGCTCAGGAGTAATTGCAGCTGGTAATCTCGGTGGTAATCGTTTAGACGGTACTTGGACTGGTGCCGCTGCGGATGGTTTAATGCCCGCAGGTATCGCGAATATAGGCAAAGATTTGAAAAATGACCATCCAGTCGGTATACAGTATGCTGGTGGTGGTTACCTGACAGGCGTAGGCAGTCCGGCACTTGCTGCAGATAAAGATTTTAAGGCACCAATCGAAGTAACTATAAACAGTTTACCTGTTTGGTATGTACCTACCGATAGTGCTGTAGGTGGCGTAGCTGGTCGAGATAAAACCGATTTACCTTTATATACCAGAGCAGTTGCAACATTTAATAATGGCGATGTAGCAGGAAATGCTAACGAACCGTTTGTTGAGTGTGCAAGTTGTCATGATCCACACCAAGATGCTAACCCAACCTTCTTGCGAATTGACAATAATGGTAGTGCAGTATGTTTAGCTTGTCATACTAAGTAAACCCCGTGATATTAATGCACAAACTAATAATTAGTTTGTGCGTTTTTTTATTCTTTACCTTATTTAAGTATAATGGCATTTGATTGTTGATAGTAAAAATAAGAGAGTTAACTAAAATGAAAGAAGGTATTTTAAAGATTTTAATTAGTACTAGTTTACTTACATTTTTTTCTTTTCCTACATTAGCTGCAGACAGTAAATCATTGAACCTTGAGTCAAGTACTACTCAAGCTACTATTTCATTATATGAACGTGTTTTTGCAAAAATAAACAATGTTTTACTTTCCGAAGCTCTGTTTCGTGAATTTGTTTACCAACAAAACCGTAGCAGCTTTTATCATGGTAAACCCCCTGAAGGTGAAGAAATTAGCTTTTATAGAAAGTCGGGCGATAAATTAATTGAATACTATTTAATTGCTCAGGTAGCAAAAGCTAATGGCATTAAAGTAAATGAGCAAGAAATTGCCCAGAAAATCGCCGACTATGATGCTCAATTTGTCGATAACGAACAATGGAAAATTTCCCGTGTAGATTTTCTTTCTATGTATCGTCAGTTATTAGAAATAAACGATTTAGCTGATAAATATCAAGTCTTTATTAAAGATGCTATCACCCTTTCGAAAGAACAAGTGCAAACGTATCATGCTGAACATATGGAAAAGTTTACTCAGCCGCCACAAAATCATGTTGCGGTTATCATGATGAATGTTACACCTAGTGCTGGTGGCTTTGTATGGCAAGCGGTACAGCAGCAGGCTGAAGAAATTTATGAAAAGTTACAGCAAGGAGCTAAATTTTCTGACTTAGCAGAATTACATTCTACCGATGTTACTGCCGATAATGGCGGCGATATGGGCTTTATTCATCAAGGAATGACGGCTAAGAAAGTAGAAAATTTACTCGCAACGATGCAAGCGGGTGAGGTTACTAAGCCTTTAGTCTTGCTCGATGGTATTGCCATTTTTAAGTTAGTTGAACGTAAGCCTGAAATAGCGCATGCCTTTAATGAAGTAGAGGAGCGTGCTGGTTTACTGGCATTAGCTGATGCCAGAGATGCAGCTTGGACAAAAGAGATAATGGAATTAAAGGAGCAAGTACAGATAACTGTAAATGAGAGTGTTTTTGAATAATATTTAGTCACAGGAAAAATTAGAGGTTTTCTTGTTGAGAAACACCGTTAGCTTGTTTGTTTGTCTTTTTACTTGTTTAGTCCCTGAACTATCTATGGCGGAGCAATGGCTTTATCTGGGTGACGGCTTTCAAAGTACAACAGGGTATTTAGGTGCTAAAGCTTCTTATCAAAATGATATTGGCAGCAACTCAAATGAACTCTTAAGTAATGATGGTACATCAACCTCGACTATTGGACGAGTTATTCATAGAAATAACTGGCAAGGTTTTATATATCGCCCTTGGGTAACCTCTACAACACTAGGAACAGAATTACAGGCTGATTATAATCAATATGATATACAAGGAGGTGGTAATCAATCCTTATTAGCAGGGCGATTATCAACGTCGGTGAATTTGTATCCGCATTTGGACTACCCAACAACCTTTATTTTTAATCAATATGTAAAGAAAAGCTCTGGCAGTGGTGACGTTGATGATAATTTACTATTCGACACCCTTTTTAGCGTAAAAAATCATTATCAACCAGATGATGAAACTTACAGTGCCCTAACGCAATATACTTTTGGCATAACGGATGAGTCTAAAGACGCCCGAAGTTACGTGCAAAATGCATTCGATTTTACTTTTATGGACGAATTAGAGTTGAGTAACTATAGTGTTATTGCACGTTTTAATAATGAGAATAGAAACTATTTAGATCGAAATAATGAACATAATGATGCTTCGTTGCAATTTCAACAGTTCTGGCTGTTAAATGAAGGTGACTCAATTAATTTATTTGCTGATATTACCCGTGAAAACGACATTGAAAAAGGTGATGTTGATACTAGAAAACGTGATTACGAAAGAGCGCAACTAACCGCGACATCTTTTATGAGATCGGCAACGGATGACCGTATAACCTACTCATTTAATGGCTTTGCTAATCAAACTAATAATTCAATAAGTGGCATTGGCCAAGTTGAGCATCGCAGTATAAGCTTATCGGCAGGCAGTTTTTATGATTACAGTGATCAAACTCGATTGGTAGCATCACTGGATGGATTGGTAACTAATAGTAATAATGAAAAAACAGAATTTATATCCGGTTTTGGTGCGATAAACTATCAAGATCAACTTTTTTTATCTGACAATGTATTATTATCTTGGTTTGTTAACGACTCAGTGACTTTGTTGCGCGGAGACGAAAAGGAAAACATTAATTTAATTCAGTTTGGTGATGGTTTATCAAAGGACTTTTCATTATTTGATACTAATTTAACCGTTTCACTTGATCAAACTGTTAATCATGAGTTGAGTTCACTCGATGAGGGCGAACGTTTACTCGATGAATGGCAATTAAATCATGATTTGGCGTTGAATTGGTCATCTAATAATGGGGCTGTAAATTCGGTTTTTTATTTACTTTTAAGTGATTCTCGCCACTTAACAGAGGATAAAAGACAGTTTCAACATGCTTATTTAAGTTTGCAGCGTAACCAAATACTCAGTAATGCTGATAACTGGGGTGGGAACCTTGTTTACGAATGGAATAAAACCATTAATAAGTTAGGTGAACAAGAGTCCTATGCACAAGCTTTTGGTATGTTGTGGTATCGAAATATAGAACTTTGGAACGTTGAGGATTTACGTTTTACTTCGACGTTAACTTTACCTTTAAATGATCTGCTACCCGATGATGAGTTAAGAGCAAATGATATAGCCTCATGGGAGAATGCGCTAGATTATAGAGTCGGTTTATTAGAAATACGCTTGAATAGCGTAACGACTGAAAATAGCTATTATGTAGCACTTGAAGTTAAACGAAATTTTAATTTTTAAATATTGGAGATAATAGTGAAAAAGAATAGTTTACTTAGCCCAAAATACAATGTGCTGTTGTTGGTATTAGGCTTTATTTTAACCCTAAACGTTTTTTCATCTAAAGTAGCGTATGCGGAATATGGAGATGTAGTTATTAATAACTTTTCTGAAGAAGCTGGCATGCGCCCCGTTGTGTTTCCTCATTGGTTTCACCGTATTCGTTTTCGCTGTAAGGTTTGTCATGCCGATTTAGGTTTTAAGTTTGAAGCGGGAGGTAACAAAATTGATATGTTAAAAATTATTGACGGTGAGTATTGCGGTGCTTGTCATAATGGTGAAGTTGCATGGTCAGTTGAAAACTGTAATTTGTGTCATTCAGGTACCCCTGGAACGCCAACTCAAGTGCATGGCAGTACAGTGCAACAGTTAGTTTCTCCCTCTAAAGATAAAAATGAAAAGAAGTAAGGGCATACCATGAAAAAAATCAATTTAATTGCCTATTTTGCTATTATGTCTTTATCAATTTCTGCTCAAGCTGCTGATATTATTAACGGAAAAAAAGTTGCTGATATCAGTTGTGTCGCTTGTCATAAAGCCGGTGTTATGGGCGCGCCAAAAATTGGCGATAGCAAAGCATGGCAACAGCGAATTGAAAAAGGGTTAGCATCTGTAACTAATCATGCTCTTAAAGGCTTTAATAGTATGCCTGCCAAAGGTGGAAATTATTTGTTATCCGATCAAGATATCAAAGATGTTATTGCTTATTTCTTAGATTCCGCAAATGTTAAAGTAAATGCTACTAGTGTAAAAGCGAATAAAACACCAGAAAATCAGCAGGCTAAGGCACCAACTCAAATAAAAGTAAAAGAAAGCCCTGCGGTGGTCAAAGCTGATAAAAATTCAGGCATGTCGAGTGCGATGAAGTTCAATCGATTAATGAAATCGCCTTCTGAATGGAACCCACCACCATTTGAAGATGGCATTCATGATCCTGATGGGGAAGGTGCTTATGTACTCCAAGCCCCTAAAGATGCATTTTCATCATTAGATAAATCAAGCTCAGGTAATCGTGTTGACTGGGTGAAATCATTAAATAATGGCAAAATCGAGCCTCGTTATGATCGTTTAGATGCAACGAAAAAACCTTTTGTTATGGATCTTAACATTGTTCGAGAAGTTAAGGGCTCAATGCCTAATGTGGTATATCCTCACAAACAACATACTCAGTGGTTAGATTGTTCAAATTGTCATCCTGATATATTTATTCCGAAAAAAGGCGCAAATCAAATTAGTATGGCTGCTATTTTAATGGGTGAAAAATGTGGCGTTTGTCATGGTAAGGTTGCTTTCCCTGTTTCTGATTGTCGTAAGTGTCATTCTCAGAAAAAGGAAAAACCTTTAATTGCGGGCAGTAATAAGAAATAAATTTATTGCTAATATGATAAAAACTGAGCATAAAGTAAAAGATAAGAATAATAAGATGATGAAATCAACGTTGTTAGTTTTTATGCTGATTTTGGTTTTATTTTTATCCTTATCTGATTCGGTGAGTGCAAAACAGCAGCTAGATCATCAGCAATTAACGAGAAAGGCATATTTAATCGCGTTTGTTTTAAAAGATGTTAAGCGCAAATCAGCTGATTTGTTCGCTAAAAATCAGTCCTTTTCTGATGGCTATCATTATGCAGATAAAATGCTAAATAAAGCTATGGCAGCACTTGAACAAGAACAATTGTCAGAGGCGAATGAGTTTCTTGAACAAGCCTTTATCAATATGACTTACGTTAGAACTTTTATTAAAAAAGCTCCTGATAGTTTAGACGATGAACGAAGAAGTTATGTCAAGATTGCGGAGTCAGTTGATCAATTTATTAGTGTACTCTCTGATACCTTGGCTAATAAAGAAGATAAGTTAGCAAGTGATAGCCTTATTAAAGCAAAATCATTTAAAGAGTTAGCTACTGAATTACAGCAGCAGAATAAGTTTATTGATGCAAACTTAAAAATTAAGCAATCATATAATATTCTTGTTGAAACCTTATCTAGAATTAAAGATAAAGAAACAACAATAGTAACTTTGAACTTTGAAACACCAAAAGATGAATATTTATATGAACTTAAACAATATAAAAGTTTTAACATGCTAATAGAGTTACGTAAAGCCGATGTTTCTTTATCTGTAGTCACATTAAAAACCGTGGCGAGTTTTGTTGTTAAGTCTACAGAGTATTTTACACAAGCTGAATTATTAGTTACCCAGCTTAAATATGAAGAAGCGATAGCAATATTAGAAACAGCGAATAAAAACTTGAAAAGAGCGTTGAGGGTTTCTGGGGTAAATGTTTATTAAAAAGAAAGCCACTGTGGAGATATTAATGAGAGGCGTATTAAATCTATTTATTTTATTCTTATTGATGTTCTCATCAACAGGTTTTGCTGTCGATGAAAAAGATGAAGCACTTGGTTTGAATACAAGTTTCTCTGCTCAACTAGCATTATACCCTTTCCCTCAAAATATTGAGGGTAAACCTTCTCGATTTGCTTACCTTAGAAAGTTGCTAGAGATATCTTCTGGAGCAAAAAAAGTTTTAACAAGCCATAATAAAGAGGCTCATTCCGCTTACTTAGAAGCGAGAAAAACCTATGTTTTAGCCGCAGAAGAACAAGATAATGCCAAGGTTAATCTTTTACTCGATAAAACAGTTAAGCTGATGTATCAAGCGATAAGAAAGACGGGTTCAAAGAAAAAATTAGATCTAAAAAAAGAACGAGATTACAAAAGAAAGTTACTTAGTGTCAATGCGTTACTAGAAGCCCTTGGACGTATAGCGGTTGAAAAGCACAATGAAGATAATACCAACAAATTAAAAGCTAATATTGCTGAAATTGTTGCTTCTGCTGATAAGTTAGTGGCAAAAAGAGATTTAGATAAGGCGAGAGAATTATTAGATGAAGCCTATTTGTTAACTAAAACGGGTATTGAAAATATGCGTAGTGGTGATGTACTCGTTAGAGAGCTTAACTTTGAATCAGTTGAAGAAGAGTATGATTATGAACTTGACCGCAATGATACTCACCAAATGTTAGTGAAATTGTTAGTAGAGAAAAAATTAGCCAGTAAATCTGAGTCTTTTAAACAGAAGATCAATGACCGTGTCGATAATGCAGTATTAATTCGAAAAACAGCAGAAAGTTTTGCTAATAAAAGAGATTATGATTCTGCGATCAAAGCGTTAGAAAAATCGACAAAAGAGTTAGTTAGAGCTATTCGGATGGGTGGTATCTTTATTCCAGGGTAACCGTTTCCCTGATAACTTAACCCCACCGGTCATAGCTACCGTTTTTAGCTTGAATGTTATCTGGAGGATGTGCTTTGAGTATAAGAGACCATGATTTGGTAAGTGATATTGTGTCAAAAAATGAATTGATGCAACTTAAACGAAAAATGCGAAATAGAGTTATAACCTCTCTGTGTGTTATTTTTATAATATTCAGTATTTTAGCTCATTTTAATAGCACTGAAATTAAAGGAAACGCACTGAATAATGCCGTTGATAAAATAGATATTAAGCTTGAGACCGTTTCGTCTTTAGAAAAAACGTATATTAATTTTTTAAAAAACATTGTTTTTCAACTCAGTTCAAACATTGAATTACAAAGCTATCTCATTACCCGTGATGAGCTATCAAAACAACTTATTTTAGATTACTGGACAAAAGTCAGTGAGCAAACTAATTGGATGTTTCAAATTCGACTCATTACTAATTCTGGTCATGAGTTAGTAAAAATAGAGTATGATCAAGAAAAACAATTGGCAGATAATATAGCTTCTTTGCAAAATAAGAGTGATAAAGAATATGTTAAACAAGGGAAAAAGCTTAAAAGGGAAGAACTTTATATTTCACCGATTGAGTTGAATCGTGAATATAGTGAATTAAGTTACCCAATAATGCCTGTTTTTCGAATTGCCTCTAATATCATTACGCCCACGGGACAAAGTCTAGGCTTATTGGTTGTTAATGTTATTGCCAATAAATTTCTGTCAGTCAATGCGGATATTTTGGCAAGTGAACCAGGTAATACCGTAGTGCTTGATCACTCTGGTAATTACCTTCAAGGCGGAGGAGATCAAAATTGGGGGCACATACTGACCCCAGATTTGAGCATTAATTTTAGTAAGCAATATCCTAAAGTTTGGGCTGAGTTACAGCAAAGTATGTCGACTCATTCTAAAGGTATTATTATCGCTAACGCTGAGCAATTTGTTTATCGCTTACTTAATTTGTCTAGTGATGCTAAGAAAAATACGCCCTATATTGTTATTCATCAGATTAAATATTCTGATTTACAAAAAGTCCTTTACCCCCAACTCGTTAAAAATTTTCTAACCTATTTGTTAGTTTTTATTATTTTGTCGTTTGCACTCTGGTTCTATTATAAAAGACAACTGTACCAAGAAAGTGAGCATCACTCGTTGGAATTGATCTCGGCATTATTTTATTCCAATGAAGCTATTTTTATTACGGATGAAAATTGGAAAATCTCTGTTATTAATCAAGCGTTTTGTCATGTTACTGGTTATTCTAGGGATGAAATTATCGGTATGACGGTGGCGGAACTTTATTTCTTGGAAGAACAAACGGTATACAATAATATAGTTCATGCAGTTAAAGAGCATGAGTATTGGTTGGGGGAAATTAAAACCTTATCTAAAAATGGCACTTGGCTGACGAATGTTATGTCTATAAATACGGTTAAAAATGGCAGCGGTAAAGTTTCTAATTACGTTGTACATATGATTGATATTTCTGATAGAAAAGAAATGGAAGAGAAGTTGAAAGTTGCCGCTGTCGCCTTTGAAACTCGAAGTGCTATTACCATTGCCAATAGTGAAGGTAATATTATTCGGGTTAATAAGGCTTTTACAGAGATTACTGGTTATCAAGAAAACGAAGTATTAGAAAAAAACCCTAACATTTTATCCTCAGGAAAACATTCACCAAGTTTTTATCAAGAGTTATGGCAAAGCATTATTAGTCATGGTTCATGGCAAGGGGAAATATACAATAGACACAAAGATGGTAAAATATTTCCTGAGTGGATAAATATTTCGTCAATTAAAGATGAGGGTGGTGATGTGAAATATTACGTAGCTACGTTTGAAGATATCACTGAGAGAAAGCGTTTAGAAACTGAACTTGCTAATCTCTCAAATAACGATTTATAACAGGAATTGTAATGCTCCCCGAACTTGGTCATTTTGCACTTATTTTAGCTTTTGCTTTTGCCGTATGCTTAAGCTGTCTCCCATTAATTGGTGTATCTACTAATAATGATAAACTTATTCAAAGTGCTAAACCATTAAGTTTAGCTTTGTTTGTTTTTACCGCTATTAGTATTTCTATACTTGCCTATAGTTTTGCCACCGACGATTTTTCGGTTAAATACATTGCTGGGCACTCTAATAGTTTATTACCTATCTATTTTAAAATTAGTGCCGTATGGGGAGGACATGAAGGCTCCATGCTTTTTTGGGTTTTTGCTCTTTCAGGTTGGACATTAGCGGTAGCCGTTTTTAGTAAACAGTTAGAGCCTGAATTTACCGCCAGAGTGCTTGCAATTATGGGGATGATATCGATAGGATTTATTGCATTTACCTTATTAACATCAAACCCTTTTGAACGTTTGTTACCTAATTTTCCCGCAGAGGGCAGGGACTTAAACCCGCTATTGCAAGATATTGGGCTTATTATTCATCCTCCTATGTTGTATATGGGCTATGTTGGTTTTTCCGTTGCCTTTGCCTTTGCTATCGCGGCATTAATGTGTGGTAAAATGGATGCCGCCTGGGCTCGATGGTCACGGCCATGGACAGTCGCCGCTTGGTCATTTTTAAGTTTAGGTATCGCCTTAGGTAGTTGGTGGGCTTATTATGAACTTGGTTGGGGTGGCTGGTGGTTTTGGGATCCTGTTGAAAATGTTTCTTTTATGCCTTGGCTTGCAGGAACAGCTTTAATCCACTCATTGGCTGTCACTGAAAAACGTAATGCTTTTAAGCATTGGACTCTCTTGCTCGCCATTTTTACCTTTTCATTAAATTTACTTGGCGCTTTTTTAGTGCGTTCTGGCGTATTAACCTCTGTTCATTCTTTTGCTGTTGATCCTGATCGTGGTGCTTTTTTATTAATATTATTAGCAATAGCTATTGGTGGATCATTAACAATATATGCCATTCGAGGTGCTAATGTAAAAAGTGCTAGCCGATTTAGTTTATTATCAAAAGAAACGATAATACTCGCGGCAATGTCAATTTTGCTGCTCGCCTCTATTACCATATTACTTGGCACTTTATACCCATTAATTATAGATGCGTTAAGTATGGGGAAGATTTCGGTCGGAGCTCCTTATTTTAATGCTGTTTTTGTCCCTATGATGATAGTGTTATTTTCTCTTATGGGTATAGGTCCACTGATTCGTTGGAAGAAAGCTAAAAAAGGTGATTTACCTAAACAAGTTAATATAATTAATATTATTAGTGTTAGTTTTGGTGTTATTTGGCCATTTTTAGTTTTGGGTGAATTTAACATTATGGCGGCTATTGGTATGGCATTAGCATGCTGGGTTACTCTTGCTGTAATGAAAGATTTAAAAAATCAAGGACGTATTGGTCAAAAATGGACTATTTCGGCTATACCATTAAATCATTTTGGTATGGCCTTAGCTCATATGGGGATTGCTGTGACTATCGTTGGCGTTACCATGGTATCTACCTATGAAATAGAGCTTAATGTCAGAATGGCTCCGAGTGAACAAATTGAAATAGCGAGCTATACCATTGAGTATAATGGCACCAAAAATGTTGAAGGTCCAAATTATAGTGCTATACAAGGTCAATTTAGTATTCTTGATGATGGCGAGTTTGTAAGCCTGTTACAACCAGAACAAAGAACCTATACAGTACAATCTATGGGTATGACCGAAGCGGGTATTGATAGCAATTTGTTTAGAGATATTTATGTTGCGCTAGGTGACCCTCTTGGAAACAATGCTTGGTCGGTTAGAATCTATTACAAACCATTCATTGTCTGGATTTGGTTAGGGGCTATTTTCATGGCCATTGGTGGCATTATGGCGATAGTAAGCAAACGTTATCGTAAGTTAAGAGACGTTGATTTAGTCAATGACGCTTCTCGCGAAGCGGTATAAGGAAATAATGATGAAAACTCTTATGCGCTTCATTCCTCTAGCTTTATTTGTTTTATTGGGATTCTTATTATATCGAGGGTTGTTTTTGAACCCTCAGGCAATGCCTTCCGCCATGATAAATAAACCGCTTCCTGACTTTAATTTGACCTTATTATCAGATAAAAGTACTCAGGTAAGTAAAGTTGATTTGACAGGAAAAATAATATTACTCAATGTTTGGGCTACTTGGTGTCCAACATGCAGAATTGAGCATCCCTATTTATTACAAATAGCGAGAAACCCACGTATTAGCCTTTACGGTCTCAATTATAAAGACGAACGTGAGGCTGCTCAGCGTTGGTTAGTTGAATTAAAAAATCCTTATCAATTTTCTTTATTTGATCAACAAGGAAAGCTTGGCTTGGATCTTGGTGTTTTTGGAGCACCAGAAACATTTGTTATTGATCATAAAGGACATATCCGGAAACGATTTGCTGGAGGTATTAATGGTGATGTATGGCAACAAGAATTTTTGCCATTAATTAGCGAAATTGAAGCTGAAATTTTTCAAGAGGAAGGGTAAATGTTTAGCAATAATAGCTTCAAAAATAAGATCTTTAAATTAATACTTGTAAGCTTTTCATTATTGTTATCCATGACATGTTTTTATGGGCAAGCAAGCCCTGTTGAAACCTTTAAATTTGAAGATGAAGCAACGAATTTACGTTTTCAAGTGTTATCAAAAGAGTTACGTTGTCCTAAGTGCCAGAATCAAAATTTAGCGGATTCTAATTCGCCTATTGCTGCTGATTTACGGTTAGTTGTTTATAAACAGCTGCAAGAAGGAAAAAGTGATCAAGAAATTATTGATTACATGGTTTATCGTTATGGCGATTTTGTTTTATATCGTCCTAGAGTCAATAATCAAACCTTTATTTTATGGTTTGGTCCGTTGGCTTTTTTTGTCATTTTTGCTAGTGCAATTTTTTATATTGTTCGTAAACGTTCTAAAATCACGACCGAAAAACCGATTGAACTTACAGAAGAGGAACAACAATCTTTAGATAATTTATTAAAAAAATAAATTATCTATTAGGCTTGTTTTTATAAATGTTAAGGTTAATTTTGTTTAAATTAATCTTTTGTATTTGAACAATATGATTTAATTTTTGCCAATTTTATTTGACATAAATAATCGATATTTTTTTGAGCACCTTCAACGTTTTGCTTGACCGCTTTATCATACCAATAAACGGCATTTTGGAAGTCTTCAATTTCCTGGTACATCACACCTAAAATGATTTGTGATTCACCATGACCTTTATTCGCGGCTTTTTCAAACCAAAAGCCAGCGCTATTTAGATCTTTTTCAATGCCGACTCCTTGTTGGTACATAGTACCAAGGTTATGCTGAGCATCTGCTTGTCCCTGCTCGGCCGCTTTTTTATACCAATAAACTGCCATTTCCGGACTCTGGGTTACACCCCAACCATTTTCATAAAGAATACCTAAATTACTTTGCGCTAAAGCGCCTCCTTTTTCAGCAAGTGGCTGCCATATTGTTACTGCACTGGCATAATCACCTGAGGATGCTTTTTTATAACCATCATTAAAAGTGTTTTGGGCAAAAAGACACCCACTAAATAGTGATGTTATCAGAATAAACGAAAGAGCTTTACGGTTAGTCATCATGTTCCCCTAAAAAAGACATTATGATGTTAATTCTACTTAATAAAATATTAAGTTTTTTTATCAATAGAATTGTTTTTATTACTTGTTTAAGAATTGCATCGTTAATGACTTATAATAACAAATATAATCAAGACGATAAAGAACATAGTTATTGATTTTCCCAAATTAATGGCGTTTAATTTGCCTGTCATTTACTTGATGTAATTTATTGGGAAATAAGAATATTATGGCTGAAATTAATACGATTGATCGTCGAAAAGAAACAAGCTTGCACGAAGAGCAACCCAAAATAACAATAGCAGATCGCGTCAGTATTATACTGGCTGGTTTTCAATTGTCGGATGTTCTATCAACCAAAAATCATTCCGATGACTTTAATGATACTAGGGCTCATTTTATTCTGGTTCGATTAAAGTTAATGGCGTATTTTTTTGCTATTTTAGTCTCAATTACAAAGTATGTTTTATTTGCGGATCATGCTGGCAGTTTCTTTAATTATTGTAGCCATGTTTTGCAAAAGAAAAACATCACCACTTATTTTAAATTATCTTCTGCCTTTGGGATTTCTATTACCGATCATTTTCTACGTGTTAACCCAATTTATATTGTCTCAACAAATACAAAATGTTGATTTAGCCAGTTATAGTTTTACTTGATTACCCATAAAGCTCAGCCATACTCAATAACTTATTTGGCATTGGCGGTGTTCGCAAAGCAATATAAGCAAACCGCGGTAACATATCCTCTAGTTGGAAGCGTCGATTAAAGCGGTAACTAAATTCAGCTAAATACCTAGGTAGGTGTTTAGGTCTAATAGCTTCCCAGCCATCAGCGCAACTATCACGCCTACAAGTGTGATCAGTAGTATGTCTAGTAGTGGGTATCTAACTTTATATTGTTGGCGTTCATCGGTAATGGCGGCAAAATGTTCTTCAATGGTTGATAGCATAAGAAACTCAAATGTAGTGTTTCGTCTATTTGATCACACTTTGCTTATAAAATAAATCTCATGATCTTGCCCTGCGTATCTTGTGGCTATCGCCCGAAAATGTTTTAGTCGTAAAAAGCATTCTCAACTAAATGCCTGTATTTATACAAGCACCAGTCTATATTTGGTCAAGCGGCATAAGATACATTTATTGTCGACTGCTGAAATTCAATTGGAAAACAATAACCATTTGATGTACGCAGCCTGATCTGATTGTAATACCTGAATGATTTCTTTTAGGGAATCATAAAGCTCCATTGAATGGTATAACTATTACTACTGAGTAGGGGATCACTAAATAGTTGTTTATTGTATTCCAATTTTAACGAATTATAGTGGTCAAAGTCATATTTTAACGTGACAACATGATGGGACTGTTCTTTTGTCCCCATTAATTGAAAATAAATGTCATTATTATCAAAGTTTAAATCACTATATCGGTAAATTATTTTAAGGTCTTTCTTTATTTTATAACCTCCTTGTACATAAAAAGCCAAACTATTATAACTGGTGTTATTAAGAAAGTTTTCCTCATGTTGTAGAATGAATGTTTCAGCTAATATATTGAAATTGTTAATGTTCCATTGGAAGTCTGTACCGAATATTTTCTGTTTTATCAACGTTTCTCCCTTAGGTACTAAGCCGGTATCACTAGATTCAATAATGTTATGAATGTTAGTGAATACACCTAATGCCCAGTGGCTATTTTCTGGCTGATAAGTGAATCTTGCAACAATGCTTTTATTATTACTTTTATCTGAAATGTCGTTGACCTCAATTTTTGATGTTTCATCGAGGGAACGCTTATTACTAGAATTAAGAGAGGGTCCATTACCTATAATAACTTTATATTTCCAACTTTCGGTATCAGAAAGTAAAAAACCACTAGTCATTAATCCGACAGTATGAACAGGTAAAATACCATTTTCACCGTCTTCAAAATCGAGAAAAAATGGTCGTCCTGTAGTATCTTGAAGCAATGTACCATGGTGAAAATTACTGTTCCAATAACCAAGAGGGGCATGAAACCGACCCGCGGAGATACTAAATTGGTCAGAAAAAACATGTTTAATCCAAAGTCTTTCTATATCAACGATATAATCATGTTCTTCTTTTTCAAAAACCATTTCGAGCATAGCAAAGGTCTTCTCATTTATTTTATGGGCGACAAATAAATCTAAGTCCCCAAGAACAAACTTACTGCTGGTTCCTTCATTATCACTGCCAGTTAAAGCTACATCTCCAAATATATTGAAGTCGGCTGCCAGAGAGCAAGGAATAAAAAATGTAATATATGAAGTGAGGGCAACGATAGAAAACAATTTATTTTTCATCATTTAATTTCTCTTGTAAGTGAATTTCTAGTAAAACACGTACTGAACTATCCAATGAGCTAGCATCAATATAACCTATTGCTAAAGGGTTTAAATCTAGCCATTCCTTTACTTGTTTATCACCGGTAAGTTTTGTTGGCGGATAAGCTTTTTCAGTAAAAACTAGTTTTGTCCAATATGCATTCACTTCATCAGGACTTTTTCTGAGTAGACCAAGATAAAACTCGGTTTGTGTTTTACCTTGGTTTTGATCAAGTACGATTATAGGCATATTATGTAGTCTTTTTTTCATGCCCAACCAAAGACTTCTTGCCTGATTATGAGTAATATTGACAAAAGGGGACGAAGTGCTGACAACTATCAACGTTTTAGCATTGACTGAACTCATAAAAATGGAGGAACAGATAACTTGAAGAGTTAAAATCAGTAATGTCTTGTATTTATATATTTTTATATTGTGTATCATTTTATTACCTATATATAAAAATCCATAAAAATTATACACTCATATGGTAAGGTATGCTTTTATTAAAGGAAAATTAAGTTCAAAATTTTCATTCTATGTGGATCTATACTCGTCGGAAATCAAAATACAGGATTTAATCGCTGAAAATTATCATTAATTTGCGAGTCTACAGAGTCTACAGAGTTTGCAATGTCAGGTAGCGTTTTCTCAAAAAAGTCATCTATTCGCTCTCTAAAAATTTTCGCTGAGCTAAAAAAATAATTATTCCTTACATGCTCGTTCATCACTT
>TARA_R110002167_G_scaffold148524_2_pt1 | contig 35027 bp, 26 predicted proteins | sample TARA_R110002167 | Tara Oceans TARA_R110002167 (sample SAMEA4398238) | marine metagenome | biome: Polar Biome; feature: [MES] marine water layer (ENVO:01000295) within the mesopelagic zone...; material: water (ENVO:00002006), including particulate matter (ENVO:01000060) such...
TTGATCGCATAACGAATAATAAAACGGTTAATACAAGTGTCCCAAGAAGCCAGAATTTTCTGGGAAACAGCTTTCGGTCGGCTCGACACATCGGTCGTTTCACCGAAGCGAGTTTATATCGACTTTCAAACTTCAGAGATTGATGCAACCGAACGGCAGTGGTCATGATGCATGATCCTGATAGAGAGGAGAGGATCAGCATCCGCTGTCATGTCGGTCTTCCCTGAATGATTCCAAATGTGGACACTAGCATACCTTTCGTCAATTGATAGTAGGCAGAAATCCTGATAGATTTAGTTAGAATCAAATTCTGTCTATCAATAGTTAATGTGCTAGGAGAAGAATGGCAACTAGTTACATTAGTGAACATAGCGCTGAGTACTATTTGGTACCAGCCCTAAAAGAAATTTTGCAGGAACAATATAGACATGTTGCTCCTGTGTTTCCGTGGATAACTCGAGAGCTGAGTAAAATCTCAAGGCTTCTTCACAAAGATGATCAGTTTCATGTGCTAGTTATGTTTCCTCGCAGGCCAAAACTGCACGATCAAAAAAGTTGTGAAATATATGTCACCATTAATCAGGAGCTAGAAGCTTTTAATAAAGCTGGAGAAAGTAATGGAGTTCCGGTGATAGCTGGTTGCCCACGAGCAGTAGATATATGGGACTTATCGAATTGTCAGAATTACGCATGGTTAGATCTTACACGAAATATCTATCATGAATATTTAAATCCAATAAGTGAGCTGGAAGAAAATGGATGTTTGCTAGAAAAAGAGGAGATTCTAGCTCTTGTAAGGAATAGTGCTATTTTTAATTTGGTATCTTTTAAAGGTTTCTTTCTGTATGCAAAAGAAACTCAACCTTACAGAATGTATGGCAGTCAATATAAGCCCGTATATTTTCTGATAAAGGCACACTAAAAAACGTTCAATACGCCGCTTTCAGCTGCGCATTAATTAAGCGTTTTGTCGTCACCATGTATTCGTTTTATAGCAGGCACAAACACGAACTCGTCCACATGTTCGTTAAAGATACTTGCCATAGCAAACTACTCGATCAAATCATTGAAGAGATCGAGCCAGATATCGGCTGGGGCCATCTTACCATTCACATTTGCTTGCCCGAAGCGACGCTTAACAATCGCTTGGCGAGCTATTGCTGATCCAAGCCAATCGTTAACGTGTTCAATTCGCTCTGTGATCGAGAGGTTGGATAGATTGTCTATTTCTGTTCTTAGACGAATGAGAAAGTGCTGTGTGGAAGCACTGAGATTGCTTTGTTGCTCTGCCCACGCAGGCAAATTGCTGGCTGAACCTCCACGATTCAACTCGTCCATTAGTGGGCGGCTTACTCGGGTAACGTCTCGAATTCTCGACACACATTTTCGGGATACGCAAACATCAAGATCGCGTTCAGTAAACGGTTCCCAAAGTGCTGGATGCGAGTAAAAGTGGGGCAATGCCTTACCACCTGTCGTGTCAAGAAAGTCCATGCAGAGGCGTCTCGTGGCGTAGGATTGCCCGGTCGCAATGGACGTTGCCGAGCTGGCCAAGCACACCGCTCCAAAAATATCAGCAAAGTTGACGATTACCGTATCGTAATACTGGGCAAATGTGTTGGACAAATACAAATATGCTTGGTTTACATTAGACATCGTTTCAAATGGATGAGCCGCTTGTGCCTGCATGATGACGATATAAACACCATCAATACCAGTACGTGAGGTAATCTGGTCAACGACAGTATCCAAGAAACCATTGGTTTCAAATGCTTGATCGTTCAGCGTTGATTCGTGGATTGCAACGGTGGCGAGTATTGGTTGACCGACGTCCCACGCGTTTGCTGCTGCAATGCTCTGGTCAAGCCATTGAGCCGAAAATTCTGCCTCGTTCTCGCGTTCGGTCATTAACGGCGATGGCAGGATGATGTGGGAACAGGACAAATCTAATTGAAATTCAATGCAATCAAGACAAGCGTTGTAAATATCGGTGTCTTCTGTTGGAATTGAGTCTTCCCAATGGTCAATTACGTGTTCGCGTAGCTGAGCATTCCACTGATTGCGGTTAATTTCGCCACTGTCAAACTGCGGTACATCAGGAACGCCAAACCATGAGAAACTTGCCAATCTTGCACATGCCTTTGAGCAACGCGAGACATCCAACTCAGAAAGGTAGAGTTGCGGATCAAACAGACTACGCGAGTATTCCGGAATCCGTTTGCGGCTCATTCGTGCGTAATCATTCCCAGAAGCCAGGTAAATAACACCACGCAGATCATCGAGATTGCTGGCCCAGTTCCATTTATAGCCAACGTTGAGCATAAACATCAAGCACTCCGTATATTTTCAATTCGTTCGCTTAGATTAGTAGGGCGTTGAGCTGGACGAGTATTCATCATATCGTGAATTAACTTCACTAGCAACGGTGGCAGATCGTTGCGACGAGATTGTAAAGGACTCGGACTCGTAACGCCGATTAAATGCTGTTGCCATCGAAACGGATGCTCTGATGCTGCGATTTCGTAAAGTGTTATGCCAAGAGAGAAAATATCTGATTTGATCGTTAAAGCGCGGCGTCCCATTGCCTGTTCCGGCGACATATACCCTGACGTTCCCGGTGCCAATCCCGGTGCAGTGATGTTCGATCGATCGATGTGTCGGGCAAGACCGACATCGACCAAAACGAAGCCACCGTTTTGAGTACGGACAATGTTCGCTGGTTTAATGTCACGGTGTACAATGCGATGAGACCACAGCATGTCGATCGCTTGGCAAATGTCTTCGGCCAAATTCAACAGTGTATCAGAATCGATAGGACTGCTCAGTGACAACATGCCAGTGAGGTCTCCGCCAGAATGAAACTCATATGCAACAACAGTGTGGTCGATACCCTGTAGCATGACGTTTTCTGCAGCTAATACTCTTACGAGCGTTGGGCAATCAATCTTTTGCAAACAGTTGATTTCACGCTCTCGTCGTCGGGGATCAGATTGCGGCTTGAATACTTTAATTGCCGCCGGCTGGTTTTTATACTTACCCCTGAAAACACTACCTTCCCCTCCTGCCTTCAACTCCCCATCAATTGAATAATCCGAAGGAAGGGTGGCTCGCAGTAAATCGAGCAGCAAAGTCATTAGGCATCCCTATCATATTCGTGGGCATGGGTTAGAAGTGACGAGAGGACGAAATCACGTCGCCAACCGTGATCGCCGATTCGGGCAGCTTTAACGATGCAATCAAGACCGCTCTGATTATCGAACACGAAGAGTCCGACTCCCGCGTTCTTAAATTCGTTTTTTGAAGAGATCGCTCCCCCAGCATACTCACTCGGCAAAAGAACAAACGATTGGTCCGCGAATTTTTTGTATTCTGTTGCTTGCCGAAGAGCATCTCGCCATCTCATCAACTTTGCCTCGATCGCAATAATGGAAATTGGGAACGAGTAGTTCTCCAGTGAAATCTGGCCCCCTGCTCCGTAACGAATTATATGGCGATCTTTCAAACGATCTAGATTGCCTTTTCGCAAGCCTCCCGATTCCAAACCACACCGCTGCTCAAGCAGGTCGATCCTGGTTGCCCCATGGTTCCTCAGATGCGCCAGAATGATACTCTCTGTAATAGTAAATGGCCGTTCAATTAATGGAAATTTAGAACGGTGCATTACGAACCCAGCGATGTCTACAATGCAACGACCAACTCCGACTTCACAGCAAAAAAAAGTGTTTCCAAATTGCGTAAAATGCTCGGCAACCGAGTCTAGAGACCGATCGACAAATTTAGCTTCTGTTCGCAAGTAGTTGGTGGCTTTAATCATAATTCCCTTCTTGGAATTTTAACGCTTTAATCTTTATGTCACAGTAGACTAATCAGCGTAAATCATGGTTTTTCGCAAAACCGGATTTTTGCATCATACGAGCCATTTGTACCATTCTTCTTGTTTTATCAAATCAAAAAAGCGAAACTTCATACGATTTTCTATACCATCGACAAAAGTGGTTGAGATCTTTTAGATTTGGGCCATTTTTGATCCATTCCGACTGCCACCTCGTTAGCGAGGAATCGAGTGGCCATGACACTCCTTCGACCCAACATACCGGAGCACCTCTGCAGAATCGGTTTGTGCACTCGATCGAACCGTCAGAGGTAATTCTGTTCGCAATACTCGTCATTTCCGGAGCAGCAATTCAAAACGAACGTTTTCTGATTTGGCTGACCCTTGCTGATTCGCTGCGTCGGGCGAGCACTCAACCAGTGATACAAATCCAGCACTCTTTAATCTTTTTCCAGAGCGTTCCCCAGAAGCTCTCGCTTCGGTGGCCTACATCCACTTTCTTGCTCGTCTCGGTAGCCTGAACTACGTTTCCTTTCTCGAAGGACTCGCTGGTCGCGTCGGTCGGACTATGTGAAGACGATCCGTTGGGAATGAGCGTGACGCCAACGTCATTGACACGGGCATTTGCGCCTGGATCGCCGTGGAGTTCCACTGACACGAGGTTGTAACTCTCTATATTGCTGTGATTAAACCGCCAGTCAGGAGTAATATTTGCCGTTTCTCCTTTCGGCGTCACTTGAACACCGTTCAATACCGCTTCGATTTGCGGGTGGCCCTCTAGCACTTTGATGTCGCCAGGCTGGCAACGGATCTTTGCCTGCAGCCGGAGTCGTGTCACAAATGTCCCTTTGTACGCAAGCTTGGCGAGTGTGTTGTCCCGAGTCCCGTCATCGCACTTGACGATCCACATGACCGCAAGCAATAGAGCCTTTCGCACGAGTTCAAGATTGCCGATCGCCATTTGATTGGCAGCATCCAGATCGAGGTTTCCGTGCGCGATTTCGTTACGCAACCCTTCAAGTGTATCAAAGCTCCCCGGCTCATTCAGCCTCGCAAACAAATCTCGCATGCCGTCCTTGAACTGAGACTGCCGTGTCGGGAATGTCTTGCGGTAGACACAATCCAAGCCTTCGATCGCGCTCCATAGCACGATGAAATCCGTCAATGGATCATCGTTGTCAGCTAGCGCCCTTCGGTAAGCGTCAATGGAACGTTCGACTCGATTCTTATGGTCCTGGGGAATATCAGAATTGGAGCGGAATTGGTCATACTTCCCAATGAACTCGGAAAGCTCTGGGTCTTCTGGACGGCACGTGCTGTGCGGCGTAGTACGATCATAGGTGACACCAACGAAGTCCCGGTCCTTAATACCTTGTGAAGCATCGTAAGCTGAGAGTACGAACGGCCGATCAATCGACGCACAAGCCACACAGCTTACGATATTCAGGACACTAACGGCAAATGAACCTGCGGACTGAATTGCCGTTTCGATGTCTTGAGCGTCGAGAGCAACCTGAATAAGCAATCCGTTCGGCAAGTGTGCGTCACCAAGCGGGACAAACCTGTCGAAAAGCGCGATGGTTGCGTTAGGAAACGTCACACGAATGGTGTGGCGGTTCCCATCGAGATACGACTTCGCGTTCAACCGAACACAGGACTCGGCACCGAAACGCACAATGTAACGTGGCATCTACTTCTCTCCCCTAGATTGATTACTATGTGGATATAGTATCCCATTCTCCCATCGGCTGCACCCAAACAGCGTTGTGGTATTGGGGGCGTCTTAAGAAGACAGCATTATAACGCACAGATCGCGGAAGAGGGCCTGCTCGCCGTTTACCTACAACCCTTCAGCCTGCGCGTGTCGAGAGATTATGCGTTGCCCCAGATGTAGTCGATTTCACCAAAATCGGCTAGAGCAATTGGCTGAGATTCCCCGCAATGTACGGTCTGACACGCTGCAGCAGTTTCGCGAGAGTGGCCAAGAGACCGTCAGGCATATCGAAAACCCATCGGAAGGTTTTTTCGATCGTTGGTCGTTACTGTTTAACGACCGTTTAACGGTTTCGACTCACATCGATATGATCTGAAATCGATTCATGTCAGTCTGCCCGCTCAATTTTGTCCGCGAAACTTGTCATTTACAGGACAGTAATTCAAAACGAATAATAAAACGGACATTACAAGAGTTCCGAGAAGCAATACGTTTTCTCGGAAACATCTTTCGGTCGGTTAAACACATCAGTCATTTTACCAAAGCGAGTTCACATCAAACTTCAAGCCGCCAAAGCTATTCGTTGATCGTTCGCAATTCTCCCCCGCTACGGGTAAAATTCAGTCTTAAGGCAAGTCGTTAACTTGCCGCTGATCTTAAGCGTTAGGCACCAAGAGGCATGTAGTGACGCACAGAGTCCTTAGTGAACATTTCGGCAAGGTTAAGGCGAAGCTTCTCAGCTTTGCTGAGCATTTTGACGTTGCGAACCACGGAGACATCAAAGGATATGGACGAGAGGCATTAATTCACGAGTTCCTAGAGTCTCATTTACCTGACCAGCTCGAATATCTAACTGGTGAGATTTTGGATCCGGACGACAGTCGTTCAGGCCAAGTAGACATCATTCTTCAATCTAAGCAGCAGCCAAAGATTCCACTTCTTGGCAATGTCCATTTGGCTCTGAGTGATGCAGTCATTGCTGCAATTGAAGTAAAATCAATGTTAAATAGTCAGCATTTAGAATCGGCTCTAAACAACTTCCGCAAGATCAAACGGCTATCGCGTAGTGTCGTATTGACGATGGGGGGCGCAGAGGATCTACCAACGATCCCCTGTATTTTGTTCGCCTTCAAGGGGCAAACAAAAAACACAATCATTGGGTCTATCAACAAGTACGCGGTGGAAAACGATGTCCCCTTGGATCAGTTCAGCCCTGACATGGTAGTGGTCCTTGACCGTGACTTTTACATCTGTAGGAACGATGGCTGGCAGTTTCCGAAAATTCCGATTCCGGGTGCGGCTTTTCGAGACTGGAATGGTCTGCCTCATGAAAACTTAGTGGGCTGCTACAACTACCTAAACAACGTGATTCAGTCGTACTTATCTGAACACCGACGGCTCATTTTGAAAGACTATTTTGACAAGGCGGTGCTCAAAAGAGATGAAGCCTAATAATAGGATGCACTCGGAGCCGCCCACAACGCATGTTTTGAATTGACCGATCACTCCGGCGGCCTGGTGATCGTGGACGTTATACGACAAAGGAGCCGTATCTCATCGTGGCAGACGACCCGAATCAGCTCCGTGACCCAATTGGATATATCTGCCCGAAGTGTGACGCCGAGTTGTATGATCGTTACCGGCCATTTTGCGGTGAATGTGGCCAGTAAATGCCACCAGATCAGAAGTTGCAGACCGTTGGTCTGGCCATCTAACAGTACCGATACGGTCGACCCGTCAAAGGCATCGTAGCAATCATAAACGAGATCGGGCCGACAGCTTATTGGCTTGAAGAATATCATCCGACGTTCCGGACAACGACGATCCGAATCCAAACCAGCGAAAAGCAACAATGGCTACCGAACAAAGGGTTGAACGAGAGCGGCGATCATAAAAATCAGCCAACTCATATTTACAGAACTATCCGGCACTTGAACAACTTCTGCCCCTCCTATCTCCGTCGCTTTAGTAATCCTATCAACTCATACGTATTCCGGTACGTGCCTTGATACCACCCAATTCGCTGACTCCCCACGTGCCAGGGAACTCATACCTTATTCCGGAATCTTATTCGATTAGATGATTTCAGTCTGGAAGGATTCGATATGCATGTTTTAGTCAACGTTTTCTGACTTGGTCCGGCTGTATCGTTTCGATCCGTCGGTTGGTGCGCCCGACGCGCACTATTGCTCGGCTGAATCACTCTACAACAGACTGTGACGTAGGACTATGTCCTTAAAGCTTAGATAATAAAATCTTTCGGAACCCCCAAATCGTCCTTAGCCTGAAGCCAGTGACGCAAAGCGTGTCCGTGGCGGCACCCTTCATCGTCGTATATCTGGTAGGCTTGCTCACGCAATGCACTACGGAGAATTTCTCGCTGTTTATTCGAAATTGCGCCTGGCATTTTGAATTTGATATCCGTCCATCGCTGATACTGTGGATTAAAAATCGCCGCGACACGAGCAGCGTCCTTGTAATTCTGAGGGGGGACACCGGTTCGGTCATTTAAAAGGGTTGCATTTCCTTGTCGATAGAGACTAATCTCTCCGGCGGCCTGATACCAGACAGTCCACGTCTGAACGGTGGCTATTATTCGTGTCATTCTTGCAGCCATCCGCATAAAAATTGCACCATAGCCCTCGACCTCTTGGGCCTGGGAATCAAACCACGATTTCCAGTCTGCGTCGGTAGCAAAGACTTCGGTCGGGTTGACCTGAAAAATGTCTTCAAGCCCAACCGCGATGACACCATACATCCCGTCCTTATAAAGGGCAGTGTTGAACTTTCTGAGCAGCGATTCCAGTTGTTTGACGGAGTCTGGATGCTTCACTTCAACCCGGAGAGTCTCGACGAAAAGGTCGCCAGAAGGATCATTCTTTATCGGGTTCAACGAGACATCTAAGCCGCCACTTAAGCATCTCGCCGCAATTAAGAGTTCGAGCTCAAAGTCCTTGAAGATGTGGTTAGTACCTGACTGTCGAGGGCTACCGTAATCTAGTGAGCCGGTCGTGACGGTTCTCAGGTGTTCGTCGAGATCCAAGCCGTATGCAACGCATGGTCTAAGCGTTTCTGAGAAGCTCCATATAGAGGTGATGGCTCGCGCCGTGTCAATGTACGACTGCTCGGTACCTTGCCGAACGGATTTGATGCCATCAGCGACCGCTTCGGCCTCAGCAAGTGCTCGTTCAAGTCCTTCACCAGGAACGAGAGTAGCGTCGGCTTTTTTTAAAAGTTCCCGGATTTCAATTACGCGTTTCTTAAGCTCACCGTAGTCCATTGCGTTTCTCACTGTAGTCATAGCAATTACCCTATCGGATGGATTTTCTCAAAGAGTTTAAGCACCTGCAAAAATATTCCTAGGATCGCTTAACTGGTGAATTCAAAATCATTCCTTATTGTAGTGGGGGGAATTCTCGGTGTAAACAAATCGGTCCGACTCACCGAAGTAGGTTTCGCGATAATTGTGCAGGAGGCCGTTAGTGGTACTGAAAACCCGTCGGAATGCGTTTTGATTCTTAAAACTCATCATTAAACGACCGGTTTCGCTGATTCCATAATATGTTCTGAGAACTCGTGCGTTTTTGCGTATTCAAACTGGACCAAACAATTCTCGTCAGGACGGGCTTTGGAACATGCGATTAAATCAACGTTTTTGCGAAGATGGAACAAGGGTGAATCGATCAAGATTTCTTACCTTGTTCCAGGCCGCCACAAAGGCGTCGACAAACTTCTGCTGGGCATCATCACCCGCATAAAATTCCGCGATGGATCGAAGCTGCGCGGCGGCTGGTCTGCTTTGTCAGTCATCTTGGATTGTAGCCACGATCTGTCGAGCCAGTTGTTGCTCTTCCGGCGTGAAGGTGGTTTTCAGTTTATGATCGTGGAATGTGCCCTTTTGGTTGGTGGGTTTATATTTCAGGGGGGAGCCTTTGGTCAACTCTCGGGTTACTTCATACAGTGCGGGTAATTTCTCAGGGTCTTCCTCGATCCGACAGGCGATGGTCGTTGCCTGTGGCAGCTCTCCTGCTTTGATCAGAGCCGTGACCAGCTTTCGCGTACATTCTGGAATCAGGCTGGTATGTTCTATTTTTTTGATGATTTTACTGGCAGAAACACGTACTTCATGTGATTGTATGAAGTCTAATTTCTGGGTCAGCTGGTATGCGAGCAAGTAATGTACTTCAGCCCGTAACTCCAGATAGGGAATCTGTTGTGTTAGCTTTCGGGCCTGCTGGAATTCTCCTGCCTTTATCAGATAGCTGGTTGCGGTCCGTAGTAATCTGGATTTAAATTTCGCATCAGCAGTAAAGTTCAGAGCAACATCAATGGCTTCTTTATGTTTCTCCATCTTGATCAGTTCTTCGACCAGATGCTCCGTGTAGACACATTTTTCTTTTGGTTCATGTAACATCTGAGGGACTTCCAGCGCCTGATCTAGCTTGTCTGCTTCAAGCAGCTTTTCAATCATCTTTTCGTAGACATATTTATCAGGGTGCCAGTGGTGTGGAGAGTCATGGTAACGTCTGGATTCGGGACCAGTACATTGAAAGCCGGTATCATCCATTTTTTGAAGTACCATAAAAGCCTGATCCAGCTCGTTTGCTTTCAGGAGTTGAACTACCAGTGGCGCCAAAGCTGCTGATCGGTGGTATCCGTCTTTGATTTTCAAGGCGATCTCCAGTGCCTGTTTGAATTGGCCCTGTTTCGCCAGATGTAATGAAACCGCTGCAAAAATATCGGCTTCCGGAAAGGTTTCTGTGAGCTGCAATGCCTGCTCCAGTTTTCCCTGACTGATCTGTTTTTCGATCAGCTTCTCAAAGAACTTGTAATATCTGAAAACTTCGATGTCGACGTGTGTGGCAAAGTCTTTGATTTGATCCAGGTTACTATGCTCCAACAGCAGTCCAGCAAAACTTGCCAGGGCCGAGAATCGTTCTTTCTCTTCCTTCTTATTTTGAGCGGTCTTGTTGATAAGGAGGATGACCTCCTGGGCCCGCTGGAACTGGTGGAGTTCCATTAGTTTTTTGGCGATAGAATAGATCATACTTGATTGGTAGTTAAGCGTCTCGATCTCCAAGGCAACTTCGAGAGCTTGCTCAATGTTGTTCGATTTCACCAGTTTATGGGAAATCTCATAACGAAGTGTATCATAAGGGTCGACTCCCCCCTGGCGAATCAGACTTATTGCCGATCCAATCTGGCCCGCTCGAATATTAGCACCTGCAAGCGCGCCTGCGGCAATTTTCTGTTGATCCTCTGATCTTATTTCCGGCATCAGTGCCGTTGCCTGACGGATTTCATCTTTATTAGCCAGCTGTACAACAACGCAGCATAATGTCAGGTCCCGTTCATCAGCGGCGATCAGAGCCCGGCCTTCATTCAACGCCTGTTCGATGTCAGCTTGTGATTTCAGCGTCCGGGCGATCGCTCGGATCACCTTCGCTTTCGATTTCAAATCAGTCATCTGTTTTGCGATAGCGCGGGCCTGTGGTACATCTCCCTCGTTGATTAATATCTGTGCGATCTGATTAAGTGCTGCACCACGCTGAGATGGGGATTCCATTTTTCGGGCGAGTTCCAGGGCGAGATTGGTCCGATCAGTATAAATCAGCTTTGTTATCTGTCGTTTCTGTGCCTTAACTTGCCGTTCGGGTGATTTCATAAGTCGCACCGACTCACAGGCTTGAGTGAGATCAGCCGCATCCACTAATGACACAGCTGCCTGAGTCAGTCCGAATTCTTTTTCATACCCCGTGGGCTGATGCCGGACAACGAATAAGAGCAGGCTTTCAGGAGTATCCCAGGGCTGAGGTTCCCTGGCTGATGTGGCGTTTGTCATTGCGGGATTACTGGACGTCACTCTGGTAGAAGCTGAAGGCGCGCTGACTTCCTTTTTTGTTTCGCAGCCTGTTAGAGAGCACAAGCAGACAAACCAGAGAAGGCTTCCTGTCTTAAAGTAGGTCGAAGTGTTTCGATCCATGAGAAATTCTCGATTGATTTGAGTCGGAAATCTGTTGCCATGAACTCATTTTCTCTGTCACAAGCCGACAAAGCAATACAGGATTCAATAAACTCGGACACTAAGTTTTGTGAGTGGTGCCATACTTGGGAGCACGTCACAGAAGCGTTTAAAATAATCTCAGATTCTGTCAGTGAAACTCGTCATTTACAGGACGTCCGAAATACCACCCATTTAACGTTTTCCGGTACGGCTCGGAATGTTCTGAGAAACGGTGTTCTGGAGTATTCCGGGACAGGAAGTTCGGTGACCGCTTCAATCGAAGCATTTCGCGGACTGGCTCACCAGTTCTCTGAGTTATCAGGCCGCGTTGTTTCTTTTCCATCATGTAGTTCAGCCAAGTCCAGGATCAAGAGGTGTCATTCTCGAGGGCAGGTCATTCCCGAAGTTCATCAATCGGCAGGGCATCGGGATTGATCGAGAGGCCCTCCGCCAGCAGAAAGAGCGATCGCTCCAAATCGCCCTGGAGACGCTACAGTAAAACGGGACACAGTTTAGTCGCCTTTCCAAGCGATTTAATTATTTAGAGGATGAACGCCGAAAAGGTTGGTGTTCCGCGTCATCGATCAGATACCCCGGTATGGCCCGTCGCGTCTGCAGTAGCCTTCAATGTGTCAACATCTTGACGTGGGGGAACACCAAACAAACGGCGGTATTCCCGACCAAACTGAGACGGGCTTTCGTAGCCGACTCGATAAGCTGCTTCACCTGCATCAAGCCCATTGTTGAGCATCAAGCGTCTGGCTTCCTGTAGTCGAAACCGCTTCTGATATTGAAGTGGGCTAAGACTCGTTACAGATTTGAAGTGCAAGTAAAATGCAGAGGGACTCAGTCCGACTCGTCTCGCCAATTCCTCGACGCGTGGTGCTTCGGTGAAATGTTCTTTCAGCCAAGCAATTGCCTTCGCGATCCGCTGAGACGGTGCGCCAGGAGCAGCGATCTGACACAGCCTGCCACCTTGCGGACTTGTTAGAACTCGATATGTGATCTCACGAAGAATCAAGGGGGTAAGCAAAGACTCTTCGATCACTCTCAGAATGCCGTCCGTTCCGTTTTCAGTTTGTACCATTAGATTGTTCCGTATCGAGACGCTTCATGCGGATTCAGGCTGGTGAAATGACCATAATTTCAAAAAATGATTCTCAGAGAGACGTTTGAACTTAGAAGTGAAATGAATGTTCACAATCTAGAAGTGATATATAATGGCGTGAGTGATTGACAATGTCAATTAGGCCAGTGGCTAAATATCCAGTATAATTGCTTCGATATTGAATATCTGCGCAGTCATGAGATGTCAACACGGACTCCTTTCGACCGGGGGCCCAAAAGGTGACACTTTGTGACATTGATTCCGGAGTGCTCGCATTTCCGAATGATGTATTTGGCTTCTTCCATGTCGTGGGAAGAAAGGAACACCTGATAGCCAAGATTCGCGATCAGTCCGCGCAGGATATCGATGAATGCAGAGGTATGGAGCAGGTCAGAACTCTGTAACGGGTCGTCAAGAAGTAATGCAGGCCACCGGCTCCAGCGATATTCGGTGCTTGCAGCAAACAGAGTCGATAAGCCCTGAACTGCCATTTGGCCGTCGCTCAGTTCCACTTGCGGACTCGCACTTTGCGCGTCCGATCCGGATTCTCTGCTAACCGACTGACGAAGTTCCATTGCCCCTCTCACCGACCGGGCTTTCCAGTCAATATGATACCGGAATGGCGACAAGACATCGTGGAACCGTTGAATTCTTGTCGCTAACGGCCGCAGAGCCCGGTTGTTAAACTCGTCCACTTTCTCTTGAAGGCTGGTAGCCAGCTTTATGGCGTGCTCTTTCACGTCCTTGACTCGATCGATTTCCTTTTGTAAGTCCACAACATTTAATTCGAGTTTCGCGGTGAGTTCTGCTTCTGAGCAGTTTTCATAACTCTGCAGTTTCTGGGATATTGATGAATCGAGATCAGTTGACTGATTGCTTTTACGCCATGCGTCCAATCTCTCTGCAGTTTGACTGCATTGTCGTCGCACATTGCGAATCATCTCGATGGTGTTCTCCCTTTCGGAAATCGCCCGCTGCTGCGATATCGCGTCGGGAGCGCCATCAAGAATTTGCTCCCAGCGTCCTTGCAATGTTGTTTGTCGCTGTTGATTCGCTGTCATTGCCGCACTATGGGTTTCGTTTAATGCTTTAAGCTGTTGCAGTTCTGCTGCAACCTTCAGCTGTTCTTCTTCGGCCTTATCGTAATCCCGCTTTGCCGCATCTGCTCGTGTTGTTGAAGCGTCCCCCTTTGAACGCCACATTTTGAGACTCCGGGCGATGTCATCACCGTCAGCTTCCGAATCATTGTTCTGATTCCGAAATGCTTGGACGATTGCTTCATCCAGTTCAATATTCGTTTCGAGTTCTCCAATCGCTGTCTCAGAAATTGCCATTTTGTTTTTAGATACGACGAGTGCGGCTTTCGACATATCTAGTTGATCGCGAGTATCTTCGACTGAAGGCAGATTGACAGTCTTATCTTGGATCTCGTTAATTCGTTTAGTCGCCGCTTCCGTAGCGGCGTGCAGTCGCTCTCGTGCAGTTGTCGAGTCGTATCCCAAGCCGACAAACTCGCCTTCGATTTCTGAGGACTCGCGGGTTCGTGCATCTATCTGTCGTGCAAGTTTGTTTATTGCCGGGGGCAGTTCGATGATGCGATTCATCACCGACGCCAGTTGCTCTTGATGCTCGTTGAGTGCAGCCTTGTTTTGCTGGATTAACCGATCAATTTGCGCTGTATCAATACCAGCGTCAGCAACAGACTGCTCGGCGCGCATCTTCAATTTTTCTCCGCCTTTGTACTCTGCTCGGCAAACCGGACACGTCGTCGCGTCTTGTGCAATGTGATCGCAAACAATTTTGAGCGCACGCGTCATTGCTTCGGCGTCCACCAATGCAACTTTCTTTTGCTGTTGGAGTCTTCCATCTTCAGCTTCGCACTGCATGATCTTCGATTCCAACTCTTCCTGTAGCTTGATTGAATCCTTTTGCTCGTCTTGAAGTGTCTTCAGTTCTGCGACCGTCTTTGCAGATTTCTCATTTGCAGCATCAAAGACTGCTACACGTTCACCCAGAGTGATTAACTTGTCTCGCTCAGTGACAAATCCGGCACGCACCTCCGCGAGTGTTTTTCGTTCCTGGTCTATCTTCTCTGATTGCGCGATGTCACGCCTCAATGCATCCACAGATGATCTGAGACTTGTAAGTTCCTGTTCCAACCTGGAATGCGTCTTCCGGTCTTCTCCCAGTCGCGCGAAAGCCTCGTGGGCTTTTTCCGCTATCGTTCTCTGTTCCTGAACCTTGGCAAGCTGGCGTTGGGATTCTTCAAGTAGCGTGCGAAGTTGATCGACAGCCTGTTTAGCTTCAGTGACTTTTTTCTCCTTTTCTTCAAGCTGCATTTTCAAGGTTGCAGTTCGTGCGGTATCGCTCTCCAATGCGTTACTGACACCAATCCATTCCTTGATCAAATCAGAGAAGCCTCTGAGTGTCTCAAGCTCATTATCAATCTTGTCGGTCGTTGCATCGAGTGTTTGAACGACCGTCGCCAATTTGCGTTCGGGCGTCCAGCCTTCGCGTTCTAGCTGTTCGGACATTTCAATGGAAACACCAGATGACGAGATTTGATCAGGCAGTTCAGAAAGAAAAGACTCGGCTTGTTCCGGTGTAACCATGCGAGCATCAGTGACACGGTTTGCGAGTTGTGACCGCTTTTCGAGCAACTCCTTCCAATCATCGAGTTCACGTTTCTGATTAATGAGTTTTGCCTGCAAGTCAGAAACAACTCTGTCGAATGCATTCTTGGTGGGCAATCCACCAAGTGCGCGTCGCATGACGTCCAATTGATCGACGCCCGCCGGTCCACGAAGTAGCTGCCACTGATCTTTCGGATTCTCCTCCTCAAAGCGAAATTTCCTCGCTTGTGGCAGGAACATCGTCAGTCGCAAGTATGTCGAGATGTCTTCCGGTTGAGGTGTCCAATCGGGACTCACGAGTAACTGATTCAATTCAGCCAATCGCGGTTGCTGTGAGACTGACCTGCTGATGCGTTTGTTGTCAGGGCCGAAAGTCACAGCAACAAAATGACTGTTGGGTTCGGTACCATGTCGAGTTAGATGATTGTCCAGTTTCGAGCGCGATGTCATCGCTTCACGAATACGACGAACGTCACCTGTCAGTAGCCACTCAATTGCTTCAAAAAACGTCGTTTTTCCGAGGCCGTTCATTCCATAAACGATGACCAATCCCGGTCCGGACGGAATTGAAAGACTGAAGTTCGGTCCGAACGTTCGGAAGTTGGAAATATCGATCTTTTGGGCGTACACATGGTTCATTCGCTGGTTTCCTCCAGCAGTGCTTTCACCAGCGCGGTGTGATCCAGTGGTTCTGTTCGGAACTCGGGACGCTCCAATACTTCACGCCATGCGTCGAAGTAAGCCATGGAGTCGGATAATGCGTCCAAATTGATTCCCGACGTCGTCGCTGAACCCGTCCATGGTTCAGCGAGAAACGTGCGTTCCAAAAACGCTGACAATTCTGTCATCCATTCATGGTCGTTCTTGCTAGGAAGCCAAACTAATTTTCGGCAGACCAAGTCGTTGCGTTCGATAACTTGCGAGAAGTTTTGCCATTCTCGCTCGTCGTTGCTTCCAGCTGGGCCGACCAGAAACAGATTCAAATCGTCACTGTAGTCGGAAAGCAGGTACGTCCTCGCAATTGCAGCGTACTGCTGATAGCCGTGCCACTGCGAAATAAGTTCACTGTAGTAGTCCTCTTCCCATTCTCCTGTGATCAATTCACCACCAAGCATGCCAATCTGAATCGCATACGACGAATGACTCTTGATAAATATCCCGACCGGTGCTGAGACATTCGCCATCTCAGGCCTGAGTTGCGAGGTCGCATCAGTAGCATCATTGAACGTGTCTTGAATAGAAGCGGACTTGGTTCGTGTTTGCGTCAATTGCTCAGGATCGCGTGTCACTTGAAGCGAACGTTGTTGTGCACTTCCGATGACGGCAAGAATCAATGCAGTGATGGGACTGGGATCAGACGGTAACATCTTTTGCCTCCGCTACGTATTGTTCTTGCGCCATGAGAAACTCAGAGTACCGTTTTTTAAGCATACACTTCAGGCTATCAAGGCCAATTGAGATTGCTTCCATCAGTTCGACATCACCCGGCAACACAAGAGAGCTAGCTGGTTCCTGATTGAACGACGTGCCAGACTCGTTCACTTCTTTGTCAAACCTTGCTTCCCCTACGCGATACACTATCCACGCCATTGGAAGATGCGGCAGCATTACGAATGGTGTCTTCCATTTGTGGGATCGGTCAGCCATCTTCAAGGTGAGTCCGCTCATCGTCTGAATTCCAGACGAGTGACCACTCATTTTGTCCTGACCAAGATTACCGGGTGATTCGCTTCGTAGACTCTGAAGTTGTGCCGGAAGAGCAATGCACAAAGCCAGCGCAAAGATAGTGGCACGCAGTACGCATCTGTCAATCGTCTCCGGCCCGGTGCCTGCGGCAGATTCGGCCATTAACACGCCACCGTCGTCACTGAGCATTAACCCAAAAAAATGATGAAGAGTTACAGGGTCATTTCTGAGGACATTCAACCATTCGTTCCACAGCTTTCGCATGGCGACGACAACGTCTGGCGCGATGTTGTATTTGAGTTCTCCGACCGGATTGTCAAATGTTTCACTGATCCGCTCTCGCAGACGTTTTAAAGCCCAGTCGTTGCAAAGAAACCTTAAATGATTGGCGAGATCATCTAAGTCATCAAAGTACCTCCCACCCAGCGGTAGCTCCTCGTCCACCAGTTCCACGAAGCTGTATTTCCCAAGCGTAGTTTTGACCGTGGAATCCTCGACAGGTACCCAGTCCGTTGCGCAGAACTCGCAACGAGATTGCCACGCCCCCGCACCAGAGAAGTGCAGATCTGTATTCGGCCTCGCAGTTGAGAATGGAGACTGAACGACAATCCGCTCAATGGCGGAAGTTAAAATAGAAGATTCATCCGGCAATAAATTGCACCAAAGACCGGTCAAGCCGTCCTGCCAAAGGCTTTTAATCAGGTGCTCGTCAAGGTTAGTCCTGAACCCGTGTGCGTCGCGTCCTATCGTAAGAACTCGCCGATTTGCGTCCCAAGAAATCAATTGCGATTCTTGAAGTCGCCCCCCGTATCGAGAAACGACCTCGTCAATCGGAGTGCAATAAAGAATGTTGTCCTGCGCTGTGTGGTGATGGACCGCGACTCCAATGACATAGACATCCTCATCACTGTCACGCGGACTAACAACAACGGGGCAACCAGAAACGCCTCCGAATGGTGAATGAGTGGGGGGGGTGACTGTTTGGTTGGGCAGGGTCAAGCCTTGTTTGCAGAAAAGTTGCATAAGTGGCCTAGTAGCCGAGCCATCGCGCGCATTGTTGATGTGCCCATCAAGGGTAAGACCACCGGCATGGTATTCTGCGTACTGAACCGGAAAACCATGAAGCTGCCACTGAGTTGAAGCCGCCAAAGTTATAGGACGTGCTATTAGTTGCAACGGAACGAGCTGGTGAGATTCCGGATCGACCTCAATCAGTGCGATGTCAAGATCAATGTCCTTCTCAACGATCGTCCCGGAAATACTGCACGACGGAAAATTAAGATCGACCTCACTGTGTAATTCACAGTCAATCACACAGTGATTTGCCGTGCAAACGATGCTGGAAGTTACCATCCACGCGGAACCGACATGCTCACCGGCAATCACAAGTCGTGCGACGCTATCTCTGAATTCTTCCATGTTGAGTTATTCTCCTTTGTAGAACTTCAGTGATGCGTCGACCGAACCGTCTGCCTCGACAGTGGCTTGAATGTAAGTTTGGTTGCGGACTGTGTATGGGGTGTAGTTCTGCTCCTGCATGTCCTTCAGGAATGTTACAGTTGCCTTATCCGCTACTGTTTCATTCGATCCACTGATATCATCAGGGAGTCGTAAGACATCTGCCCAAGTACCGGCGTTGAGGTACTTGCCGTTTTCAAGCTCGACTTCTTTCGGAAAATGAGTGTGACCAAAGACGACCGCTTCAAATCCACCTTGTTCGATCATTGTGGCTGCCGACGTGAGGTACTGATCGCTCTCAGTGTCTGTAGCGAAATCGGACGAATCACGGACACGCTTTAAAGCAATCCGCACCCTCGCGAGCCGTTCTTTTTCGTCCTTCGCTCTCCAAAGAGAATATAGGTCCCATGGACACGTGAGGTCCATATCCACTGCAGCCTGTTCTGCCAACCGACGCATCAGCGTCCCCGCCTTGCTCGCCAGGCCCGATAACTGACCAGGCCGTTTTGGAGTTCCAAGGAACAGATCAGCGTCGTCCCCCAACTCTTCGCGTAAGAATGAATTCAAGTTCGAGTGGGTTGCCGGAGCGTTTCCTGACAGCAGTCCGGGACGTCTTGCTTGTGTGTTTCCGTGGGTTCGAGTCGCAATCTTCACTCCCTCGAATACCAGTTCGTAAAACTTCCGTGTGTCAGGGTAGAGAGCCAACATTAATGGTATTGCAGCGCCAAATTCTGGTTTCAACAGATTCAGGAACGGGACACTCGATAGCCTCGGGTTGATTTCATCTACCACGATACTGCTGCCGACAGGTGGCTGGAAGAAATCCTTGACTCGCTCGCTGTCATTAACACTCATTCCTCGAGATAGCTGTGACCGCTCACGACGAAGCATATCAAAATCGACTGCGTTGAATCGATCGTATTGATTTCCATGTTCCACGAGAAGCTTTCCGCACGTGTATGCCTCACCGTCATAGATAAATCGAACATTGGCGATGCCTCCAATGAGTTCGATAAATTTCTCGCGAACTTTGGGGAGGCAGAGTTCCACATCGTGATTGCCGAGAAGTACGATGATTCGACAACCGGCAGCAGCAAGGTCTCGTAATGCCGCGAATGGTCCTCGACCATCGTCGCCCACAAAACGTTGGGCAATGTCCATCAACTCGCCGCAGATAATGGCGGAATCATTCTGCCACGCCACAGGTGTGTAACCGTTAAGTGGATTCGGTGCCAAGAAGTCGACAATGTCGCCGTTCAGGACAAGATGTGAAACGCCGTCGAATGACTCGACTTGCTTCTGAAGGCTGTCGAGAAACCTCGTAAGTTCGGTGACCGACCGAAATATGCAGCTTCCGAGAGTCCTTTGATCACCGCATGTTCCATCCAACGACCCTCCGAGGTGCCAGTCAGAGGTTACAAATACCTGTACGCGATTATTAGGCATGTATGCCCCAACAAAACTACGGTAAGAACGAATTTATAAGAACAAGAGACGTTATGTATATTACTACATTCTGGCCTGGAATGACATCATCTCCACAGTGAATGCGCCGGGATTATCCAAGTTGAGCATCTCTGTACTCAGTGGGGAAAGGTGGATCAGCCCGATTTTAACCGGTAATGGTCGAATGCTGCCGCTAGTGGGACATTATTACCTTGTAAACAAAGGAAAATCATGCCTTTAAGACGCGGCTATCGATTTTTCAAAAATCTTGCAGTGGTGTAATCGCTCGAAGCCCTTACGATGGTACCACGCATTATAATACGATTGATGGCGCGATAAAGATGATTCTCTGACTCTGGTCGTCCTGAAGTCGTGTGCGCGTCGGTCTAGCCAACATTGGTCATTGGCTGTGCGTTTCAAATGAATGAGACAATCGCAAGCGGCATAGGCTGGTCCGTAGAGTAGAGGTTGCGATGCCCCTGGAAAGTGCAACTTCTGTCAACGAAAGTCGTTGTTTCGCGTACAATCACTTAAACCACCCAAAACGCGGACTCCATAAGTATTCGTGAAAGCCAGACGTATTCGCGGATTCATGGCAAAGTGGAAGACTCTGGTCAGAACGGCTCCTGGAGGGTCTAATCAAACCAATATTTTCTCGGAAGTATCTTTTAGTTGGTTCGACGCATCCGTCGTTTAACCAAAGCAAGTTCATGTCGCCCTTCAAACTGCCAAAGTTGACAGAATCTATCGACTGTGGATACGGTGAGAATTCTGTTGGCATTCAGGGCAACAAGCCTGGGAATTGACCGCTTGAAGGTAAATCAGTAAATGATTTTCATCTTGGCCCATCCGTGGAATTTTCAATCCATGAATTTTGGGGAACACAATGAAATCAGACATCCTTACTACTCCGTTATTCAGGAACAAACCCTCGAATTATACGGACTATCAGATCATCAAAAGTGCGGGAGAACCCCATTTCCATGCACATCTCCAAAGCAGTATAACCTAAACCCAGCGCCCACTATTTCTGGGGAACTTCTAAGTGTATATTGGCCCCCGAAAGAATGCTAAGAATGTACAATAGCATTAGTTTCTGACTCAGTTTCCAAGTGCTTCCTCAGTTTCCAAGTGCTTCTTTAGAAATAATTAGCGATCGGAAATATTGGATGTATCAAACTGGCTTCCAATCCGATGGCGGCGCTGTTCCATAAGTATTTATAACATCATAAAGCAAGTCTGCCAAAACCTCTGGGTTGGCGTTATTGTAGCCCTCTAATGAAAATGCAACTGAATCTGGTTCATTTGTACTTAACCAGGCCATCAGGATCATGGATTCACTTTGCGGATGACGATTTATTGCCACTTGAATCAGACCAAGAGAATTTAAGCCGCTTCTTGTAGGTTCGATTTGAAGACTGATTTCAAACTGGCCTCTCGGTTGTTGATTGGGATTTGGGTTCTCATGCCCTCCACATGAAGAAAAGGTCGTAAGATCTTCTAGAATATTGATTACTGTTACCAGTTTTTTTACATTTAGGTCGACTTCATAATCCATATATACTTCCGTTTCTGAAGCAGCTTAAAAGTCGTATAAGAACCAGCTACTGGAAACAAATAGTAAATACAGTGAGGTTCAACAACTCTCATCCTAGGGTAACCAGACTATACCAGATCCTATTACTTAGTGATGTTTAGGGAGAAAATTCAGATCACTAGGAGTTCGACAATAACCATGACTCCAGTTCGCCTAAGCTGTTACGAAATGGCATTTTGTTCGAGTGAGGGTTTTGTTCTGTTTTGTAACAAATCTCTAAGTCCTTTGTCCTTTGATAAATACGTCCACATACCAGATAGGGTTAATATTCATAATGTCGCTGAATCTGATGATATTAACACATAGTATTTCTGGCTAATTAGATATACGAAAAAACAAAATGAATGATTGGAAGATCTAAATTTGGAGCGATCAAAACAGCATTTTCCGTATCATTCATCAACTCATTTACTCGGTGTCTCTGTTAAAGTCCTTAATTCAATCAATTTATGAAACTCATCCAGCAACTCTTGGTAATTAGCAGCGAGGTAGCGCACCACCCGACCATTATCGAGCATTTTTTTTAGATAACCTATGACTATCACCAGATTGAGAACATTTTTCCCATGCGTCTCTTCAATTTGTTTGAAGTCCGTGCTGATCGACTCCATTTCACGTTCCATTCGTGCCATGTCGGCTTGCGATAAACCGTTTATCTCTTTCATCTGCTCCGATTCGATAAGTTGTTCCTGGGGAGTTGAAGCGATCAGGCATTTTGCATAGCGCGCCGAGAAATTGCACGTTGCACACATTAGCTCAGACATCTCTATTTGCCGCATCGGTTTGGCCTTACGTAACTGGCGGAAAGTATCTGCGTTTGCCTGTTTTCCTCTCAAAAGTTGCACGACTTCCGAACAGATACCAACCAGCAGATTCTTTTTTTCACGGATTTTTGCGATATCTACATTGAGTGCAGCTGCGATTGCGTCTTCAGTCACACCGTTCTTAATTGCTTTCATGATCATAAAATGCTCCTGGATTGCATTTAATCGATTGATTTTGTGGTTATAAGTAAAAGCCTCATCATCTAACGCGATCAAACAGTCAACTGAGTCTTCTCCTGCTTCCGTTAGTACATCAAGGCGAACATGACCATCAAGCAATAAAAAACCGTCACTATCTTCCTGTGGATGGACTACTAAAGGCTCGATTATCCCCACCTCATTAATCGAAGCAGCAATACTCAGATACTTCAGTGACTTTCGGGTTCTTGGAGCTACCTGATGTAAAGGTAGAATGTTTTTGATAGAAATCTTCTTTACGGACGATTCACAGGCAAAATGAATTTTTTTTGGAGTAGTCATTTGGTTTCTCCGTGTAACTGTGTAAAAAGATATTCCGGTAATGTATCAAGCGATTCTGCCCTTAGTAGTGTTGTCAATTGCTCATCTTCAAATAGTTGTCGTAAAGCGGTAACCACAAAGAGTAGTCTGGTTTCACATAATCGTGATTTTTGAATTATAAGTCGCTGTCTCGCTGTCTCTTCCTGATAGACTCGCAATAATTTCTGAGATGACACTCCATCCTCTTTCTTTTTACGGGCACTGGGCTGAAGTCCTTTTCCATCAGTTTTCCTTTTCTCGACGAGCTTGCGTGCAGCAAGAAGCCGATTACCACGTAAGGTGTTCTTCTCATAAGCTTCCGTGAGTGCTTTCTGAATTTGATGATCATCAGAACTCGAAATAATTACGGCAATGCTGATTGGGATCTGTCCTTTTTCAACAGCCTGTAGGAGCCGTTCCTCTCCTTTTTTTAGTAATTTTACAATGCCGCGAACGTATGCTACTTCAAGTGCAGTTTTTTCAGCGATTTGTGCAAATGAGTATCCACGGTCGTGCATGTCACTAATGTCACGGACGAGTTCAATCGTTGTGTGTTGTCGTCGAGCCAGATTTTCAACCAGGCTCATCAGCAGTAATTCTTCTTTCGAAACATCGACAACGAGCGAAGGAATCTCAGTCTCCCCGAGCAGTTTAAATGCCTCAAAACGACCTTGACCACATACGAGGTAGTATTCTTCATGGCCATTAGATGATTCCTTGGGTGTGACCGTAATTGGCTTCTTTAATCCCAGTTTCGCGATATTATTCAGTATCTGGTTGAATTTTCGCTGACCTCGTTCGCGAGGATTCAAAACGGTAATGTGTTCCAAAGGAATTGAATGCACTTCCAAATCTCGTTGTTTTTTCATGTTACCACCTCATTTTTTCACGAGCTGCCAGGTTCGTAAAATAGTCCAGATTGTCAAATTGATACGTATCGAGATAAACTCCATTCGTTTCACAAATTAGTAATTTTGGTTCTGATATATCCATCAATGGAAACAGATAATAGTCCGTTACGAATTCGTTTGCCGGGTCCATGCGTACCAGAATCGTGATATCTGGAGCTACTTTTTCATCGAATTTGAGATACCATCTCAGAGACCCTGCGGCAGTTGGCTTACACCGAGAGAGCACCATTGTTGCACTATACTCTCTATTGATGAGAAGAAAGTCGGTATTGGAATCCTGGGTCACAGTAGCTCCGACAGAATCGAGTCGCTGTACGACATCACCTACCAGATTGGGATACATCTCGCGCAAATGTCGATTGATTTCAATATATCGGTAATCACGGTCGGGAGTGTATCCGGCAAGACGATAGGCTTGGATAAGACTACCAAATCGTGAACGGAACGTTGATGAAGTAGGTAAGTCGTCAGTCGAATCGATCAATGCTGCTGAAAGCATAGAATGCTTCAATGAGAGTAACTTCAAACGTTCAATCAGTTCCTGATCTGTGATTTTTCGGTTGCGTTCCTGAATAATTCCTTGAACTGTATAAAAAATATCTGGAGAGACGACTGCTTCAAAAGCACTATTGGCTCGAATCCACATCTCTGGCGCGTTATTGACGTGTTTCTTTTTCAGCTTAAATGATGTACGATTATATACATTGTTGCCGATGTATTTTTCGTTCGTCAGAATCTGTGCCACAGTTCCGCGGGTCCATTGTCTACCATAGTCCGTCAGGATTCCTTGCTTATTTAAAATACTGGCGATTTCCTGCTCACGTTTCCCTTCTCGGGCATACATTTGATAGATCCAGTTCACAACTCGAACTTCTTCATTTGGACCGGGCACGAGAATCACTCGATCAGTTTGCAGACTTTTCTGTTCTCCATGCGTCAGCTCCCCTTTCTGCTTGCCGCTCTGATCAATCAACATTCTTCGTAGGCCGTATCCTGGTGCTCCCCCTTGTCGATAACCCAGTTCGATGAGACGACATTGTCCTTTAAAGACTTTCGATGAAAGCTCCCGACTGTATTCTGCTGCCATTGCCCGTTTCACACTTTTAATAATGGTTGACGTAGGTCCGCCATCATTTTCAAACTGCTCAGCACAATAATGAACTTCGATTCCAGATCGTTTGCAAATATGCTCGTAATAAGCACTTTCATCTGGATCTTGGAATCGTCCCCAACGGCTGACATCATAAACGAGGACCACTTCAAAGTCGGGCTGAGGTTCTTGAACGTCTGTGATTAACTGTCGCAGTGCAACACGGCCTTCGACATTCAGGCCACTTTTCCCTTTGTCCAAATATGTTTTGATGATCTGATATCCACGGTATTCTGCATACTCACGGATTACCTCTTCCTGATTTAACGTGGAATACTGCTGATGTTCTGTGGACATCCGAACGTATTGAGCAGCTCGTATCAGGCCCTGCCCTGAGCGTGAATCATTTGAGGAATTTGCTGGCACCTTGGAGTTCATCTTTGAAGCTTTCTAAACGCAAGTACTGACTAACAGTGCTAGTTTAGAAATATTATGAACAGAGGCTGTTTGATAGTTGTTTTATTCCTGTTTGAATTTTGTTTGATTTAGAATTTTGTCAAATAAGCATCAATCCATAATGTCCATAAACTCTTCCGTCGATGGCGGTAGCAAGTTGTTCCATGTCAGCAGCGATAAGTTCGTCACGTAACCGTTTGGCAACACCACGAATTGATGAAGATTGCCGCTCTCCATGCCAAACATCTTCCAGCAAATCAACGTGTGCTATGTATTGATTAGAAGATTGAGCGAGGCGATGAAATAACCAGAAAAGTAACGTGTTACCAAGATAGCAAGTATGATCCTGCCAAATAATGCAGAACGTTGCTTCATCCACAACGGGATTCGTACTTGAATCTATGTTGGCATCTCCATCAAGTTCCAGAGTACTAACAAGGATGGAAATGGTCTCCTCAATCTGTGTAACGACAGCTGCATGCGATGCTGTCATAGATCTTAAAGATTCCTGAAGTAGTCGTTTCTCTCTGTTTGTGAGCATTGGTCAATCTCCATAGCGAAAGTCTGAATACCTGAAAATTGAAAGTATTGATTGATCAGTTTTACTAAAATGTGAAGCAATTTACCCTTCAAGGTGATTGGGCCACGTCTGGCACCTCACTAGAAAACAATGATTAGCTTAGAAACCACTTTATAACCAGAAATTCATCGTGGGATTTAAAATCACAGCGTTGTCCCTGAAGGGATCGCTCCGATTGTTACTTCAACAAAATCTTGAAGTATCCGTTCTTGTTCCAACCGACGTTGATGTTTCAGGCAGTACTCAAATGCTACTGCTTCCTGCTCGCTTAGATTGACGGGTAAGTCTTGTTTGGTCGGGTTACCACTAACAACAGCCGCTTCATGCTTGTGAAGTGTCTTCAGGTCCATCATGATGCTTCGCACATGCGGGAAGATATTTCGCAAACGCGATAACATTAGAAAGCCCTCCACATCGATATCTCCCCAATAAAGAATCTCATTCTTATTCAGCCAGTTTAACTTTTCTAATCGCGTGACCGCATTGCCTTCACCTCGAATGGCCAACCCTCGTGGAAACGAAGGTAATGTCAGCAGATTCAAGTTATTTTCAACAATAAAAATGCAGCAATTTCTGACATCTAGTGTTTTCAGATATCGTAGTGGTAGCGAAAGTTCATCAAAAGGTAGGTTCAATTCTCCACATAACCTGGGATCAAGTATCCGCAGGGAGTGGTGTGTCTGTCCGTCGCGAAAACCATAGCGCCGCGCCAGCCTGGTCTCAATTATATTGATCCCGGACGCTGGTAGAAGAATATCCAACCACTGTTTTAAAGTGCCTTCATTCTGTTCCACAAATTTGGTGTCTACGGGAACCGGCAATTGTCGAATATAACAATCCGGTAAGGGGTGCGCAATGAGATACTGGGCAACTTGAATTAAGCCGTCAACTGAATTTGCCAGCTTTGCAATTTTTGTTACTTCGGAAATAAGCCAGTTCTCAAGCTGAGGTAAAGCGAGCCGCACCTTTTCGGCAACTGTTTGCGTATTGTTAAAATCTGCTCGTTTTTTTGCCAGACGTAGAAAATCATCGAGTGTATCAACAGTAATTGCAGTGGGAACCAGATTCGTGCCAAAATCACGTTTCCGTATCTTTTCTCGATGCACGGTATAACCCCACCCACACTGATTTTTTGAATGCGAGAGCAGTAACTCGTGTGCAGCAAACGTTTCCTTGGGTTTTTGTGGGTCCAGCTTAAGTCGGACCCTCACCCGATAGGGGAAAAAGTTTTCTACTTCCCCGCATACCCAATTCATTAGAAAACGGGGATAAGCCTTGCTGACTTTATCTACAATTTCATCAGGCGAAACCAATGACACTTCTTTCCCCTTCCTTTACTTTGATCTCGGAGTATTTCGGGATCGAGAACGGCCGTTAGGGGAGACTTTTTGTACTTCATTTTGATAATCTTGTGCCGTCATACTGAGTAATTTTGAGCGGCTGGTGACTGCATCCTTGACTACAGATAAATAGCGATCCACAAATGGTTCGGTAACGCGGGCTTTGGCATCTAGCGGGGCCACGATCAGCAGTTGCAGTCCGAACTGGTCGAAGAGCTTAAGGGCATATTCTGCATTCTGATCATCAACCTTGGAAAACATCTCATCCACGACCACAAACTGAAACCGACCAGGAGTATTGCCATCAGGGTCTATATCAAGCTGGTAGGCTAATGCAGCAACCAGGATTGTGAAGGCGAGTTTGGCTTTTTCCCCACCAGACTGACCAGAACTACCATCATAGCTGCTACGGGTTTCTCCCGATTCAAAGACTATTTCTTCTGCAACAAAATTGTACCAGTTTCGAACATCAATCACTTTTTTTCTCCAGCTTGACTTTTCTTTGTCTGACAATCGCTGAACCAGGGATTGAATACGTTGAAACCGGGCTTCATTGGCTTCGGGAGTCTGTTCCAATGATTCGTCCAGGCATTCTCGTAACGAGCGTTTGAATTCCTCGATCTCTCGATCATTGATGTGAGACGGTTTTAAACGCATATATGTTGCCGGAGAGTAATTCACTTTCTTGAGTGCACTGTTCAGCTGATGGATTTTCTCTTCAATCTGCTTTTGCTCAGTCCGCAGTTCTGTGTTGAATAATGCAATTTCCTGGCTGACTTGATCATTTAACTTATCTTTAAACTGCCGCTCGTAGCGGGGTAAATCTTCCTCATGTACTTGTTCCAGTAATCCCAGGAAACTCGCTAATGATTCAATCCTGGCATCAAGATCGTCTGCCTCTTCCTTAAATTCCCGCAAGTATTTCGACATTGCCTCAATCAATTTTTCTTTGATTCGATCAAGGGGCTCTCTCAGCTTATTAATTGTTTGCTGAGTCGTCTCTTTCCAGTCCTGCATACGTCGTTCCAGATTGTCAATTGCCAGGGTATCAGCCTTGACCGAGTCAGCAATCTCAGGAAAATATTTCTCATGATTCTGATAACTTCCATTCTCATGCTGTTTCTTGATGTCCGCACGCGTTTTTTCAAGCAGCGTACTGACACGTATAATACTATCCTCCAATTTGGCTTGCTGACCTAATTTATTATCCCGCTCTGCACTGAGAGAATGTTCCTGTTCCTTCGCTTGCTCTAACTGATTCTTGAGAACCTGTACTTTATTGTTTGATGTTTCCAGTTTCTTCTTTTCCGCTACCAGTGCGTCAATCGCGGCCTGATGACGCGCTATGTCGATCTGGTCAAAATCCGTAAACTTTAATATGAACTCTGCAGCCTGTCTGACGGATTGTAATTCCTCAATTTGATCTTCCAGCGACTTCATCTTATTCTGTAATACTTCGTATTCAGCAATAAGTTCCTGGATGTGCCGCAAGACATACTTTTTCTTATCAGCGTTATTCCAGCCCAATACAAAAAAACGGGGATCGGTGGTCCGGTCTCGATCATCTTTCTGGTGCCGCTTCCGATTGAATTTCACATGGCAGTTCGCAGTCAGAGCATTTCGTGAAACCTGATCGAATTCATCAACGTTGTCACAGCACTGAAAATTGTAACGCTGCTGAATCTCTTCTTTTACCCAGGGCGTGAGGGGGTGCTTTGGTTTTAATTGTAACTTGTGGTAAAGCGAACTGGCAGGAATTCGATCCCCATTGCCTTCAGCCACATTCCCGATACAGAGATAGTCCAGTCGCAGTCCAGCCCCTCTGGCATCAGTCAGTTTCTGCTTTTCAATATAAGCCCTCACACGAGTGTAATAGCGTTCTGGCACCAGCAAGCTGAGAGCAAACGGACGCAGTACCATTTCAATGGCTGCTGTCCAGGAACGCTGATCGGGCTCGACGGCGATCAATTCGGCTGCATAAGGCAGTTCACTCTCGTTTAAGTTCAAATCCGTACAGAGTTGACCGCGAATTGAAGTAAACCGAGGTGGTAAATTACTGCGTTGCTGTTGTAATGCCTCCAGTTCTGCACGTTCCTCATAAAGTTTCTTTTCAACGGCCGATTTTTCCCCAATGGCAGTTTCCAGTTTCTCTTTCAGCACATCTAACTTGAGGTGATTCGTTGACAGCAGTACTCGTATTTGGGAATCAGCCTGCTGAAACTGCTCTCGATTCCAGATTTCTTCAATCACCCCACACTGTTTGAGAGAATTGTGATACTGATGGAAATGAGGCGTTTTCGTTTTTAAAAATACCCTTTCATTATCGATCAGTTCAGGAATTCTTCGTAGCCGTTCGCCTCCAGCCTGATCAATGTCGTTTCTTAATTTCCGCACCGTTTCTCTGGTCTGCTCCAGTTCCAGAGTAAGTCGTTCCAGAATGGTTTTCTGAGTCAATTTCTTTTTCTCAAGCAATTCCAACTCCGGTTCAATCACTTGAAGTTTTAATACAGGAAAACAGGATTGAGAAGCTACATACAGAAGTTGAAGTTGGTCGAGTTTCTCTGCTTTGATACGGTACTTCTTTCCAATTGCAGAAACGGGAACCAGAAGTTCCTGAGCTCTTTGCGCACGAACCAGTTCATGATGTGCATTACTGAGATCATCAAAATGTTTCAGGAGTCCCTGAATTTTGTCCTGCCAGTTGGCTGCCTCCAGCATGTGGGATCTGATAAATGTATTCAGGCTTTGAATATCTTTCACAGCAACTGTCTGATTGAACATGCTGATGGCTTTGCTTCTCATCCCCGTCTGCTTAATAAGCCATCTCTGGTATTCGACATAAGAGCGCGTCGTCTGGTAACCACGCTGTTTTAGATGATCGCGAACTTCGTCCGACTTCTGAAGTCCCTGCAGGTCGGCCTTTAATTCATGTACTGCAGCGGAGAACGCAAATACGCGGTCATCAGAGCCGTCTGATTTCAGATATAGGATTTGAGTCAGAGTGAAGGATCGGTTTAGTTCCTCGTCCTTAAAGACAGCTGAGATCGCCGTCAGCATATTCCCCTTTGGCCGGAGATAACGAATTACATTTCCCTGTAATTCATCAGTCGTACGATCATAGGCTCCCTTGATATAGCTTTTGGCAGTACGTTCCGTTTTCCTGGCACCGGCTGCCACATTGTAATTCCGGGTTTTCCCATCCACCAATAATGTGAGGATGGCATCTACGAGTGTTGATTTTCCCGAGCCATTATGCCCGACCAGCAGCGCAGTCCGCCCCTGAGGCTCGAAACAGAATACATTTCCATCTGAACTGTCGAAGGTTCCCCAATTGAAGACTTCCAGCTTTTGTAGCCGATAACCAGGACGATCAGGGCGCATGTCGAATAAGTGCTGCATAGAAGTCTAGTCCTCTTTGCTTTCGATCGCGGTGAGTTGATCCCGCAGACGTTCCAGTTCTTCGATGGGGATCCGAGCTTTCAATAGCTTACGGACTTCCCAAGCATCGGATTCATCCTTAATACTGCCTACAAATTTGATGCTTGCAAGTTGTTTCATCGCGGCAAGTAACTGCTTACGTAATGTGACTTCATCGGATGTAGATGAAAAGCAGGGTTTCCATAATTCGAAGAGAGAGTCTACCTCGACAACACAGCGTTCATTGTCCAGATCCTCCTCTTCAAATTTCCGGTATTCCTCGCGTAAGAGAACACAAAGCAAGGTCATATTGTATGTCAGAGGAGTTTTTCTGAATAAACGGGGTAGTCGCTCATAGCCTCCGGTGCGTTCATCGTCACTAAACTGACGGAGATAGGCGATGCCTTCTGTCCGGTCAATCACCAGCGACAAACCGATCTCACAGAAATAATCCATTAAGTCAGATTCATGACTCAATAATAGCGACCAGTGTTCCTCTTGTTCCTCATAGACTACGCCCTGTAGTAGCTGCACTGCCACTATTCCCCGTTCGCGGAATTCCGGTAATTCATTCATCGACGGCCCTCCCTGAGAGACGCACCATTTTCTCTATTTCAGATAGAAACACAACTTGCGGAATTTCATAGTTCTGCGTTCCCGATGCTGATGTGATACTGACCAAGTCGAAGTCGTTTTCATGGACCTCATGTCCGCTGTCATAGGCAAGTTGAATATATCCGAGGATTTCAAGCGGGCCATTTTCAGGAGGAAAAGCATTCAGTAAATCAGGCAGTGGCACACGATCTTTAAACTCGATTTGACTATTAATATTGGTCCGCATGACATCCCAATCAAGCCGCTGCAATTCGGCGAGTCTTTGAAAAACGTTAAGACGTTCAATGGCATCAGGTTCTTCCTGTTTGATTTCAATCGCCTCAAACTGAACTGGTGTCTGCCAGAAAGGACGTTCCATCCCGCTATAGAGATCCAGTTCAGTAAACACATTCATGGATAATTCTGGAGGAGATTCCGACTGACGCACCGCTGATGCATGGATTTCCCTTAGAACAGTTGCCAGACGCAGGCGTGTTGTACTGATGCGTGAATCCAACAAACGGCGGAGAGTAGAATTCAGGCGTCGCGTCGTTTGTTGAACCCGCGAAGCTTCTTTTGAGAGGTTGCCAATCATACCTTTGACACGAGATTTCCCCTCAGTTTGAGAGGCAAGCTCATCCAATTCGTCTAACTGTCGGATGATCTTTTCTAGTTCATCCTGCTGAGACTGTGATAGCAGCATTTTAAAAAATGCTTGAAAACTGGCGCCCTGATCTTCTTCCTTGAGTCGATCCTCGGCTGCCAGCGCAGACCCTAATATCTGCCCACGAGAGTCAACTGCTTCAGATTGCTGTTTCTGAACATTTCGAGTGATGGATTTGAAAGACTCCTCAACAGCTCGAAAATCGCCCTGCAAGGAAATCAAATCGGAAATCACATCCGAAAAACGTTCGCGAATGGCGGTCGAACTATGAGTTGATACGATATCGCCCGCCTCGATGGACAGAATTTCTTCATCAATACGATCTCGTTCTGATCGCAAGTGATCAAGTCGCCGTTCTCGGTCAGCAGAACCTCGAATAACAATGTCAGATAAAGTCTCGATGATGCGGGTCAGGCGCGATTCTGTGCCGATGAAACCCAGTGAATGATCCATGACATCAGTAAGAAACTTCAAGACGTCTTCAGAATGCGGTGTCAGTTGAAATACGGATTCCGCGTGTTGGGAGTCAAAATAACGCCTCAACCATCGCGACTCTCCAGTAGACCATTGAGCGAGATAGACGTCAGCCTGATCACGCATGATCTCGGGTTCTGTTTCGTGAATCTGTTCCAGATAACTCTTCAAACTCTGTACAAGCATTGAATGCGGAGATGCCAGGTTACCTTCCACTTTGAAGTGCTGATTCAGAAAATAAATGACATAGGCGGCGTGAGTTGCGCGTAGCAACTTTGCAGAAGGGTTGGTTGTAAAAAATGTGATCAAACGGTCCAGATCCATCGATGTTGTTCCCAGGTGCTCGAATCTTCAATTAATAGATCTACCTTAATGTACACCTTGATAGGACCAAATGGCACAAAAGAGTTTAGAAAATCATCAGTGCGGCGAGTTTTTCAGTGGAAGCCATAAAATGGATAAAGACTATCAGTAGTAACGGTTTAGACTGTTCGATCGTAAGTCGTTGCCAGTTTTCAATCTGGAATTTCAAAACACGATGGTATGTAGCTCTAAGCTCGTATTGCTCTTTACTCACGCTATACGTGTACGCAATAACACATTTCAGGTGGGGCACTTTTTCTAGAAGTAGATTGAAATGCAAGCCAGGGAAAAGTTTCAGCTCAGGTTCTCCATTCTTTAAACGATTACAGGACCAATAAATTTGGATGGCTTATTTACTTTCGAAGTGTTTGATTTTGCATATCCCGAAAACGGGATCGGACTGGGTGCGGGCTGCTAGTCAGGGAACTGTAGAATGACCGATTTCTGAGGTTGGTGAATGGCGCTGAGACCTGCAGTTAGCCAAATAGATTCTGCTGGATAAAAACTGGAAATCCCATTGATTGGGACTTTTGTGAGGCATCCGCTGAACTGGGATCAATCTGTCTGGTGATATTGGAAAGAGGTGGGATGGTTTCTGACAGGGACTTCCACGGAGTAATTCATGAAGTCCTCTAATAGTCTGAAAAACGATGTTCTATTGAGAATATATGTCTGATTCAAAAAACTCTCACTCATCACGAATGCTTAATACTTAGCATTGGCAAGTTTTTTTAGTAGTTTTTTCATGAAGTCATTCAAAGTCACACCAAGTGCACCACAGACATCGTAAAGCTCTAAGATGTCCAATCTACGTTCCCCAGATTCGTATTTGCTGACGAACGACTGAGGACGCCCCAGTCGATCTGCCACATCATCCTGCCTCAGGCCTGCTTCTTTCCTGGTTTCTCGAAGTAATTCGAGCAGTATGCGCTGACGTTGCGTATATAGATTCTTTTTCAAACTCCCAGTACCTCCTAAAAAAGTACGGGGAGATTACATCCCACTTGAGGATATCCCATTACAGGATATAATAGACGGGGATTAGAAACTTTTTTCTCAAGGGGAATCAATGTTTGGAGTACTGAAACCACAACGAAAACTATTGAGTAAGTCAGAAAACAGTCGCTACATGTCGGCGTACTGCAGTCTATGTGGGCTATTAAGCAGTCAATACGGTCTGAAATCCCGTATGCTGGTTGTGCATGACATCGCCACGCTGTGGTGGTTACTGGAATCTCCTTCCAGTGCAAACGAAGAAAAGCTCCCTGTTGGGAATTGTGTACGAGGTGGGGCTGGTAAGTTAAAAAAGAGAGGTGTTTCTGAACTACAGAAGTTTTTAGCAGCAATGAGTGCTTACACCATTGGCATCAAGGTAAAGGATGATATTACAGATGGCAGTATCTGGAAAACACGGATGGCAAAGTGGATGTATTCAGATCAGTTCGCAAAATCGCGAACTGATCTGATTGAAGTGGGATTCGATGTCGAGCATCTGGAGCGGATATTGAACGCGCAGTCTGATTTGGAGAGTAAAAGAGAAAAAGATTTCGAGGTGGCATCAGGCCCCACGTCTCTGGCTTATGGCGTGGTTGCCAGAGAAATCGTAAAGAGATGCCATTCTCGTTTCACCGAAGACCAGGCACAGCGGATTGGACAAGCTTTGGGACGTACAATTTACCTGGCAGATGCGATCCAAGATTTTTCAGAGGATCAAGGGGCATCATTTAACCCTCTTTGTATTGAGACCGGCCCGAAGATCCAAACATTGCCAGCAGCTTTAAAAAACAACGTGTTGAGCTATATTGGTACCCATCTGAAAGAAGCAAGTAACCTGATAGATCAGGCAGAAGAAGGGCTGAAACTGTCCTGGCATGCTGTAGAACGTTCGCTTTTAGCAGCCGCTGGTGTCAGTGACCAAAAGAGTATCACACTCTATTCCAGTTGTTGTATTCCCTGTGGTAACGGCGCAGTTGTAGTTGATAGTGAAGAATGTAGTCAAGCAATCACTGGCTGTGCTTGCTGCGCTGTTTGCTGCTGTCTGTTTTGCAAATATGCATAATAGTTCCATAAGTCCGATGCTGAAGTTCCTCAGAATCGTTTAAACCCATTTGCAATCGCCCATTGACCTGGGGAGCTTCATTTTGTAATAGCAATCCCGCTGAATTTGCTGTGAGAACACTATTTGCATGTCTTTCGCATCAGAATCAATAAGGAATTTCCCAGCATCGTCATGCTTTACCGTTTATACTCCTCAAACACCTAAATTTTGGCCAAAAACGTGTCATAATAAATAGGATTATATGCAGCGTGTTAGCATTCAGGTGGAGCGGTTTTTCGG
>TARA_R110002167_G_scaffold50547_7_pt1 | contig 34948 bp, 25 predicted proteins | sample TARA_R110002167 | Tara Oceans TARA_R110002167 (sample SAMEA4398238) | marine metagenome | biome: Polar Biome; feature: [MES] marine water layer (ENVO:01000295) within the mesopelagic zone...; material: water (ENVO:00002006), including particulate matter (ENVO:01000060) such as......
TTGAAGAAGTCTCTAATGATGACTAGCTTAATGTTAACAAAGATACGAAAGCAGACGTTCCCCACAGATATAAATATGCATTGTTTGACAATAAATATTACCAATTAATCGAATAACCTGACTGGCAAAAATGCCACCAGAGAATACACTCGACAGAATTTTTTTGAGTTAAAAAGAAGAATTATACTCAAGTAGTGCTAATTATCTATTTCATTGATCCCTGACACGATTCCAATACATTCAGGATTGCTACAGCTAGCACCTTCAAATAATGTTCCCCCACAATTTGGGCAATTAGAGTAACCTTCAACACCATCTTCAAAATCTTTAGCTGGCAATATGGATTTAATTTCTTCATTTTCAGGCATAATAATCTCAAATATTAATGATTATTTGTTTTAAGGTGCTTCAAAGCTTTAAAACATTTATTTAACCTAATATAGTAATCAAGTAAAACTAATGCAAATATGACATATACGGTGAACCATATCCAAAGTGAATTTTGGATGATACTTAACAACAAAAAAACCATCCCTGCGCTCAAGCAAAACCTTCCTACATCATACGTTGCAAAACTTAATAAAAGCACAAGTATCGTCGATTTATAAGATGAGATTAGAAAGCCCGCGATATGACTGATTGTTGCCCATAAAAAAAAGAATAGAGGGTAAACTAGTTGGGTTTGAGTAGAGCTAGAATCATATTTAAGTAAAATTGCAAAAAAAGCAGAAATGGATAGTGCTCCTAAGGATAATAAAACTGACCTTTCAGACTGTAAAGAAGCTAAAGAAGCTTGATGACTACTATTCATGAGACTATGAAACATCAACCCTAATGACATACGAAGAATTATTGGTCCAAGAATAGGCATTAAGTAAATGAATTTAGATGATAAAGATAAGTCCATTAAATAATCAGAGGAATCTTGAATAGGATTTCCACAAAAAAATGTGTAAACTCCAAGTATTAGTGCAATAACGATCATAAACATAAACAGCATCACAAAGTCCTTTTAAAATTATTAGTATGACCATAATAATAGACTATCTGGTCGTTTTTTGTGCATAAACGCTACAGAATAAAGTAAAGTTCTTAGGTAACAAATTAGAGCAATTGTAGTAAATATCCAGATTGATTCTTTTATTTACAAATTGAATAAAAAAGCCATTGAATTTTCTTGCGACTTTTGAACTTTTCAATAATTTTCTTTCAAATTCAGACGTAAAATCATTGAAAATATTTTCGTACCTTCTCGTTACACCCTATTCTACTTGAGAGCCGTTTCTTACCAATTGTGAAGAGCTACAAATTGTGACTGCGCATAATGTTTGAGAATGGTAATCTGTAACTACGCATAATCTTTGAGATTAACAATCACGAAGTGAGATTAATCTCTTATGATCACTGTTGCCACAGGCTGAGTAAAAACTCGTAGCATCGCATTTTTACATAAAATCTACTTCAGAATTTAATCTACAGAGCATTATTTCGCTGATATTGTCTAATAATGTCAGTTCAAAATAGTTTTCACACAGGCTGGCCACAAAGTGGTCTAAACTTACGAGTAAAAATCATACCACCTAATGATTACTTGGATACGATAGCGGACGTTACGCTTTAATCATAGATAATAAAAAATTGTGTTATCTAAACTAATTCAGCGATTCAAGTCATACCCATTTGTGCCGAAATTAATGGCTATTGCTTAGGCGTAACTAAAATTCCTTCGGTATCTTTTTTTACCAGTTTAATAGGCTGGCTATTTTGCTTTCTAAAGTTGAGCTGCACTTCAATTTCTTCAATATTATTGTGAGGTTTTTTATAGCGCCAAGTTTCTATTGCATTGATCACTTCATCATCAAAAGCGCCAGAAGGTTGAGATATATTGATCTTAATATTTTCTGTTCGACCATCTTCATTTATCGAGAATGACGCAATTGTAAATCCTTCAATATCGTTAGCAACAGCTTTTTCAGGATAAACTGGAAGTATTCGCATAATTGGTTGAATCAAACCACTGCGAATACTTGCGAGTATGTTGACTGAAAACTGCATAGAAAAATTAATGAGGATTAAAAAAAATAGTAAAGGCAGTAAGTAAGCTTTCTTGACCGCTGAAGAAGTCGCTATTTGAGTGATGCGACAACTATAAATACCTTGTTCACAAAATGCTATACTCATTGGCGAATTCAGCCGCTTACTTGTTTGTGAAGCTAATAACGCTTTTGAATAACTGAGTTTCTGTTGTTTATTTTTGTCAGATAAAACTAACTCATCACATGAGACTTCCTGACACAAATGAAAATGTTTTCGTGCATACCAAACAGCAGGGTTAAACCAAAATGCAGAGTGAATAAGCATGAGTAATAAATTCCAATACAAATCCCCTCGTCTAATGTGTTGCAATTCATGCGCAATAATCATCTGTTGTTGTTGCTTGGTATAATCTGTACGAAAGGATTTAGGTACTGCGATAAATGGCGAAAAGTAGCCTGAACTTAATGGTGTAGATAATCGACTTGCACTATATGCTCCAACATTTTTTGGCAGCGACTTCTTTAATGATAGACACTCTTTCATCCCTATGTGTTTAAAAAATAGAATATGCCTTATCAGATAATTTGCTAATAAAGAACATAAACCGAATAGCCACGCCAGCAGCATAGGCATATCGTTTTGATGAATAATTTGATTGTAATTAGCTACTTCTTGTTGATAACCCATTAATTGTAGCTGACTGGGTTTAACTGTATTAACGAAAGTAAAATCAATACAACTTAATAGCAAGCTCAATGGGATCACTAACCAACAAAAATAAACAATTCTTGCGCTAAGCTTTTTAAAACCGAATCGCTGAAACAAAGCTAAAATCAGTAGTAATGGCGTCATTACTACTGATTGTTCTATGAGCCAACTAATCATTGCTTTGCTCCCAATCTGAGATTATCTTCTTCAACTCATCTACATCGCTTTGAGAAAGTTTTTCAGATTTAGCAAAGGTTGCAACTAATGGTGAAACCTTCCCGCCAAATAACCTATTTAAAAAGTTATCACTTTCTTTGACGATGTATTCATTCTTATCAATTAAGGGCGAGTACAAGTAATGACGGCTGTATTTTTCAAAAGCAATAGCTTGTTTTTTTACCAACCTTCCAAGTAGTGTTTTTACAGTTTTTTCATGCCAAGAATCTTGCTCATTGAGCCTGTCGACAACATCTTTAGCTGTACAGGGATATTTTGTCCAAATAGCGTTTAATATTTCAAATTCCGCTTTGCTTACTTCCATTGATTTTCTCTACAAATTACATATGTAATCAAAAAGTCAAGATCACACATGTCATCTAAAATGGCAAGTATTAATTAAGTACAAAAATATTTAGCGAGAATATTATTAGTGAGTGTTAAGGATCTGCTGAGTTTTTAAAAACGATCATTCGGATAATGTCTAAGACCATAGCACTTATTGTTGTTTAATTTATATTTGACATTTTAGATTACAATTGTAATTATAATAATTGATTACAGATGTAATCTATATTCATTATTATCAAGGAAAAGAAAAATATGAAAGTACGTTTAAAAAATCGACTAAATGGGTTCACTAGTATTTGGCGCTTTTTGCCTACGGCAATTTTACTAATATTTAGCTCAATTGCTTTTCACAGTATTGGATCTAATCTGGAGAATTCTGATCATATAGAAGTATCAGTAATTAAAAGAGCTTTACCAATTTATCCAAAATACGCTGTAAAAAAACGAATAGAAGGGAGTGTTTTATTAAACTTCAGCATTGAAAAAGATGGCAATGTATCTGATATTCAGGTGACTGCATCTGACCAAGATGGTCTTTTTGATGCAAGCGCAATATTAGGTGTTCAAAAGTGGGTCTACACCAAACCTTCACAAAAAATTCGTAATAATTATGCGGCTATTGAATTTGTTCTTACTGATAAGCCTGATACGACACAGTTTAGCAACGTCGAAAGAATTCAAGTTAGAGGAGAGTAATGTCGCCTTCCGTTTTAGGCGTGACAAGAGACTTTTAGCTTTCGTTGCCGATAGTCTCTTGATCGATTCTTTGAGTTAACCCGTGGATTAATGTGAATGACATATTGTGAGCTTAAACCAGCCCCACAAGTGAGCAGAAAATCTTGGCTAATATTGCGCTAAATGTGCTCTGAATTTGCAAAGGCTTAATGTCAGATTTTGGCTACCAGTTGACCTAAAGAAGAACCAGTAGCTAACTATAAAGCGCACCAAGGGAACATTAGCACCAATAAATATTAGTGCTAAAAACTACGCCGCTTGGGGTATTTGGTTTAACCGTCACTTTTGCCACAGTAAAGTATTTAACAACGGTAAATTTTGAACGCGTTTTTTGGTCACTGTTATACCCAAACCTGACCGTTCGAATAAGCTCTAAATTTAATCTCTGCGGGTCTAATTCCCCGCAGCTTGCGGCGAAAACCCTTGGCGCAGGGTAGTTCATTAGAAACTAGATGTGGCAGCGTTAAATGCAATTGAGTGGCACTGATGGTAGATATTTTCCAATTACACTTTATTCAACTTTACAAAGCTTTATATCAAATTTCATTAGGCGATAAAGCATTAATTCAGCATTGGTTTCATTGTGATAATAAAGCACTGAACGGTTCACCACGTATTTTATGTCAATCAATTCATGGTTTGTTTCGCACCACTCAATACTTACAAGCACTACAGCCCAAAATTCTTATGGGTTAATTTTCCTATTGATCAATTTAAATTGAACTATCTACTGGCAACGTCTGATCGTAATGGAGGCAGCAAGTGATCGTAACGCTGGTCAGGAGTGAGTGGAATATACAGTTATCTCAAAGTATAAGAGTAAGCGTTTATTACGGGTAGTATTTTTAACACATTTATTTTGACCTTAAACTAATTCAGTTAGTTTAAGGTTCTTATCTTTATTTTAATCAAGATTACTTAGATTTAGTCTGTCGTATCTAATACAGAAGGAAGCTTAAAGTAATTGATAAAGCCTTTGTATAATTGAGTTCCGCATAATACTGACGCAGAAGGAAAATGTAATATGGTAATTAAATCTTCAGGCGCATAAATGTAACTCACTGCGTTATCATTTTCTAACTCGTCTATATTTAAAACTTTTGCCAAGACCTCACCCTTTTTGATGTGCTGACCAGGCGTTGCATTGTATTCAACTATACCACCGTCCTGGCTATACAGAGTTTTATAATCCTCAAGAAATACCGCGTATCTTGCTATATTATCTGGCTTAAGATTATCATCAACAAGACAGTTTTTGTAATTCAAATAGGTCAAAATTCCATTTGCATCATATTGGCCTGAATCAAAATCAATAACTTCTTGGCTCCCCATTTCAAGTGTGAATGCTTCAACTGGAATAGACCACTGTCTCTGTGGAAATTTTTGGGAAAGCTTTTCTGCTAAAGTCCACCACTGACAAAATATAGATTCATCCAAAGCTCCATCAAATTGATTAGGTATAAAAATGACATGAGGAATATTAAAATATTGTGCTGACTCCTTTGCGTACTCAGGCACATAAATATGTCGAGTAGCAACTGAACCATTATGCAAATCGATAACGATATCAGCTTCTAAAGCCAGCAGTTGAAGCTGAAGATTTAAACGTGACGCTAAGCCAACTCCCCATGTTTTACTTAGCTCTGATTCAATTTCTTCTTTTACCCGTTTTCTAAAAGTAGGCTTTATATTTTCAAGTGACTCATCTCCAGTTAAAGTAGCAATCAACTCATCGATTACTTCATTTTTGAAAAAGTACCCTCGATTCCAATTTTCACCATTGACGGGATCAAATCTCCCGAGGGTATATTCACCCGATTTGATATTAGTGCCAACCGGATTGCAGTTGGGAACCAAAATAACTTCTCCACGAATTGGGTTGGTTTTAAAGTATTCAATAAGGTGATAAATCACCACATTACCTTGTACCTCTGCTCCATGTATTGAGCTTTGAATATATACTTTAGGCCCCGACTCTTTCCCTTTAAAACGATAAATAGGTACATGCATTTTTCGCCCCGATGCGTTTGATGCAACACTTAAATGCTCTTTAGAAAATTTGTTCATATATTAACCTTTTTCGGAAATGCGATTTATTTAACTTTTTAAGGAAATCGAATATTCACCGTTTGTTATAATTGCCAACTATTTATTTTTTAAAACGCCTTCAACTTAAATACGCATTGTTATGCGTCAGTAATTTGAGTGATAAGCTTTGTGATTGATTTATCTAAAGCCAGATAAAACGTAGTATTAGAAAGAAAAAACCACCTACACACTACACATGCGACGTAAATCAGGGAATCCAAAGGTTCATACTCGCCATTTTTATGATTACAAGCAACAGGATTAGCATAAGGCACTAAGGTAATATTACTTTGAATATCACAATTTTTTAATAATTCAAGCAGCTGAAAAATAACGGCATTGCCTTGTACTTCAGCGCCGTGCATATTGGCTTGAATATAAACATTAGGCGCATTCTTTTCTATACAAGAATGCGAACAAGTTTGCGAGTTCTCAAAAGAATAAACAGGCACAGTCAACTTAGCCCCACTGGCCATTTCACCCACATGCATGACATGCTTCTTAAACGTATTCATAATTTCTCCTGAATTTTAAATTAGGCTTAGGCTTAGGCAAGATATGAGCTAGCAGGTTTCGCTGCTCTCACTTCAATCAATTTGCCATTTTGAATTACATATTCCGCCGCTAGTTGATGACATAAGAAAAACGGCATACTTTCAGTAAACCCGTAAGCGCCACAGTAACCAAAAACTAATTCATCACCTACGCTAACGTCTTTGGGCAAAGGTAAGTGACCTAACTTATCCATACTTGTGCATAACGGTCCATGTATATCAAAATTTTGTTTTTGCTCATTCGATTGACGAAGCATAGTAACGGGGAAGGGTTGATCCGTTATTGCTGGGCGAATAAGGTGATTAATGCCCGCCGCCAAAACTAATTGTTCTTGACCATAATTTATTTTTCTATCAACGACAGGCACAATGTAGTAACCACACTCAGCCACCGCAAAACGGCCAAGTTCTAACCACAGTTCTTCAACGCCCGCTTGCGCTTTAATCTCGGCCAAATCACTAATAATTTGCTGCCATAATAAGGTTTTTCCGCCACCAAGGTAATCAATACCTAAACCTCCGCCTAAATCAAGAATTTTAAGCTCCATACCAATATCAATGGCAAGTTTGGTTAACGGTGCAACCATTTGTCCCCATAAAGAATACATTTTTTCATTACTGAGCATATTGCCCCATTGAAAAATATGTAAACCACAAATATTTAACTGGGGATAATCGCTAACTTGTATGCTTTGCCATTCTTGTACTGACAAACCAAAAGGCGTTAAGCTATTACCACCTAAAGGGTTTTTTTCACCATCAGGCCATTGCAATTGCACGCGCAGTAATACGGTTGGTTTTTCTAAGCTTTCTTTAGCTAGGCTTTTTTTAAATAAATCTTCTTTAACTAAACCTTGCTCTGCTACACCCTGCTCCTTAACGACTTCATTAAGCCAATTAAGTTGATTTAAACTTTCTACTACAAAAGTGCCAACACCTTGTTTTACAAAAGCATCAAGCTGTTTCTTTGATTTAGCCGGCCCTGTATTGAGTATACGACTGGGACTAATACCTTGTGCTAAAACTTGTGACAATTCTCCTGAGCTTGCAACATCAAAGTTAAAATCCTCACCATCAAGCGTTTGAATAATTTTTGACAAAGGATTTGCTTTCACGGCAAACCAAAGCTTAATAACATCTTGTTGCTGTAATGTCGCAAGGTGCTGTTTCAAAGCATCAAGTTGATAAACAAAATAGCCTTGCTCATCTTCTGGCGATTCATGCGCTAACAACGTGCTTTCAATACTAGTGTCGAACCAAGTGGGTTTAGTGGTCATAGTTTTTTCAATTAATTACTTTAGGTTGTTAAGGGTTCATTGCTTGGAAATATTTGGAGCAAATATCTTATTCAAGGATGGATAAGTTAAGCTTACATGGATGTATTTACAGCGGTTTGCGGAAATTACACCAAATAATGAACTCAACACAACAATTATCTTAATATAGACTCTAACTCGAGTGACGCATCGCTTTGCTCATCACGATATTTAACGATTAAGGCACAGGCCATGCTCAAGCCTTGCGCTTGTGCCCACTCTCCTTTAACAGGACGCGTTCCCGGCACAACAACTGCATTTTCTGGAATTTCAGCGCCTTTTTCACGCATCACTTGATTAACGCAATCATACACCGGTACTGATTTCGATAATGTAACACCCGGCGCTAACACCGCCCCTTTTTTCACCACGATACCTTCAACAATAACAACGCCTGCACTTAAAAAAGCATTATCTTCAATTATTACTGGGCTAGCACCAATTGGCTCTAAAACACCACCAATTTGCACCGCTGCAGACACATGAACATTACGGCCAACTTGTGCACAAGAGCCAATTAAGGCATGACTATCAACCATAGTGCCGCTATCAACATAAGCGCCAACATTAATATACGCTGGTGGCATAATAATAACGCCTTCAGCAACATAAGCGCCTGCGCGTACAGAGGAGCCACCTGGCACTAAACGTACACCATCTTCTGGAGAAAATTGTCGGGCAGGTAAATTGTCTTTATCAACAAAGCCTTGGTAATTACCTGCAAAGCTAATGTTTTTTCCCGCTTTAAACGCAGCTAAAATCCCCTGCTTTACTTCAACATTGGCGTGCCAATTACCCTTTTCATCTTGATTTGCCGCACGTAATGCGCCAGTTTCTAACTGTGCTATGACATCTTGCCAGTTCATGCAATATTCCTATGTTCAATTGTATTTATAGAAGAAGAATGGTTAGCTTGTGCTAACCATTGATTAATTTTTTCATCGAAAGCCAATAACTCAGTGTTATCGGTTAATTCAAGGTGAGTTAATGGCGCACGCAATATCGCGGTTTGGATATTTTGTTGTTGCTGCATTAACACTTTGACAGGAATAGGGTTAGCGACACAGAAAAGCGCCTCTACCGCATCATTCCATAACGGAAATAGTGTTTGTGTTTGCCCGGCTAAGCATAACTGCACATAGGTTTTAGTTGCTTGAGGCCACACATTAGCGCACACAGAAACTAGGCCTTTAGCGCCTGCGGGTACTAAATACGGTAACATGGCATCTTCACCGCTATATAATTCAATATTTGAGCAATACTTACGGTAATTAAGAAATTTATTCAAATCACCGCTCGCTTCTTTCATTGCCCAACAGTTGGGATGATCTTGTAAGTTTTGCACTGTCGCAATGGGAATTTCCACACCACTGCGAGCAGGTACGTTGTAAAGCATACAAGGAAACTTCGCGGCGTCTAACAACGCTTTAAACCACTGAGTTTGACCAACCACACCTGGCTTAGCATAAAGCGGCGTCCCCAGCAGGAAGCAATCAATACTTAATTCGTTGCAACGGTGAACCCAATTTATTTGTTCTGGTAAATTATAGCCACCAACAGCCACCATTAATGGTGTATTGAGCTGTAAATCACACACAAACTCAACAATACTTAGCTGCTCGGCACTTGTTAAGGCTAAGCCTTCACCCGTGCTGCCAAGTAACAACAAGCCATTACCCGCTTGCGCTTGCGCTGTTGCTATCTTTTTTAAACTGGTAAAATCAATTTGATTATTTTCAAGAAATGGCGTTATTAAAGCTGTCCATAATGGAAAAGCATCAAAACTTTGGCTACCAACACTTGGGGAACCAATAAATTGGCCGTTTATGTTTATAGATGATTTTTTATTCATTGCTCTCGAACTCATTAATTTCTGCACTGTGCTAAGCACAATGCCGATTAGTTCGGAAAACTTATAGGCATTTACTAAGAGCCAAATAAAAATACTTTAGTATTTTTTGCAAACAAGGTGTTTACTGGCTTTTATGCAAAGGCCAGAAGCTCTCCACTCAATTATAACTTACCTTGGGTAAGTCAAGATCAGTGACAGTTGTTGGGATTCAGCCCTTAAACCTTTGTATAACTTGCATAGTTCATATAGTAAACAAAGGTAAACAACCGGTAACTATTTCATCAAATAAATAGTTACCTCGGCGTTAATCCCCCTCATTATCATTAGCAAAGTTTGATCTTTGTGTGACATTTAAAATATCACCATGATAACTACCTGGTTAACGCTCCTCTTCTGGCCCCTTTCCTCGTCATTATTGAAGTTTTATCTGCGTTGTCATCATTATTCACCGCAATCATTTATAAAACATAAACTCAGGCGACTCATAATTCGATGGCCTTGCTAAAACACCAATAATTTAGAGGAAGACTTTTTGGTTGTATAAACCACAAAGTCAGAATTAGGGACAACGTTATTTAAGCATTTTTCCAGCTTTTTTGTCAATATCGAAAAATTATAATTGTTGATTAAAGTTCGAATAACGTAGAATACTATCTTCTATCTTATTCATTGCTGCTTCTTTTTATGTCAATTTCAAACATCAGCCAAATACTATTGCGAAATAGCGAGCTGTTATCCGCCAACACACCCTTATTTATTAATTTGACAGCAGACGGCTTTATTGAAAGCTACTTAGTTGATAATCCAAAGGCGAAAATCAATTGCCATAATACTAATTACATTGACTACCTTACCATCAACACGCTTACTCTCAACAATAAGTACAATACCAAAGTAACTTCAAGCTTTGACAGTGAATACAAAAGTGATATAAAACATGATCTTGTTATTATCAACTTTCCTAAAAGTAAAGATGAACTCGCTTTTACCTTCGCTATGATTGCCCCTTATTTACTTAACGATGCCAAAATAATTTTAGTTGGTGAGAACAAAGGCGGCGTGCAATCTAGCCCCAAATTAGCACAGCATTTTCTACTCAGTTGTCAAAAAATTGATGCTGCTCGTCATTGCTTGTTATTTGCTGGTATTGTTGATGCTAAAAACCTAAGCGAACACTTTAGTATTAATGATTGGTTTAAAAACTACCAAATCAACATGGATGACATTGAACTAACAATAGCCTCTTTGCCCGGCGTTTTTAGCCAGAAAAAACTTGATATTGGTACTGCTTTACTATTAAATAATTTACCCAAAACAATGCAAGGAAAAGTACTAGATTTTGGCTGCGGTGCGGGTGTTATAAGCTGTTTTATTGGTAAAAAATTCCCTACTACCCAATTATCTTTACTTGATGTCAGTGCATTAGCAATAACGTCAGCAAAGAAAACACTTGAACTAAATGGCTTATGTGGTGATGTTTTTGCTTCAAATAACCTATCTAAAGTAACCGGAAAATATCAACACATTGTTTCCAACCCGCCTTTTCATCAAGGAACAAAAACAAGTTATCAGGCTAGCGAAGACTTTTTAAAAGGTATTAAAGTGCATATTAGCCCCAGAGGAAATATCACCATTGTGGCAAATAGCTTTTTACAATACTTACCCATAATGCAACAATCTATTGGTACAACAAAGCGCTTGATTAACAAGCAAGGTTTTAGTATTTATCACGGCCAAACTCATTAATAACCAACCAAACTTGCTAAATTTATTTTTTTCAGCGATTGTTATTTTATGAACAAAAAAAATAAAATAATGTCTAATCGTAAGTTTTTACTTACCCGTATTTTAGGCGTTGCTTCTTTTGTACTAATAATCGTTTTAACGAGTGTTATCTACCTTGTGCAAGCCCAAGAAAAATCAAACCTAGAAATAAATACGCTTGCATGGGCTAACTCTTTAGCGCGAGCAAGCGTGAGCTATTTACTTGAAAACGACAACGACAACGATACCAACAAAAGACTCAATACTAAACTAAAGCAGTTAGTCACGCCTACCGACATTAATTATATCCATATTTATAAAAAGGATGACACTGATAAAACAACGTATTTCACTGGTTTTAATAAAAACATTTATTATCCATCTATCCCCGACAAAATAAAGCAATTAGAACAACTATCATCCATTAGATACCACCAAAGCTATGTGGAGTTAGTTGTAAAAATAGAACAAAATAAAAAAACCTATGGCTATTTGTATATTCAGTCAAGCACACAGTCTATTGATGATTTTAGTCGGCAATTAACATTGGCAGCGCTGTTTTTAATGCTATTGGGTTTAACCCTTTTTGCTGTATTAGCGTGCGTCATTAGAAAGAAAATAAATCAACCTATTTCAACCATGACAGAGTCGATACAGGAAATATCTCAAAGTAAAGATTACCATCAGAAAATAGAAGCACTTCCTATTATTGAGTTTAACATTTTAGCTCAAAATATTAATTTTTTATTAAAAAGAACAGAAAACCACATCAAAAAGCAAGACGATAAATACAATCAAATTTTATTAAAAAACAGCGATTTAGCAGTCAAAGTTCAGACTAGAACCGATGCGTTAAAAGAATCCAACCAAGAGCTACTTTCAACCTTAGAAAAGCTGCATCAATTTCAAAGTCAGCTGGTTGAAACTGAAAAAATGGCTTCTCTGGGTGATATGGTGGCTGGCATTGCCCATGAGGTAAACACACCGATAGGCCTAGGGGTTACCGCATCAACATTAATGAGTGATCGCCTCGGTGAAATAAAAAAAGCATTTGAAGATAAATCTTTAAAATCAAGTCAGTTGAAAAAATTCTTAAACCAAGGTGAAGAAAATATAGCCATTATTTACCGAAACTTAGAACGTGCCGCTAAATTGATTTCTAGTTTTAAAAAAGTTGCCGTTGATCAATCAAGTGTCGACGCTCGTGTATTTAATGTTAAAGAGTTGTTTGAAGAAGTATCAATAACCCTAAAAGGTAAACTGAATAAAAATCATATTGAGCTTATTATTGACTGCCCTGAAAACCTTATAGTTGAAAGTAAACCAGGGCCTATTAACCAAATATTACTTAACCTTATTTTAAACTCCATTACCCATGGTTTTGAGAACAAACCTAATGGCGCAATAAATATTAGTGTCATTTATTTAAGTGACCAATTACATGTCTGTTATAAAGACGATGGTATAGGTATTAATGAAAACATTAAGGCAAAGATTTTTGAACCCTTTACCACAACTAAACGCGGCAGTGGCGGAAGTGGTTTAGGACTTCATTTAGTCTTTAACATAGTGACACAAGCATTAAATGGTCACATAGACTTTGAAAGCAGCAGTGGACTCGGTACAACATTTAATATAACTTTCCCTGCTATGCTAGTTTCAGAACAATAAACTATAACAATATTGTGCAATATAACGGTTATTTAATTGATACTTAATTGATACTTAATTGATACTTAGTTATCATGGTTAACAAGATGTTAAATATATTCTTAATATGAATTTAAGTTGTTATTTTAGTTAAAAACTTTGATTTGTCTTGCATTTAGAAATCAAACTAATGGAAATATAATGGAAACTTATCAAATACTTGTTGTAGAAGATGAAGATGTTACTCGTTTTAACCTGCGCAATTTATTTGAAGCCGAAGGTTATAAAGTCTTTGAAGCTATTGACGGGGAAACGATGGCTGCAATGCTTGGTCAGCACAATATAAATTTAGTCATAATGGATATTAATCTGCCAGGAAAAAATGGGTTATTACTTGGCCGAGAACTCGCAAGAAATAAAAACTTAGGGTTAATTTTCCTAACAGGTCGTGATAGCGATATTGATAAAATCTTAGGACTCGAAATTGGTGCTGATGATTATTTAACTAAGCCGTTTAACCCTAGAGAGTTAACTATCAGGGCTCGTAACATTCTTAGTAGAATAAGTAAAAACCAACCCGAAAGCGAATCATCACAAGCTATAATTAACTTTAATCAATGGACATTGAACTCAAATTCACGAGAAATGACGAGCCCAAGTGGTGATATTATTCCTATCCCTCGTGGTGAATATAGAGCATTACGCTTATTAATAAAAAATGAAGGTAATATCATTTCAAGGCAAGAGCTAATCAAAGAAATGACAGGCCGCGATTTACGTAGTAATGATAGAACCGTTGATGTCACTATAAGAAGATTACGTAAACATTTTGAATCAAATGCTGATACGCCAGAATTAATCAATACAATACACGGTGAAGGCTATCGTTTTGTGGGTAAAGCCGAGTAAGCTATAGTCAAATTATTGTCAAGTTATTATAGCTAGAAGAAGTGTAGCCCAGTTAAAGACCTTCTAGCCAATCACTAAAATCAGCCATGGCTTGTTTGTTGTGAATTTTAAGCTCAGCTAACTGATGAGCCTTATCACTTGTACTTGCGGTTGTTTTTTCCATTACCTTTAAACGTGAGTGCAACGCTTTCAAGCCAACACTACCTGCTGCACCTTTCATTTTATGACAGTGCTCTTGCCATAATTGCGCGTTACCACAAAGCAATGAGTGTTCAATATCGGTAAGATAAATAGTCACTTGTTGACCATACAAAGCAAACATTTGCTTAACAACGCCATTACCTAAACTTTGCACATACTCACTAAGAAGTTCATTATCTAATTGTATCCATTCATTATTTTTATTCATAAACAAATCCTTATTAGTATCCTCGTTATACAACAGTCTATCAATTTTTCACTTTAGCGCCAAACTATATAGGATAAAACTATATTGAGTATAAATATGAGGTATATAAATACAGACAGCCTAATTTATTGTATTTAAACTCATACTAATTCCAGCTAAATTTTGAAGTAGTATGGACATCAAAATTAAGATAGAATGTGCGCCCTTGAATATACTTGTTGCGCGGTTTATTAGCTATCATCTCGCAGCCCTAGTTAAGTAACTATAGCTTAAAGCGGAGTCGTAATGCCGACATCAATGCCAGATATTGCCAACCATACCACAGCCCAAACAGAAGGAACGCTTGACTGGGTAGGCATGAGTAATATTGAAATGCCAATCATGGTCGCCTCAAAGGGTGAAAACGAGCGCATGGTTTCAGCTCATGTAGATGCATTTGTAAACCTAAAAGAAGCACAGGCTAAGGGCATTCATATGTCACGCCTTTATTTACTCCTTGATGAATTATCAACAAGCAATGTTCTAAACTATCAAAGCTTAGTAACACTATTGGATGGTTTCATTAGTAGTCATAATGATTTAAGTGATCAAGCAAAAGTTGTTTTTAGCTTTGAATATCATTTACGTCGTAAATCTTTAATTAGCGGCAAAGAGGGTTGGAAAGCTTATCCAATAACTTTGACTGGACGTTTCAATCAAGGAAAACTTGCCATTGAAATGGCTATTGATGTGCGCTATTCATCCACTTGTCCTTGTTCTGCGGCCTTAGCACGACAATTAATTCAACAAGCATTTCAGCAGAAGTTCTCTGAAAATGAACTTGATTTAGACACAATTCATGATTGGCTTGGCACTACCGAAGGGATTGTTGCTACGCCGCATTCTCAACGTTCTGTTGCCGAGGTTAAAGTTAAATTAAATAACAGTGTTAATGACTTTCCTATTACTGATTTAGTAAATCTAATTGAAGGCGCTTTAAAAACACCTGTGCAAGCAGCAGTGAAGCGTGAAGACGAACAAGAGTTCGCTCGTCTTAATGGCCAAAATCTTATGTTCTGTGAAGATGCAGCACGTCGTTTACAATACAGCATGAATCAAGCACAAGACTATGATGATTTTTGGCTGAAAATAAATCACCTTGAATCATTACATGCCCATGATGCTGTCAGTGTAACAACCAAAGGTATTGCTGGCGGTTATCAACCCTAAAGCGCACAAACATAAAAGTAAAGTTTGTAAGAATACTAGCGACTCACTTATTTCAAAAAAAGCCTCTGTAGCAATGTAGAGGCTTTTTTTATGGTCTTCAGTATACAAATAAATAATTTTTTATAATGTTTTATCGTTGTATATATTCAAATAATCTGCATATATATTCACAAAGTAATTGACTCAGAACCGTTTTACGGGTAATTTTGCCGACCGCTTTAAATAATGATTTTCATTAATGACATATCGCTTCATAAAGACTCAGTAGAGGTCTGGCGTTCGATGTTCAAGAAATTCTAAATAATATTCTGAAGGATCAGCAGCGTAAATTTTGAACATTAAAATATATGGCTTAATTAGTAAGTAGCTTAATTAAAAAGCTGCTTAATTAGAAAGAAATGGCTAATATAAATAGTTGATGAAATAGGAATAACCAATGAATAGTATGAGCAAAAAATCCCAAGGCCTTTATCGCGCCGAGTTTGAACATGACAGTTGTGGCATTGGTTTTGTCGCTAACCTAAAGGGTAAAAAATCTCACGATATTATTGAAAATGCACTCACCATGTTGAGTTGCATGGAACACCGTGGTGGTACTGGCTTCGACGTCAAAAGTGGTGATGGTGCCGGTATACTTATTCAAATTCCCCACGATTTTTTAAGCCAAGAAGCGGCAACCTTAGGGTTTAGCTTACCCGATGCTGGAAATTACGGCGTTGGCATGATTTTCTTTCCGCGTGATCAAGCGCAAAGCGAAAAGTGCAGAGATATTTTAAACCAAAATATTACTGATCTGGGCTTAACCTTATTAGGTTATCGTGATGTTCCAGGTGATAACTCTATGTTAGGTGCAGCTTCATTTGATAGCGAACCGAATATTGAGCAAGTGTTTATTGCCAAGCCTGCTGAATTATCAGCACAAGCGTTTGAGCGCAAGTTGTTTGTTTTACGTAAATACACTTCGCATAAAATTAATGGTCTCAATATTACAGAACGTGACGAGTTTTACGTTACTTCAATGTCATCAACCAAAATTGTTTATAAAGGACAATTCACCACTGAGCAAGTTCGTCAATATTATCTTGATCTTCAAGACGAACGCACTATCTCTGGTATGGCGATGTTTCATTCTCGCTTCTCAACGAATACATTCCCAGCTTGGCGACGTGCCCAGCCATTCCGTTATATCGCGCACAACGGTGAAATAAATACCGTACGCGGTAACATTAACTGGATGAATGCACGTGAAGCATTATTTAGCTCAGTTAATTTTAGCAATGCTGAATTGAAAATGTTGAACCCAATTTGTAATAAAGATAACTCTGATTCGGCCAACCTTGATATGGCCATTGAGTTATTAGTGCTAAGTGGACGTTCGCTAGCGCAAGTTATGATGATGATGGTGCCAGAAGCATGGCAAACGCAAACTAATATGGATGCCAATAAACACGCATTTTATGAGTATTATGCTTGTATTATGGAACCGTGGGATGGCCCAGCTTCATTATCGTTTAGCGATGGTAATGTTATCGGCGCGACACTTGATCGCAACGGTTTACGTCCTTCACGTTACTTGTTAACTGAAGATGGTACTTTAGTGATGGGCTCTGAAACAGGCACCTTGTGTGTTGATCAGTCAACCGTCGTTGAAAAAGGCCGTTTACAGCCGGGTAAAATATTCATTGCTGATTTAAAGCAAGGCCGTATCATCAGTGATGATGAAGTAAAACAACAAGTCAGCTCAGCTCAGCCTTACGGTAAGTGGCTAGCAGATAACAAAGTTGAATTAGATAAATTACCAGTTCCAATAGCGTCTATTGCCCAACCGCCACTGGCAGAACTGCGTAAAATGCAAAAAGCCTTTGGTTATACTAGCGAAGATCTTAACTTAGTGCTTGCGGGTATGGTTGGTACATCTAAAGAGCCACTAGGTGCTATGGGTACAGATACCCCATTAGCGGTATTATCTAGTCGTCCACAACAATTGTCTCATTACTTTAAGCAATTATTTGCTCAAGTAACTAACCCGCCAATAGACCCTATTCGTGAAGAGTTAGTTATGTCATTGCGTGGTTATATTGGTAAGTCGTTTAACTTACTCGATGAAACACCAGAGCATTGCCACAAAGTTGAAATTGAACAGCCGGTATTAACAATCGATCAATTACGTAAGTTACAGTATATTGATAATAATCATCTGCAATCAAAAACCATTGCTATTACCTTTAAAGCTAGCGGTGAAGCTGGCGCACTTAAAAAGGCGCTTGATCGTGTATGTTTTAACGCAAAAAGTGCCGTTGAAGATGGTTATGAAATCCTAATTTTAAGTGATCGTGAAGTTGATAGTGACCATGTTGCTATTCCATCAGTATTAGCAACAGCAGCTGTTCATCATTACTTAATTCGCGAAAAATTACGTTCTGGCGCTGATATTATTTTAGAATCAGGAGACATCCGTGAGACTCATCATTTTGCTACTGTTATTGGTTATGGCGCCGCAGCGGTAAATCCTTACTTAGCGCTAGAAAGTATGTATGGCTTACGTGATGAAGGCGTACTTGACAGCAAGTTAACTGATGAAGAAATTGTTGCTAAGTACACAGCAGCAGTAGGCAGTGGTTTATTGAAAACTTTCTCTAAAATGGGTATTTCAACGTTACAATCTTACTTAGGTGCGCAAGTTTTTGAAGCATTAGGTATCAACTCTGATGTTATCGATGAGTACTTTACTGGTACGGTTAGTCGAATCCAAGGATTAAGCTTAGATCAAATCGCACAAGAAGCGTTATTACGTCATCGTGAAGGTTTCCCTGAAGCGAGCCGTATTGCTGTTGAAAACTTATTGCCAACTGGTGGTGAATACTCGTGGCGTCATGATGGCGAACGTCATCTATTTAGCCCAACAGTTATTCGTTTACTGCAGCATTCAACGGCAAGTAACGATACCAATCAATTTAAGCAATACGCCAAAACAGTTGATGATCAAAGTAAAGAAGCCTTTACCTTACGTGGCTTACTTGAACTGAATAGCGATCGTCCTTCAATTCCATTAAGTGAAGTTGAACCTATTGAAAATATTTTCAAACGTTTTGCCTCAGGTGCTATGTCATTTGGTTCAATCTCGTGGGAAGCACACACTACCTTAGCGATTGCTATGAACCGTATTGGCGGTAAGAGTAACAGCGGTGAGGGAGGTGAAGATCCTATTCGTTATACACCATTAGAAAATGGCGATTCAATGAATTCGCGCATCAAGCAAGTAGCTTCTGGTCGTTTCGGCGTTACCAGTCATTACCTAACTAATGCAGACGAATTACAAATTAAGATGGCGCAGGGCGCAAAACCGGGCGAAGGTGGTCAGTTACCTGGCGACAAAGTTGATGCTTGGATTGGTAAAACGCGTGGTTCAACACCAGGCGTTGGTTTGATTTCTCCGCCGCCACATCATGATATTTATTCTATTGAAGATTTATCACAGCTTATCTTTGATCTTAAAAATGCTAACCGTGATGCACGTGTTAACGTTAAATTAGTATCAGAAGCCGGTGTTGGTACTATCGCATCAGGTGTTGCTAAAGCTTATGCTGACGTGGTACTGATTGCAGGTCACGATGGTGGCACAGGTGCTTCTCCATTAAGCTCAATTAAGCATACGGGCTTACCGTGGGAACTTGGTTTGGCTGAAACCCATCAGACCTTGGTACGTAATCACTTACGTAGCCGTATTACTGTACAAACGGATGGTCAACTTAAAACACCACGCGATTTAGCTATTGCAACATTACTTGGTGCAGAAGAATACGGTATGGCAACAACAGCCCTAGTGGTTGAAGGTTGTATCATGATGCGTAAGTGTCATTTAAATACTTGTCCGGTTGGCATTGCGACACAAGACAAAGGTTTACGAGATAAGTTTACTGGTCGTGCTGATATTTTAGTTAACTTCTTTACCATGATGGCTGAAGGTTTACGTGAAATCATGGCTGAACTAGGTTTTAGAAGCATTGAAGAAATGGTTGGTCAGACTCAGTGTCTTAAACAGCTTGAGAATGTTGATCATTGGAAATACCAAGGACTTGATTTAACACCGTTATTGCACAAAGAAGAATCTCACAAGAGTGAAACGCTTTATCAATCAATCAATCAGAAGCATTTAATTGACGATATTATTGATCGCAAGATGATAAAGGATGCGCAAGTGGCTCTTGATAGTCAGCAAAGCGTTTCTCTTGAATATGATGTTATCAATACAGATAGAACGATTGGTGCGATGATTTCTAATGAAATCTCGAAGAAGTATCAAGATAAAGGCTTACCAGAAAATACTATCAAGGTTAAGTTTAACGGCTCTGCTGGTCAAAGTTTTGGTTGTTTCTCAGCCAAAGGTTTGCGTTTTGAACTTGAAGGTGATGCCAATGATTACTTTGGTAAAGGGTTATCAGGTGCAAACCTTGTAGTCTACCCAAGTAAAGAAGCTAAGTTTATCGCAAGTGAAAACATTCTTATTGGTAACGTTGCGTTCTTTGGTGGAACCTCTGGTACTGCCTTTATACGTGGTATTGCTGGCGAACGTTTCTGTGTTCGTAATTCAGGTGTAACGGCAGTTGTTGAAGGTGTTGGTGATCACGGTTGTGAATACATGACTGGTGGTAAGGCCGTTATCTTAGGTGCAACAGGTCGTAACTTTGCAGCAGGTATGTCTGGCGGTGTTGCTTATGTACTTGATGACAATAAGGACTTTGCTCCTAAATGCAACATGGAAATGGTTTCATTAGAAACAGTTGATACTGATGCTGAAAGCCTTGAATTGAAAGCACTGATTACTGAGCATTTTGATGCAACAGGCTCAGATGTGGCAACTGATTTACTGAGCGATTGGGACAACAATGTTAAGCGTTTTGTTAAAGTCATGCCGGTTGATTACAAGCGAATGCAAGGTTACATGAATGACGTGCGTAATAGCGGAGATTTCGAGTCAGAGTATGACATTGCGGTTAAAGCTTTCGATATCCATTTAAATAAACTAGCTAGCGCAAAAGCTTAAGCTGACGAGGAGAATATATTATGGGAAATCCAACAGGATTTATCAACGTAGGTCGTGCCTTGCCAACTGAACGTAAAGCAGGTGAACGTTTAACTGATTGGCTTGAAGTTTATGAAGAAATACCACTTAAAGCAGTAGAGCAACAAGCTTCTCGCTGTATGGATTGTGGTGTACCATTTTGCCAATCGGCAAAATCAGAATTTGCACCTGCCGTAGCGGGTTGTCCAGTTAACAATATTATTCCTGAATGGAATGACTTGATTTACCGAGGCCGCTGGAAAGATGCCATAGAGTTATTGCATAAAACCAATAACTTTCCTGAGTTTACTGGCCGTGTATGTCCAGCACCTTGTGAAGGCGCTTGTGTCCTCGGTATCAACGCCGATCCTGTCGCTATTAAGTTGCATGAAAAAGAAATTATTGATCATGCCTTTAAGGAAGGTTGGGTAGTAGCTCAACCACCATCAGCACGTACTGGTAAAAACGTTGCTGTTATTGGCTCGGGTCCTGCTGGTCTTGCTGCTGCTGCACAACTTAATAAAGCGGGCCATATGGTTACTGTCTATGAACGCGCCGATCGTATCGGCGGTTTGTTAATGTACGGTATTCCTAACATGAAGTTGCAAAAAGAATTGGTGCAACGCCGTGTTGATCTTTTAGCCGAAGAAGGCATTGTTTTTGTGACCAACACCGAAGTGGGTACAGACATTAGTGTTGAAAAACTAGAAAGTGATTTTGATGCTGTCGTACTATGTATTGGCGCAACAGTGCCACGTGATTTACCTGTTGAAGGCCGCGAACTTAACGGTGTTCATTTTGCCATGGATTTCTTGAAAGCGAATACCAAAAGCTTACTCGACAGCGAGCATAAAGATGGCCAGTACATTAATGCCCAAGGCAAAAATGTGGTCGTTATTGGCGGTGGTGATACCGGTACCGATTGTATTGGTACGTCGTTGCGTCATCAGTGTACAAATGCTATACAACTAGAGATCATGCCACGTCCGCCAGAAAAACGTGAAGAGAGTAGCAACCCTTGGCCACAATGGCCAAAACGTTTGTTAGTTGATTACGGCCAAAAGGAAGCGATTGAGATTCAAGGTCAAGATCCACGTCAGTACTTGGTGATGACTAAGAAAATTGAAAGTGACGGACAGGGCAATGTTAAAGCGGTTCATACTGTCGATATTACTTGGGAATGCAATGACAAAGGTCAAATGTTCCCGCAGGAAGTTGCTGGCAGTGAAAAAGCTATTCCAGCCGATATCGTACTCATCGCCATGGGCTTTATGGGTCCTGAAGGTGGTTTGATTGAGCAGTTTGGTCTTGAGCAAGATAATCGCTCTAATATAGCTGCAGAATACGATAAGTTTGCTACCAGCAAACAAGGTGTGTTCGCTGCTGGTGATGGTCGCCGTGGTCAAAGCTTGATCGTTTGGGCAATTGATGAAGGTCGTCGCTGCGCTCGTGAAGTAGACAGTTATCTCATGGGTAAAAGCTATTTACCTTAAGCCATTAACTAAATAAGTAACTAAGTAACTAGCTACGACAGCTTTATTCTTAAAGCCAGCTTTCCATAAAAAAGCCTCTTTGTATTCAATGCAGAGGGGCTTAACGGAAAAATCGCAATTCCCCTTTTTATTTCTTACATACCTACGCTACAAAAAAGCAAAAAAGCAGAACAAAATAAAACAAAATAAAAAACAAATAGTTAAACCTAGCAACCAGAATATCATCAATTTACCCTCTTAAAATCATGTGTAAAAATTACGAGCAAAAGCTCTATTTCAATTGACCTTTCCCCTGCAAATGAGTAATGTAAGCAACCCTCCTCTTGGATAAAAACGGGATAGTTAAACGCTTTTCTCTTCCCTTTATTCTTTTTTTTATTCTGTTAACCAAGTGGATCTTTTATTAGGAGACAATAATGCAGCTTTATGATCATAGCGTTCAACGCGACAACTGTGGTTTTGGCTTAATAGCCCATCAACAGGGTGAAACCAGCCATAAACTTATTAAAACTGCTATTTCAGCCCTTGATCGCATGCAACACCGTGGTGGCATTGCTGCTGACGGAAAAACAGGCGATGGCTGTGGTTTATTATTACAAAAACCTGATACTTTTTTTCGTGCTGTTGCCGAAGATAATGGCTGGAAGCTAGGCAAGAAATATGCGGTAGGTATGATTTTCTTAAACCCTGATCCGGTTGCTGCAGCGCTCTCTAAAAAGGTACTAGAAGAAGAGTTTGTTAACGAGAGTTTAACGCTTATTGGTTGGCGTACAGTGCCTATTGACACATCAGTATTAGGTGATGCCGCTATCAATAACATGCCAAAAATTGAGCAAGTATTTATTGATGCACCTCCAGGTTGGCGTAATCGTGATTTAGAGCGTCGCTTATATATGGCTCGCCGCCGTGCAGAAAAACGCATCACAGATGATGTATTTTATGTTGCCAGTTTATCGTGTTTGGTTACCATCTATAAAGGCCTTATGATGCCTAAAGATTTATCAAACTTTTATTTAGACCTTGCTGATATTCGCATGCAAAGCGCTATTTGTGTATTTCATCAGCGTTTCTCAACAAACACGTCACCGCAATGGTATTTAGCACAACCATTCCGTTATCTTGCCCATAATGGTGAAATTAATACCATTAATGGTAACCGTCAGTGGTCACGTGCTCGTACGTACCGTTTCAAGTCACCGCTACTACCCGATTTACAAGATGCTGCCCCCTTTGTTGGCCAAACAGGCTCTGATTCATCTTCGTTAGATAATATGCTTGAGCTTTTCCTCGCTGGCGGCATGGATTTATACCGAGCGATGCGTTTATTAATGCCACCTGCGTGGCAAAACAGCACCTTAATGGATGATGATTTACGCGCATTTTATGAATTTAACTCCATGCATATGGAGCCATGGGATGGCCCTGCGGGTGTTGTGATGACCAATGGTCGTCACGTTGCCTGTAACTTAGACAGAAATGGCTTACGCCCTGCTCGTTATGTTATTACCCGTAATGGCTTTATCACCCTTGCCTCTGAAGTAGGCATTTGGGATTACGGTGAAGATGAAGTCGTTGAAAAAGGCCGTGTTGGCCCTGGAGAAATGCTAGCGCTCGATACTTATACCGGCAAACTATTCAATTCAAACGACATAAATAATGAATTAAAAGTACGTCACCCGTACCGCGAATGGTTAAATAAAAACATTCGTCGTTTAATTCCATTTGACGAGCTAGAAGCGAACCAAATTGGTGTGCGTATTTTCTCTGATAGTGAGATGAGTCAATATCATAAAATGTTTAATTACAGCTATGAAGAAATTCATCAAGTGATAAAAACATTGGCAGAAAATGGTCAAGAAGCAACGGGCTCTATGGGTGATGACACACCAATGGCGGTGTTATCAAGCCAGCCACGCACCTTATATGATTATTTCCGTCAGCAATTCGCGCAAGTAACTAACCCACCGATTGATCCACTTCGTGAACGCTATGTTATGTCACTTGGTACCTGTATTGGACGCGAACATAACGTATTTAATGAAACCTCAGGCCATGCCGATCGCATGTTGTTTTCAACACCCGTACTAATGTATACCGGCTTAAAACAATTACGTGAATTAGATCCCGAGCATTACCGCTCTGATACTTTAACGTTAACGTATGACAGCGATGAAGGCTTAGAAGCAGCGATTATCCGTTTGTGTGACGAAGCCCAAGATTTGGTTCGCAACAAGAACACCGTAATATTAGTGCTTTCTGATAGACAAATTCATCAGGGATTATTGGTGATTCCAGCGGCGATGGCCGTAGGTGCAGTACAAAAACGTTTAGTTGATCAACAACTGCGCTGTGACTCAAACATTATTGTTGAAACCGCCTCAGTGCGTGATTCTCATCAATATGCGGTACTGCTTGGTTTAGGCGCAACCGCTATTTATCCCTATTTAGCGATGGAAACCATTGAACAATTAGTTGAACAAGGACAAATCAAGTTAAGTGCTCGTGACGCTGTAGTTAACTACCGTGAAGGTATTAACAAAGGTTTATTAAAGATACTGTCTAAAATGGGCATTTCTACCATCGCCAGTTATCGCTGCGCAGGCTTATTTGAAATTATCGGTTTAAATGACAACATAATGCAATTATGTTTTAGCGATATCCCAAGCCGTATTCAAGGTGCCGATTTTAGCGATATTGAACAAGATAATATTAATCTTGCCCGCAAAGCCTTCTTGCCTCATCAAAAAATGCGTCATGGTGGCTTGCTTAAATACGTACACGGTGAGGAATACCACGCTTTTAATCCTGATGTAGTGACCTACTTACAACGCGCAGTGCAAAGTGGTAATTATGATGATTACCGCAAATATGCTGATGAAGTAAATAATCGCCCTGTCGCTATGTTACGTGATCTATTAGCGTTAAAAGATGATTGCGAAGCGATTGATATTTCACACGTTGAACCCGACAGCGAAATGTTCAAACGCTTTGACTCTGCTGCTATGTCTATTGGCGCACTTAGCCCAGAAGCACATGAAGCATTAGCGATTGCCATGAACCGTTTGGGCGGCAGCTCAAACTCAGGTGAAGGTGGTGAGGATGAACGTCGTTTCGGTACGGTGAAAAACTCTCGCATCAAGCAAATTGCCTCAGGTCGTTTTGGTGTAACGCCTCATTACTTAATCAATGCCGACGTATTGCAAATTAAAGTGGCGCAAGGCGCAAAACCGGGTGAAGGCGGTCAATTACCGGGAGATAAAGTTTCCCCTCTCATTGCAAAATTACGTTATTCTGTGCCAGGGGTTACCTTAATTTCTCCACCGCCACATCACGATATTTATTCCATTGAAGATTTAGCTCAGCTAATTTTTGATTTAAAACAAGTCAATCCTAGAGCGGTTATTTCAGTGAAGTTAGTTTCAGGCCCAGGTGTTGGTACAATCGCCGCTGGTGTTGCTAAAGCCTACGCTGATTTTATTACCATTTCAGGCTATGACGGCGGCACAGCAGCCAGCCCGTTAACCTCAGTTAAATATGCAGGTTGTCCGTGGGAGTTAGGTTTAGCCGAGGCCCATCAAGCACTCGTTACTAACGGTTTACGTCATAAAGTACGCCTACAAGTAGACGGCGGTTTGAAAACCGGAGTTGATATTGTTAAAGCGGCTATTTTAGGCGCTGAAAGTTTTGGCTTTGGTACTGCGCCTATGGTGGCATTGGGGTGTAAATTTTTACGAATATGTCACCTAAATAACTGTGCCACCGGTGTTGCAACACAAGATGAAGTATTACGTGAGCAATTTTTTAAAGGGCTGCCTGAGCAAGTGATGAATTACTTTAAATTCATCGCCCACGATGTACGTGAAATATTAGCAAGTTTAGGTGTTGCAAACTTAATAGATATTATTGGCCGCGTTGATTTATTAAGCCAGATTGAGGGTGTTAGTGCTAAACAACAAAAACTAGACTTATCACCAATTATTGCGCCAGTAGTAGCTGCTGAAGGCACTGCACTGCATCAAACGGAAGGAAATAGTCCCTTTGATGAAGGTAAATTAAATCAGCAAATGTTAGCCGTAGCGCAAGATGCTGTAGCTCATAGCAGTGGTGGCGAATTTAGATTTACCATTCAAAATACCGACCGCTCAGTGGGGGCAACGTTATCGGGTGAAATTGCTCGACATCACGGTAACCAGGGTATGGCTGTTGCGCCAATTACTATGCACTTATCAGGTACAGCTGGGCAAAGTTTTGGTGTTTGGAATGCGGGTGGTTTAAAGCTTATTCTAACGGGTGATGCTAACGATTATGTTGGTAAAGGCATGGCTGGCGGTATGTTAACGGTTAAACCACCAAAAGGTGTTGAATACCTAAGTCATAAAACTATGATTATGGGTAATACCTGTTTATACGGTGCTACTGGCGGTAAATTGTACGCTTGTGGCCGTGCTGGTGAGCGTTTTGCAGTACGTAACTCGGGTTGTCATGCCGTTGTTGAAGGCACTGGCGATCACGCATGTGAATACATGACGGGTGGTATAGTCACTATTTTAGGTGATATTGGCGTAAACTTTGGCGCCGGTATGACCGGCGGTTTCGCTTATGTATTAGATGAGCGTGGCGATTTAGATATCCGTTTAAATACTGAGTCTATTGAGATGCTAGCCGTTGACGATTTAGCCATACATCAAGAACATTTACGTGGCATTATCAATCATCATTTTGAAGAAACAGGAAGCATGCGTGCGCAAGAAATTTTGCAACATTTTGATAAATTCGCCCCCTTATTCAAGTTGATTAAGCCAACAGCAACCGATGTAAAAACCTTGTTAGGTCATCGTAGCCGTTCAAGTGCTGAATTACGTATACAAGCACAATAATTAATTGATAAAGGAAAAAGAATAATGAGTAAGAATGTTTATCAATTTATTGATGTAAAACGAATCGACCCAGCTAAGAAATCAATTAGTGAGCGTAAAATCAACTTTGTTGAAATTTATCAGCCACTGGGTAATGAACAAAGTGCAGGTCAAGCCGATCGATGCCTTGATTGTGGTAACCCGTATTGCGAATGGAAGTGTCCTGTCCATAACTATATTCCGCAATGGTTAGAACTCGTAACAGAAGGTCGTATTTTTGAGGCCGCTGATTTATGTCATGAAACCAATAGCCTGCCTGAAATGTGTGGCCGAGTTTGCCCACAAGACAGATTATGCGAATCGGCATGTACTTTGAACGATGAATTTGGTGCTGTCACTATCGGTAATATCGAAAAACACATTACCGACACTGCGATTTCTCAAGGTTGGAAGCCTAATTTATCGCATGTTGTCAAAGCAGACAAACGTGTCGCTGTCATTGGTGCAGGCCCTGCTGGTATTGCCTGTGCTGACGTATTAACTCGTAACGGTGTTGACGTAGTGGTTTATGATCGCCATGCGCAAATTGGTGGCTTACTTACCTTTGGCATTCCATCATTCAAATTAGAAAAAAGCGTCATTCAAACGCGCCGTGAAATCCTTGAAGGCATGGGTATTACCTTTAAATTAAATACCAATGTAGGTACTGATATTAGTTTTAGTGATATAAGCGATGAATATGACGCGGTATTTCTAGCATTAGGTACTTATAAAAGCATGAGTGGCGGTTTTGACAATGAAGACGCAAAAGGGGTTTACAACGCTTTAGATTTTCTAATAGGTAATACCCAAAACCTCATGGGCATAACCGAAGCGGATAGCAGTCAAGTTAAGCCTTACGTCAACTTTAAAGATAAAAAAGTTGTCGTATTAGGTGGCGGTGATACTGCCATGGATTGCGTGCGTACTTCTATTAGACAAGAAGCGACGACAGTAACTTGTGCTTATCGTCGTGATAAAGCCAATATGCCCGGTTCTCCACGTGAAGTACAAAATGCTAGCGAGGAAGGTGTTAACTTTGAATTTAACATTCAGCCTCTTGATATTGCCGTTGATGAGCAAGGTAATGCTGTTGGCGTTAAGTTTGTAAAAACTCAACTTAGCGCGCCCGATGCCAATGGTAGACGTAATCCAGAGCCTATTGAAGATAGTGAGTTTATTATGGAAGCTGATGCGGTAGTGATCGCTTTTGGTTTCTTACCAAGCCCACCACAATGGATGATAGATGCAGGTGTTGAATTAGATTCACGCGGCCGCGTACTCGCTGTCGATAATAGTGATTTTGCCCTGCAAACGAGTAAACAAAATATCTTCGCTGGTGGTGATATGGTACTTGGCTCAGATTTAGTGGTAACCGCCATCGATCAAGGGCGAAAAGCGGCGATAGGTATATTGGACTTCGTCACGGAATAACTATTCACCTTATTGCTGTATAGCCCAATTTATGCGTCAAAAGTACTCACAAATTCTTCGGGAAATAATTTGAACATCCGAAGGATGGCCTGAAAGGCGGAGTACAGGATGTACGGAGTAATGATAGTCATCAATTCCGTGCTTGTTCCTTTAACTTGAACTATACAACTTCAAGTTAAACAATTATTAAAAAGCCGTTATTGCTTTAAAAACAATAACGGCTTTTGGTTTTTCCCTATAAATAATCAAGCAAAGATTAACACTGTAAATGTCCATAACATTGCCGCTAATAAAGCGGCATAAGTAGCTGGGGCAATTTGTGACTTAACATGATCCATCATGTCGCAACCGGTAGTCATAGAACTTAAAATCGTGGTATCAGAAATAGGCGAACATTGATCGCCATAAACACTGCCATTAAGTACTGTGGCAAAACATATCATCATAAATAACTGTGGATTTTCGATGCCTGCACTTTGTGCAATAGCCCATGCTAACGGCATAGCAAGAGGAAAAGCAATGGCGAACGTGCCCCAACTTGTGCCAGTAGAAAAAGCAATGAGCATCGCCATAAATTGTAAAACCACTGGTAATAACCAATAAGGTAACTGCTCGCTAAGCAGAGAAACTAAATACAATCCCCCGCCAATTTGTTTACTAATAGCGCCAATCGTTACCGCGAGCATTAAAATAACAGACGCGAGCACTACGCCTTTTAGGCCGTTACCAAAACCATCAATAATATTGCTAAGCGACATGCCTTTTGCCAGAGCGATAAAAGCACTGAGTAATAGCGCTGCGCCAAATGCCCAATTTATTTTTGGTGAGCCATAAAAAATAAAGGTCAGTATTGCAATAGCTATTAAACTTAATAACGGCAAAATAAACTCAAGTACATGAGCCTGATAACCTTGGGGAACATCACAGGTTTGCAATTCTTTTGCGCTTAACGGCTTCGCATCTGGTGCATCTAATTCGCCTGTTGTTGCAGCTCGATGATGAGCATCACGAAGTCGCTTGCCGGAAAATTTAGTGATATTTAAGCTAAGTAGCAAGGTGCCAATAACGGCAATAATGCCATAAAAACTAAAAGGTATCGCACTAAAAAAGAACGCGATACGATCCGCTTCAGTGGCTAAAAAAGTAACCCCTGGCACAAAGATTAAAGCTTGTACATAAGCGGGCCAAGCATTAAAAGCAATGACAATCGCGATAGGTGATGCGGTTGAGTCAACAATATAGCTCATTTCTTCATGACTGATGCCTGCCTTATCAGCTAAAGGGCGTACGGTAGTACCAACAAGCACAGTGCTCATAGTGCCGCCTTGAAAAAACAAGACACCTAAAAACCAAGTCACTAACTTAGCTGAACGCTGGCCGCGAACAAAGTGTGTTGTCATAAAGTTGGCAAAAGCTTGTGCTGCACCCGTTTTTGACCAAATACCTAACAGGCCACCTAATAGCCACAAATAAAGCAATAGCAAACCTGCTGTACCTGCTTGTGCCATGGAAGGGATCAATATTTGATCGGTTAGATCATATTGCCCCATCATAAAAGCACCCACTGCAATGCCGCTTAAAAGCGCAGTTAATGGCTCTCGCGTAAGCCAAGACAATAAAATGGTGATAAAAGCTGGCAGCAATGACCAAAGACCATAATGATAAGCAGAGCCAACCTTCGTTGCTTCAACATAATAATTAACATATAACGCTGAGCAAATACCAAAAAATAATAGTATTAATGCCAGTGAATTTCGGTTGTAGTTTTGGTTTCCCAAGAAAGGCTTAAAACTCATTTACTACTCGCTGGTAGACACAAAAAGCCAAATCATAAGCATTTTTTTCATCATTTGGTCGATATTCACTGCTGATTTTTTCCCAACACCTGTCGTCAAAATTTGGAAATTGTGTATCGCCGTCAATAGCTGCCTTTATGTGAGTAACGTATAAACGATCGGCATTTGGCAAACAATGTTTGTAAATAGCACCACCTCCAATAACCATTACTTCATCTACCGACTCTTCAATGCTATCAACTAATGCTAACGCTTGTTCTACCGAGGTTACAACATCAACCTCTTCTGCGCCTTTACCTTGAGGAATATAATTTTCATCACGAGAAATAACAATATTTCGACGTCCCGGTAATGGCCTACCAATTGATTCATACGTTTTTCTGCCCATGATTATAGGCTTACCTAAAGTCACTTTTTTAAAATAAGCTAAATCTGCAGGTAAATGCCACGGCATATTATTATCTTTGCCAATTATATTGTTATCAGCAGTGGCTACTATCATGGAGAGAATGGTCATTGAGATCCTAAATAAATTATATTCGTTATTTTTTATACCTAATTGAGATTGTATTATCGCTAGATTTACCATAAAAAAAAAGCCCTGATTTAGCTTACCGCTTCAGAGCAGCTTTCATTTAAATCAATTAATTTCCCATCATTTAAAAAAGTATACTTGCTCAGCCATATTAATAGTTTCTTGCCTGTGAGCGATCATAATCCGCGTAATAGGTAAATGTTGAATTTGTTCACTAATTTTAGCTTCATTCTCTTTATCTAAGTGACTAGTCGCTTCATCCATAAATAAAACACAGGGTGATTGATACAGTGCACGAGCAAGTAATAATCGCTGAACCTGACCACCCGATAGATTAGATCCCATATCACCAACAAGGAAGTTATATCCCATCGTCATTTTATTGATATCGTCATGGATTGCGGCTAAGTGAGCACATTGTTCTATTTTTAAATAATTAGGCTATGGATCATCAAGTAGGGTGAGACTTCTTTCAGCCTGTCTTTGCTAGCTTCGCTGGGCAAACAAAAAAACCGAGTCTTTACAGGCTCGGTTTTATTATTCTATATAACTGATGTATAACTAATCAGATTAAAACTAATTAATTCAAGAGCAAAGCACTTGAACGAAGTTGACGAGTGCAATGAGTACAAGCAACGCTGCTATTGAATTAAGGTCGAAAATTCTGATCGTTATTGGCCTTTAATTTCAGACAAGCCGTTATAAATAGCTTTATCACCTAAGAATTCTTCAATACGTAGTAATTGGTTGTACTTAGAAACTCGGTCTGATCGACATAAAGAGCCAGTTTTGATTTGACCTGCAGCAGTTCCTACCGCTAAGTCTGCAATGGTTGAATCTTCAGTTTCACCAGAGCGATGAGAGATAACCGCAGTATAACCAGCAGCTTTCGCCATTTGAATGGCCGCTAACGTTTCCGTTAGTGAACCAATTTGGTTAAATTTAATTAAAATTGAGTTGGCAACGCCAGTATCAATACCACGCTTGAAGATCTTAGTGTTGGTTACGAATAAATCATCACCAACAATCTGTATTTTATCGCCAAGTAAATCAGTTTGGTATTTAAAACCATCCCAGTCTGATTCGTCTAAACCATCTTCAATTGAAACGATTGGGTATTCTTTACAAAGCTCACCTAAAAAATCAGAAAACTCATTTGAAGTGAATTGCTTGCCTTCACCTTTAAGGTCATAAATACCCTTACCGTCATTACCAGCTGCATCATAAAATTCAGATGCGGCACAATCCATTGCTAAGGTAACATCACTTCCTAAAGTATAACCTGAAGCAGCAACCGCTTCTTTAATTACCGCTAAGGCATCTGCGTTAGAGGCTAAATCAGGAGCAAAACCACCTTCATCACCAACAGAGGTACTTAACCCTTTAGCTGACAATACTTTTTTTAGCGCATGAAAGATTTCAGCGCCCATACGTAATGCTTCTGCAAAGTTTTTAGCGCCTACTGGCTGAATCATAAACTCTTGAATATCAACATTATTATCAGCGTGTTCACCACCATTAATGATATTCATCATAGGTACAGGTAAGCTATAAACACCTGGCGTACCATTTAAATCAGCAATGTGTTCGAACAATTGCACACCTTTGTCAGCCGCTGCTGCTTTAGCTACTGCTAGGGACACAGCTAAAATAGCGTTGGCACCAAATTTTTCTTTATTTTCAGTGCCATCTAAATCAATCATGATTTTATCGATATTAGCTTGTTCAAGCGCATTTTGACCAATTAAGGCAGGCGTAATATCATTTTTAATCGCAGCAACAGCCTTTAAAACACCTTTACCTAGATAACGTGATTTATCACCGTCACGTAATTCTAAGGCTTCACGCGAGCCGGTTGATGCGCCAGAAGGTGCGGCTGCACGTCCCCAAGCACCCGATTCTAGATAAACATCAGCTTCAACGGTTGGGTTCCCACGTGAATCCATGATTTCACGCGCTAAGATTTTACTAATATTTGACATTATATTTCCTTTACATACTTAAAAATTAAATTTCTTTTAAAAATAAAAACCGCAGCACATGGCTACGGTTTGTAATTACTTTAAACTAGCTTAATTGCTGCTTTTGATGTTCAAAAGACGCAGCGATAAAGCTTTCAAATAATGGGTGACCATCACGTGGAGTCGAATTAAACTCTGGATGGAACTGCCCGGCAACAAACCATGGGTGATCGGCTAATTCGATCACCTCAACTAAACTTTTATCAGTTGATAATCCCGAGAAAATCAAACCTGCTTGGCTTAATTGTTCTCGGTAGTTATTATTTACCTCATAACGATGACGGTGTCTTTCATAAATTGTTTCACTGCCATATACGTTGTAAACCTTGGTACCTTTCACTAAGTGGCACAATTGTGAGCCTAAACGCATCGTTCCACCTAAGTCTGACTTTTCGCTACGGTATTCAACTTGGCCTTCTTCATCAAGCCACTCGCTGATCAAACCAATAACAGGATGCGGTGATTCAGCATTAAATTCTGTACTATGCGCCCCCGTTAAACCAGCAACATTTCGTGCAAATTCAATTAAGGCAACCTGCATACCTAAACAAATACCCAAGTAAGGTATTTTATTTATTCGTGCATATTGCGCGGTTAAAATTTTACCTTCAACACCACGTTCACCAAAGCCGCCTGGCACTAATATTGCGTCAAGTTCAGCTAAAATTTCAACACCTTTAACTTCAACATCTTGTGAGTCAATGTATTTGATATTAACGGTTACTTGGTTTTTAAGACCTGCATGTTTTAATGCTTCGTTTACTGATTTGTAAGCATCAGGTAATTCAGTGTACTTACCTACCATGCCAATAGTGACTTCACCTTTAGGGTTAGCTTCATGGTAAAGCACTTCTTCCCACTCAGTTAGATCAGCCTCAGGTAAATCTAAACCAAAGCGTTTAGCCACTAATTCATCGGTACCTTGTGCTTTTAATAAAGCAGGAATTTTATAGATACTGTCAACATCACGCATTGAGATAACAGCTTTTTCTTCTACATTGCAAAATAAGGCAATTTTAGCGCGTTCACCATTGGGAAGCGGTCTATCTGAACGACACACTAAAATATCGGGGAAAATACCAATTGAGCGTAAGTCTTTTACTGAATGCTGAGTTGGCTTAGTTTTAATTTCGCCAGCAGCCGCCAAATAAGGCACTAACGTTAAGTGCATAAACATAGCGCGCTCGCGGCCTACTTCTGTCGCTAATTGGCGAATAGCTTCTAAGAATGGCTGCGATTCAATATCACCTACTGTGCCACCCACTTCAACCATAGCAACATCGTAACCTTCAGCACCTTCAATTACACGACGCTTGATGTCATTAGTAATATGAGGAATAACTTGAATAGTAGCACCTAAAAATTCACCTTTACGCTCGCGCGCTAAAATATCTTGATAAATGCGACCTGCAGTGAAGTTATTACGTTTAGTCATTTTGGTACGAATAAATCGCTCATAATGACCTAAATCTAGATCAGTTTCTGCGCCATCTTCAGTAACAAAAACTTCACCATGTTGAATTGGGCTCATAGTGCCGGGGTCAACATTAATATAAGGGTCGAGTTTTAGCATGGTAACTTTCAAACCACGTGCTTCAAGGATTGCGGCCAATGATGCTGCGGCAATACCTTTACCAAGAGACGAAACTACGCCGCCAGTAACAAAAATATATCTAGTTGTCATGTTTACACCGATGTAAGGGAAATACAGAAATTTTTTGTTTTATTTTTTCTAGCTATAAAGTTGCTGTGATTAGCGGTTACTCTCGTTGAGAATGCACTAAAAAACGGGCTAAAAAGAAATAAAACAGGACGGGAAAACATTATACTTAAAAGCAAGGCTAACAACAATAACAACTGTTCAGTGACAGCAATTATCGGTGATTCAGTTTTTACTGAGCCAAAATGCTTTTT
>TARA_R110002167_G_scaffold118143_8_pt1 | contig 34739 bp, 25 predicted proteins | sample TARA_R110002167 | Tara Oceans TARA_R110002167 (sample SAMEA4398238) | marine metagenome | biome: Polar Biome; feature: [MES] marine water layer (ENVO:01000295) within the mesopelagic zone...; material: water (ENVO:00002006), including particulate matter (ENVO:01000060) such...
GTTTTCATACCCGGTCATTCACCCGATAGCATCATGTTAATAGACAAAAATAATCGACTAATGTTGACCGGCGATAGCTTTTATCCAGCACCGCTATACCTGTATTCTGATACATCGAGCTTTCGAGATTTCGCCAATTCAGTAAAAACGATGCTAAGTTATCAAGACAGAGTCGACTTTCTGCTGCCTGGCCACAATGAAACCATGCAATCCGTAGCCTATATAGCCAAACTACAAGCGGCCGTTTTAGCCGTGCAAGACGCATCCGTCCCCAGTAAGTTGGAAGACGAAGATGTGCGTAATTATGAGTTTGAGGGTTTTAGTTTATTGGTAAAAGATCCATTGGATAAATAGCGTGGGTTTTGCCTTTACTGAACAGGCCCGCCGCATATTAATTTTTTTGTAGTACAAAGGACTGATTGATTTTGAATTATCTGCAATTAAGCTACTTACACTTAATCACCATACTGCCGGCTTTTTTGCTGGGTACGTATTTACTGATGAGTCGTAAAGGAAGCCCAAGGCATAAGGTCTTGGGCAAAATATACATGTCGCTGATGTTATTCAGCGCAGTAGTCACCCTATTTATGTCAGCCACCATCGGCCCCCTGATTCTCGGGCATTTTGGTTTTATTCACTTGTTTAGTTTATTGGTTCTCTACAGCGTACCGACGGCCTATATCGCCGTGCGTAATGGTGACATAAACCGCCACAAACGCAGTATGATTGCCCTTTATGTTGGCGGTCTACTTATCGCAGGGAGTTTTACTTTTGCCCCAGGCAGAATGTTGCACACGTGGTTGTTCCAATAAAAAATCGTTCTTTTTGTATTAGGTGCCGCTAACTGGTCGTTCTTAAAAGCGATCTGATGTCGTCGGCAATGCAGTTATCTTAATACTCTGCGTTCTCCGTGCAGCTCAGCCTCTGTGGTGAGAACGCTATTGCTTTTGGTCTTTGACAATTAAACGCCTTGAACACTTCGATTTCACTCATTTTCAATTCGAAGCAGGTGGCTTTCTCTCCATTCCAACCTAATGAAATAATTATTGTTTTATGAAATGGTCAACTGGGCTGTCTGGATAGGGGCTTGTTTTACATTGATGTTGCCAGCACAGTGAATAATTTTTACTTTTGGGCTTGATTGTATAAAAAGCATCACATACGAAAAAGGGCAGTGTAACTGCCCTTTAATTGACTAAAAAAACTAGTCTCTCCAGCGTTTAGTCAAATCTTCATAGGCGTCTATGCGGCGGTCGCGGAAATAGGGCCAGATGCGTTTGATTTTTTCGGTACGGGCGAGATCTATATCAACCACTAGGTTTTCTTCATTATCAATACTGGCTTGTGCCAATATCTCGCCTTGTGGGCCAGCGATAAAACTTTGTCCCCAGAATTGAATGCCTGCATCACCTTCAACTGGGGAGGCTTCAAAGCCCGTGCGATTGGCAACAATTACCGGAAGTGAGTTGGCTACCGCATGGGCACGCTGAATAGTTTGCCATGCGCCATGCTGGCGTACTTGCTCTTCTTTAGTATCTAAAGGATCCCAACCAATTGCCGTGGGATAAAACAACATATCGGCGCCTTTCATCGCCATCAAACGCGCGGCTTCTGGATACCATTGATCCCAGCATACCAATACACCAAGTTTGCCTACGCTGGTTTGAATGGGCTCAAAACCTAAATCACCTGGGGTGAAATAAAACTTTTCGTAAAAAGCGGGGTCGTCAGGAATATGCATTTTGCGGTATTTACCTACCATACCTTGCTGGCGGTCAAAGACTACGGCGGTATTGTGATACAAACCTGAACCGCGTTTTTCAAATAACGAGGTGATCAACACGATATTTAATTGAGCGGCCAATGCGGCAAAATAGTCAGTGGCAGGGCCAGGGATAGGCTCGGCTAAATCAAAAAAGTCGGTGTTTTCTTGCTGGCAAAAATACAGGGTACTGTGCAGTTCTTGCAACATAACAAGCTCACAGCCTTGTTCTGCTAGAGCTGTAACTTGCTCGGCGCTGCGTTGCCAACTCAGTTGTTTGTCGTTATTGGCGACTTTTTGTTGCACTAAACCAACACGTAAGGTGGTTTTTGGGCTAGCTTGTCTGCTCATAATTGGCTTACTCCCTCATTTAAACGATGCACGATGTCGGCTTTTAAAGTGTTTTCAGGCACTTGCATGCTGATGCAATGCAAGCTGCCAAATTGCTGCACCAGAGGCAAACAATTAATGGCTACGATTTTAAAGTCTGGATAGGCTTGTTGCATGATGGTCATAGCCAGTTCGTCTTCAGGCTGTTGGTAAATGGGGCATAAAACATGCTGATTCGAAATTAAATAATTGGCATAGGAGGCAGGCAGTCTGTCGCCTTCGGCGTTGTAGATTTCTGGCAAGGGTAACTCAAATACCTGATGTCCAGGCAGGGCGGCCTTACATTCAGCAACCAAGGCTGCTAAACCTACAAAATGTGCATCATTAGGCCGGTTAAAGGCTGATTGCACTACCACGCCTTGGCCAAGGGTAAAACGCACCAGAGTATCAATATGACCGTCGGTATCATCACCTTCTAAATGACCATGTTCAAAAATGCTGACTTTACTTGCGCCAAGTGACTTCTTAAAAATATCGGTATAACGCTCAAAGGATAAATCACCATTACGCTTTGGGTTACTCAAACAAAACTGAGTCGATAACAAATGGCCAGACTCGTCGATTTCAAGTGCCCCGCCCTCGGCCACCAAATCAATAGAGATTAAAGGCAATTGGCATAATTTAGCGAGGGTAGTGCGATTAACTTCATTGTCTTTACGGGCATCAAATTTTTCGCCCCAGCCATTAAACGTAAATTCAATAGGCTGCAGGCCTTGCTCGCTTCGACACGTCAGAAAGCCGTAGTCGCGTACCCAAGTATCATTGTACTGAGTAGGCACTAATAGTACCTTAGCGTCTGCTGGCAACATGGTTTTGCAGTGAGCAACTTCCTTGGCTTTAACCAGTAAAAGCACCGGTGTTTTGGCGGCGTTTAAGGCCTGTATGATATCGAGGTAAACCTGACGGACATCATCTAGCCAACGATGCCAATCGGTATCTAGGTCAGGCCATGCAAAAATAACGGCTTCTTGTTTTGCCCATTCTGGTAACAACTGCATTGAAGGTGTCATTCAGTCTTAATCCATCCTAATTTAATCTTGCGCATTATTATAAAGTGCGACTTGTGCTGAAAAATTCAAGCCCGTATTTAAGCTTAATCTTTATTATTCAAATAAATACGCCAGCGAGAAAAACACACTGCGAGGTTCACCAACAAAATAACGATAATTGCCAAAGGCAATATCGGCGCGTTCAGCATAATCCTTATTAGTGATATTGAGCAAACGCAGGCTGGCTTTAAGCTTGTCGCTTAAGTACGCAGTGGCGCGCAGGTTGACAAGCTGATGCCCGTCATACGTCGCAGTATTCTCTGGGTCTAAGTAATATCTTCCCATAGTTAACCACTCTAATTCCACTTGAGTTTTAGCCGATTGCCAACCGATTTGTGCGCTGCCCATTTGTTTAGGGGCGGTATCAATATCATTTCCTGCAATATCTTGGCGGCTAATGGTTAAGGCTGACTCGTAACGATGTTGTGCATAGGTACCTGCACCAGCAATATACCAGTTCGGGTCAAACTGATGACGCACTGTCACCTCAATGCCACGATGAGAGGTACTGCCATTGTTGATAATCTGTCGCTCGGTATCTTGTAATATGACTTGGTCTTTTTCTAAATAAAATGCTCTTAGGTCAAGATAGCTGGTGGTATTGCTAAAGCGGCTACCTAGCTCGAGTGATTGGCTTTTTTCAACCTCCAATTTGGCCGTACTTTGCTGATTTTGTAAGCGAAATAATTCACTGGTCTGCGGCACGCGGTGGCCTTGTGCCCACTGACTGTATAGGCTGATACCCGCACTGAGTTGGTGCTGTATGGCTAATTTTTGTGACCAATTATTATAACTTAATGCTTGATCGGCAGGGCGAATAAAACGACAGTTTACCGCTGCGTCTGCACAGGCGCTGCCCGCCATTAATCGGTTGTCATAATCCAGTTCGGTACGCTCATATCGCAGCCCCGCCACTATTTGAGTTGCCGTTTGGAATTGCCAATTGAGTTCGACATAGGGTGAATAAACTTGGCTCGTGACATTATAGTCATAGTGCATACCCTGCGGTATCGTGGCTGAGAAAGGTTCGGCTTGATATTCAGATAACTTGCCCCAAGTTTGGTCCCAATCAAAACCACTTAATACACTTAGTTCAGCAAACCGTTGGATAAACTGACTTTGTATGCCAACACTATTATGTGAGTTCTCTTCTAATGCTTGCCAGGGTAAATAGTGCTGTAAAAAAGCCATCTGGTTGGCACGTACGTAGGGCGTAATGTTAAATTGGGTATCTGCGTCAACTTCATAGCTCCAGCGGCTATATGCTCTTAAAGAACTTGCATTCCTGAACGCTTCTGGGTTGTCATTTATACGCCGTAAGATTGGATCTTTATACACCTCAAAACCTTCGACAAAGCCCGCGGTTTGTTGGTTTAAATTACTTAAGGCAAGTACCGATTTAACTGACCATTGCTGGAATTGAGTTTGCTGAATGATATTGAGTTTTTGTTGGTCATAGCCACTGTCATTTTGATATCCGCCGTCGCTGGTGGCATTGCCATAGACTAACCAAGCCTGATTATCTTCTTGTGAACCCACCCGAAATTTACCACGATAATAGTCATGAGGTCCGGTTTCAAGGGAGATTACATTAGCACCTGCTTGCGTGGCATCGGGGCTAATAACATTAACCACACCGTGCACTGCGTTACTGCCATATAAAGCACTATTTGAACCCAGCACTACTTCAATCTGTGCGGCTTGTTCGCTATTAACGTCAAATAGTTGATTTGCATTGCAAAAGCCGGGGGCGCGTAAAGCAATACCATCTTCAGCCATAAAAAAAGCACCGCATGCGCCAGCTCCGGTTAACACTGGGGAGCGTAAGGCGGTGAGATGTTCTTGGCCGTTGCCGCGGCTGATCCACGCCCCTGCCACTCTAGATAGGGCTTGCTGGATATGCTGCGGCTCTAACAAAGCTAACTCTGATTCATCCAGCCAAGCGATATTACTGCTTAGTTGGCTGATTGTTTGGCTTTGCCGATTGGCTGTGACGGTAATAATGTCAATGTCTTGGGTATTGGCTGAAACTGGACTCAGCAAGCCAATACTGCTCAAAATTATCGACAATTGCTTGATTTTCATGTGTTTTACTACTGAGAGTGACAAAAGTGGGATCATACACAAGCTCAGCTCTTTACCCAATGGTCAGATCAAAATAAGTACTGTTCAGCTAGACTCTGGTTAATTGTCCTTAACAATCAGCTTAAAATCAGATTCTGAACTTAATATATTGGTCGTTTTAAAGACTAGTTTGAACTATCAAAGCCTCAGATAAGATTAAATGCTTCTATCCTACTTGCCTAACTGTCTGTTTTTTAATCAATTAAGTTTGTCTTATATCTGTAACTTGTTGTTTTACAATAATTTTACCGAGTTTAAACAATAAAAATACAGAAACACTTAATCATTTGCGTCATAAATAGGCTGCGGCTCAGGTAATAAATAGGGGCCGTAATACGTGAAGTTAAGTGAAATAACAGGAGAAGCGACAATGAAAAAACTGATATTGGTAGTATTTGCCTTAAGTGCTTTTGCAGCGAATGCCGGCATGAAGTCGGCGGCTAATTACAAATTTGCTGGAGAAATGGCCTATGCCGATTTTTGCAAAGCCGTGGTCACTGATGACCTAAGCCTACTTAAGCGCAGTATTCGCAGTAAAATAGGGGAGGTGGCTCATTCAAGTAAAGATGTAATACGAAAATTAGTCGCTGCTGAAGGTATGAAGTGTAACAACACAAATTTACTCGAGTTCTCTAAGCAACGTGAGGCAAAAGATGTTCAAGCTTATCTTAGCGAGGTGTTGTAGTTGTATTAAACCTGCTAACAAAATAGCCTGCTTTGCAGGCTATTTTGTTTGATGCTCAGCCGCTTGGCTTAAACAGGCGGGCAGCACTAAGCTATTGTAAATCAGTGCATAAGCGTATTGTTCTTGGCGCAGACTGAGTTCGCTGCGTTGTAGAATTTCGTCGCCACTGTTTTTCATAAACAGTAAACCACATTCTTGTTCAAGCGTTGCAAGCTCATTAAGCTCTAAATCAACACCGGGTATTGAGGTGCCTCTATTGCGTAGCGCCAATAAACGAAAATCTTGTGCCTCAATGGCATGCTCTGCATCCACCTTGGCCTCACTTACTATTTGTTGTTGGCGGTTTCCCAGCGAATGTGCAGCAGGCGCTTGATGGGCAGTTCCAGCCTGATTAGGTGCTTCATTACAGGCATTAAGGCCTGCGCAACATAGCAGTATGGCACCACAGTAAAGCGGTTTAATGAGTGGTTTCATTTGACTTAAGCCTCCGCGCAAATAGCAACACAGCGCTTAAAAAAAACAGTGGCCAAGTTAGTACGCCACCACTACTTGTGCTTGTGGGGTTGGCACTCGTTTGGATGTTAACCGTAATATTAAGTTGTGCCGTACTGCTTAATTCACCGTCACTGAGGGTATACGTTAATGATTCGCTACCACTGAATCCGCTTGCGGGTTGGTAACTGATTTGTTGACTACTGATACTGACCGAACCTAGACCACTGTAACCAATAGACGTGATAGTGAGTGTATTATTGTCAGTGTCGCTATCGTTAGCCAGCACATCAATCAGCGTTGCCGGTGCGTTTTGGAATAGGCTGACGTTATCATCTTGGGCTACAGGGGCATCGTTGAGGGCATTAACTTGGATGGTCAAGCTAAATAACTCACTGGGTAAGCTGCCATCATTAACGCTTACAAGTACCGCAAGTTGACCGTTAAAATCGGTCGCTGGAATGATGTCTGATCCAGCCACAAGGTAATTATCACCCGCCTGTATACTTAGGCTAAAATCATCTGGATAAAGTGAATCAGCATCCTCCACCCTTAAGTCATCTAAGCTGAGGGTTATACTGCTGTCCTCATTCGTCGTAAGTGCAGTTTGTCCGGTGATCACGGGCTGAACGGGCTCTGCTTTAGTGATACTGAGATTATGTGAATTTAGGGCATAAAATAGCTTGTCACTGCACTTCACCATCAGTCTGACTGTGGTGCTATCAATATTGGGTACGGTGATAACATGCTCGCCATCATTGGCGACTGAACTAGCTAATTCGATATCGAAGCTAGTATTGCTCTCACTGCTTAATAATATATCTACAGCAGAGCAGTTGTAAGGGCTTTGATCGGTGCCGGCCATATTCCAGTTTATTGTTTGTTCAGTAAGTCCCGCCCACGTTTGCTCTGAATCAGGCGCTGTAATAGCAAAGTTTTGCTGGTTGTTGACCACCTTTATGTTTACGTCACTGCTGTTAACGCCACCCTTATTGTCTCTTACGCTAAGGCGCAATGTAAGACTTCTGTCTGTGTTGGCATAGGTTTCACCGACCGTTAGTTGACTACTCAAGACACTGCTTAACTGCGGAAAATAGCGCTGTGAAGATTCTGTCGCAGGATAGGAGCGAAATAGTGGATTTGCCCCATTGTCTGTGGCCATAGCGGAGCCGTTTGTGGTGCCGCCGTTATCACCTCCGGCGTCGATTTGTTCCCAATTAAAGAGTAGGCCATCGTTGTCAGCATCGCTGGCACTGGCCTCGATGACAAATGGAGTGTTGGCAGGGATTGTATAGGTGTTATTGGTCAGCTGAATTTGCGGGATAGCGTTATTCTGTTGCACCAGACTTCCGCAGGATGAACCACTAAAACTCTCAACATAAGTACGGATTTCTGCGATTGAACCGGCATGAAAATACGGATCGCTATTGGCTTGTAAATTTTGTCCGCTACATAAACCGGCATAAGCCATGATAGTAGAACCGCTACCTGGTTCAAAGGCACTTTGCGCACTACGTTGACCAGCATCACAGTTACTTTGGTCTTGTGCATTAAAAGAATGCCGCGCACCCAGTTGATGGCCTAATTCGTGAGCTACTAAGTCAATATAAAAACGTTCGCCCTTGGGGTTAGACGCTCCAGTGGTGCCGAGTGCTTTAGAGTTACTCAGACAGACCACTCCCACGCCGGCTAGCCCACCGCCGTTGGTTGTTAGTAAATGACCAACATCATAGTTAGCTTGACCGAGCAAGTTATCAAGCGTGCTTTGGTTAATATCAACATCACTGGCAGCGTCGGTGTTGGTATAAGGGTCGGTGTTGGCATCGATAAACATGACAGCCTCACTGTCCACCAGTTCAAATTGCAGCGCCAAGTCACTGAGTAGAATCTGATTTATACGGTTGACCAAAATCATGCTCTCGGCGACCACATCAGCCAAGGTACCGCCCATTTTTTGGCCATACTCACCGCTGGTACTAATAGCCAAGCGGTAAGTGCGAATCTGTTCACCGATAAACGCGGTTTTTTGCTGCAATGCGGTGTCATTACAGGGGGATTCTATGGTTAAAAAGTCAGCCAGAGTGGATTTTTTCGCCTCCTCGTTGTTTGTTTCATCAACCGCATCTTTATAGCGATACACCATGTAGTCATCACTGCGCTCTTTTAATTGAGGAGATAATAAAAACCAGTCATTGTCTGCACGATAAAAGCCAAAAAATCCCTGTGGGCTGAGACTAAAACGCCCATAGTTTGTTGGTTTATCAACTTGTTCACCCCTATAGGTCATCAATTGCGGATATTTACTGCTCAATGATGCCGATAATATGGGCGATGGAGTCAGAGTAAACTCAAGCCATTGGCCATTTGGTAAAGGTAATTCGATGCTTTGCCCTTGTTTTATTTGGTTTTGCATCTGTGCCAGGACATCGTTATCGATGCGCAAGTAACGTGCGTTACGTGCAGAAGCCCTGAGTGCTTGGTGCTCTAAATTGGTATGTTGATTCACTTGACTTTGGCCATGCCACAGTTTGTTGGCGGCCTCTAATGACGCGGCATAACACAGCACGTATAGCGATAAAATGATAGAAAAGCAGCTTTTTGATCTCATTGTAAACCCATTTTAATTCGCTAAAGTTCCATTACTTTGCAGGTGATACATTGCATTGATAACTTATGACTTTGATTATGGTATTGAGCAATTGGGCTACTTAAATGTCAAATAGTTTCACCGAGCTGCGTTTTCAGGAAATGTTGTAGAGCATGAGTGGCGGCGGCCACTTGCGCATATTGTTGTTCAGGGCTTAAAGCAAAGTCGAGACCGAGTATGCTTCGAGTATGAAATTCGCCTTTGAGTAAATTAAAATACATCACCGCCCCTTGCATGGCCTTCTGAGCGCTTAACTGACCATCAGTAAAAGATTGAAAACATTGAGCCAACATATCTAAACTGTGCTGTGGACCCGCTTCATAAAATAATTCGGCAACACGGGGATTATTACTTATTTCACCAATGACAACTCGATAAATAGCAATGACCTGACTGTCGTGTAACAGACGGATAATTTGTAAGCCACTTTGTTGAAGGATGTCTTCAAAGCGTCCACTTTCATGTTCAAGATGAGAGCTATTTAACTGATAATCTTCACATTTAGCCTTGATTACTGCTGTAAAGAGGGCTTCTTTGTTTTCAAAGTGGGAATACACCGTTTGTTTAGAAACGTCAGAATGTTTAGCCACCATATCCATTGAGCAACCACTAAAACCGTGCACTAGAAACAACTCCCCCGCAGCTAATAATATTTGTTTGCGTTTTTGCTGGCTCTTAGGTCGGCCAGCCTTAATCACAGTTGCTTTGGTCAATGCGTACTCCAATTTTACTAAAAAAATAATCTTAACTATTAGATTAATCTGTATTGTATTATCATACTAGACAGTCTAGTATTTATTTCGTTCAAATTCTTTTGTTTTAACTCGGAAATTTTATGACAACACCTTCTACTACCGCACCAAGGATCGCTAAATCGGCATTTTGGATGATTGTCGTGCTCTCGTTTGCCGCCCTTGTTGCTCTGATGTGGGTATCTGGCCGAGGTCAAGTTAACACTAACCTGAGCGCAACACCTTCTCAAGTAGTTGATATTATGCCAATTAGTCTGACACAACAATATTTGGAAAAACGTGTCGCGGTGGGCCAAGTAGAAGCCAATCAATTATCTTCCTTGGGTTTTGATCGCCCCGGAGTGCTGGTACAAACCTTAGTGGACGAGGGGCAAAGTGTGGTAGCTGGTCAGTTGATGGCAACATTAGACGCACAGCGACTGGAAATTAATTTACAAGAAATCAACGCCACCCTAAGCCGAGTTGAAGCAGATTTACGTTTAGCACAATTATCCCAAAAACGTGTGTCCGAGTTGGTCGCTAAAAATCTTGAATCAAGCCAACGGCTTGACGAAGTGCTTGAAGCCACTGTCGTCGCCAATGCGGTAGTGGCCGAAATAACTGCGCGTAAAGCCAGTATTGAAATGGAACTGACTAAAACCCGATTGTATGCCCCTTTTGCTGGCATGGTAGTCAGTCGTGCTATTGATATTGGTACGGTCGTCAATGCCGGGCAGCCGGTATTAGTATTACAACAAGAAAATAACTTACAAGTTCGTATTGCTCTGCCAGCTGCTGAGGCACAACACTTTTCTGTGGCACAACAGACTGAATTATTGTGGGCACAACAGCCGATAAAGGCTCAGGTCAAGTCCATTGGGCAACAACGTAATCTCAGTACCCGCACCATTGATGTACTTTTTACAATTGATTCTAGTGCGCAAATATTAGCGGGTGATTTGGTGACATTGGAACGTCAACTCGACATTGAACTGCCCGGTGCTTGGGTGCCCAGAACGGCACTGATTAGCGGTGTAAGAGGGCTGTGGAGTATTTTTGTTGTTGAACAGAATGAGCAAGGTCAAGCTTATTTGGTTTCTAAATTGGTTGAAGTGAATTACGTGGATGATCTCAAGGTCTATGTGAGCGGTGCCCTCGCATCTGGCGCACACGTGGTCATCAATGGGGTGCATAAGTTAGTGCCTGGACAATTAGTGCAAACCCAATATAAGCCCCTTAGTGCCCAAAATGAAGCTAGTGGGTCAGTATTATGAGTTCAGTGCAATCAGGCCCTTGGTACAGTCTTTTTTTTCGCAATAAACATTTACTCATCTTAAGTATTTTAGTGGTGCTGGTGGCTGGTTTGTCGGCAGTAATGAACTTACCGCGGTTAGAAGATCCGCGCATTGATACGCGCAATGCATTAGTCATTACGCCCTATCCAGGAGCCTCGGCTGAGCGAGTTGAGGCTTTGGTAACCGACGTAATCGAAGATGAGCTGCGTCAGTTGTATGAAATCCACGAAATTAAATCCACATCACGAGCCGGAATCTCAATTATCGTGCTTGAACTGCAAGCGTGGGTTGATAACAGTTCGAATGAACAAATTTTTTCGAAAATTCGTCAGGCACTAGGTGATGCTCAAAAAAAGTTTCCTCAGGGCGCTGGTGAACCGGCACTGGATGAGCGACGTGGAGCCAATTCTTTTACCTTGTTGTTAGCCTTGAAGCCTGCTCAAGGTTATACCACATCGATGACTTTAGTGAGTCGTATGGCAGACGAATTGGCTGATCGTCTGCGTAATGTCAGTGGCACAGAACTCGTTAGGATCTACGGTGAGCTAGACGAAGAAATTAATGTCGCCATTGACCCTCATGAGCTTGAAATCGCCGGTTTAACGATTTCGCAGGTAAGTAGTGCAGTGAGTTATGCTGACCCTAAGGTACCAGCTGGCACTATACGTGGTAGTCTACAAGATGTGCGTTTACAGGTAGCTGATGAACTCGATAGCCTTGAACGCGTCAGGCAATTACCCCTCAAAGCAAATTCACAGGGCGGCTTTTTACGCTTGGGTGATATAGCGCAAGTAACACGTGGCTGGCGCACGCCAGTAAATGACATCGCCTTGGTTAATGGCGAACAAGTTGTGTTTGTTGCCGCACGTATGCAAAGCACGGTGCGAGTAGACAAATGGACCGAAGAAGCAACCCTAGCGGTCGATGCCTTTAACCAGCAATTTGGAGCTACAGTGGCTGCTGATGTGGTATTTGAACAAAATATTTATACCGAAGATCGCCTATCGCAACTCGTGCAAAACCTGATGTTGGGTTGTTTTGTAGTGATGTTGGTTGTGCTGTTTTTCATGGGCTTTCGTGCTTCTTGGATAGTCGGTTTGTCCTTACCTTTATGTGCGAGTTTTGTGATTTTTTCATTGAGCTTTTTTGATGAACAAATCCACCAAATGTCGATTTTTGGGATCATTATCGCCATTGGTTTATTAATCGACAATGCCATTGTCATCACCGATGAGATCCGTGCCAAACTCGCCCATACCACAATGCCCAGAATCGACGCCCTAGTGAGCAGTATTCGCCACCTATTTGTCCCTCTGCTTGCCTCAACGTTGACAACCATCCTAGGTTTTATGCCGATTTTTCTATTACCGGGTAATATTGGTGATTTTATCGGCTCTATCGCTATTAGTGTGGTGATGGCCTTAATAGGCTCTTTGTTTATTTCCCTCACTATTATCGCGGCCTTAGCCGCACGCTTACTACCCCGTGGCGAAGTCGCTGCCAATACTCACTGGTATCAACAAGGCATGCAATTGCCAGAAGTCAGTCAGCGTTTTAAGCAAATCTTAGAAAAAGCCCTTAAACGCCCCTTATTAGGTATATGTGCAACGCTCATTTTTGCACTTTCAGGTTTTTTCTTAGCCGCTCAACTTGGTAATGTGTTTTTCCCCAGTGCGGATCGTGACCAGTTCGAAATTTACTTGTGGATGCCCGAAGGTACGCCGATAAAACAAACCGAAACTGTGGTGCTGCAAGCCAATCAAGTTATCAGTGAAGCGAGCGGGGTTAAACAGGTAACATGGCTGGTAGGGGGCTCTAGCCCTTCAGTTTACTATAATCAGGTGATGAATCGTGATAATTCGCCGCATTTTGCCAATGGGGTGGTCAGTGTAGCTAGTGTTGCTCGGGCTAAGGCCTTGATAAGTGAATTACAAACTCAGCTAGATCAACAATTTCCTCAAGTTAAATTTGTAGTACGCGCCTTTGGTCAAGGGCCACCTGTTAGTGCTCCGGTTGGATTTAAGATATTGGGGCCAGACATCGATCTGCTTAATCAGCTTGGTGAACAAGTGCGCTTTGCCATGACCCAAGTGCCGGGTATTAGCCAAACTATTGCGTCTATTACCCTAGGTGAGTCGGAATTGGTCTTAGATGCTAAACGTGATACCAGTCAATTGGCAGGTTTATCGCTGGTTAATATTGCCCAGCAACTACAAATAGCCCTCAATGGTAAGCTTGGTGGTTCTATTCTTGAAGGTACCGAAGAGATTCCTATCCGTTTGAGAGTGGCCGAGCAACAGCGAGATTCTTTAGCTTTGGTACAGGCCTTGCCTTTACAAGCAATGACACAATCAACCACAACGAATGGTTTAAGTGTGGCCGCATTAGGTGAGTTTAAGTTGATGCCAAGTGTTGCAGGAATTACACGCCTAAATGGGGTGCGTGTTAATAACGTGGAAGCGTTTTTGTTGCCCGGTGCCACGGCCATTGATGTCAGCAATATGGTGCAGCAAAAGTTAGTTGAATTAAATTTCACCCTACCTAAAGGTTATCAGTTCAAAATGGCCGGTGATGCGGATAAACAACAAGAAGCCTTGGGTCAATTGGCAACTTATTTACCGGTGCTACTGGTGTTGATGGTAACAACCTTAATTTTATCTTTTAGTAGCTTACGTTTGGCCTTAGTTATTGGTGTAGTGGCGATATTGTCAGTTGGTATGGGCATGTTTAGCTTATGGCTCTCGGGTTTACCGCTTGGATTTAATCCCTTGTTGGCTTGCGCAGGGTTAATTGGTGTGGCGATTAACGGTTCAATTGTGGTGATCGCAGCAATTAATGCTAATCCCCTTGCCAAAGCGGGAAATGTGCCGCACATTGTTGATGAAGTGATGGGCTGTAGTCGACATATACTTTCAACGACTGTCACCACTGTGGGTGGTTTTGTGCCGCTGCTGCTGTTCAGTGAAGGTACCTTTTGGCCCCCTTTGGCAGTAGTTTTAGCCGGAGGCGTTGGATTTTCGATTATCCTATCTTTGATTTTTACGCCTCTAGTAGTGGCTTTGATGTATCGTCAAAAACAAACTAAAAAGGTGATTACAGCGTAACAACAACAGAGTAATTTAGTAGAGCGAATGTTAGAGCAGAAAAACCCAAAAAAATCATGGTGGAAGACTGACTGTCCCTTTTGCCAGCGCTGGCGCATGATAATATTGTGGGGCATTATTATGTATTTAGTTTTCACTTACTTTTGGCTTTAATTGATGCAAGATTTAATCGAAATCCGCCGCGCCGCGAAGCGCAATGTGCTAACCACCGCCATCATCGGTGGTCTAGGTTTGTTGCTATCAAGCCAATTATTAATTTGGTTGCCAAAAAGTGCTTATTTGATTGGCATCTTACTAACCAGTCTGTCGTTAGTGACGTTGCTGGTGGCCTACTTTAAATACCGTGAGCCATTACACAGTTTCGTGTTGTCGCGGAAAACTTTATATTATCAACATAAAAACGGCACGTGGCAGCTAGAGTGGAATAATATCCAGCGTATGGCCGTGCCTCGCATCAGTCAGGGCCTTGAGCAAAAAGAGTTAGCCATGATTGGCATTAAGCTCAAGTCATATCAACCTTTTTTGGGCGCAATATCTCCTCGTTTAATGACTAATATTTTAATGGAACAGCGGCCATTACTGCTTTATGGTTTGGGCCTCGATCAGCAACTTAATTGCAAAAGCGGTGCGTGTTATGGCAATGGCTTATTAGAAGATGATCACTTCAAAGACAGTGACGGCAAAATTTATACCGGTATTCAAGCGATGTTAGCTAACCGTATGCAAAAGCTAAGGCAACAACTGGGTTTTGATATTTTTATTGCCGCTACTGAATTAGATCGTGACGAACATGATTTTGTCCAACTTTTGCAACAATGCCAGCAACAGGTATTACTAGACGGATCACTTGAGTCATAAGGCGGTGCTCACTTATTATCTTAGCATGATTAAATCGAGTGACATGGCATACAAACGAGGTAAGTTGTCATAATTCTAGGTAAACGACTATTTGTGCTAAGGTGTTTGTATAGTGTCAAATAATGAAGCACAAACAGTGCTGTTTGCTCATTAGTGAAATAACCTTGTATAGCTAATTAGCTAGGAATAACTTGACCCATGGCCGAAAGTGAATCTGCAATCCCTCCCATCAAAAGTTTAAAACTAAAATTATTTTGGCTACCTTTTTTAATTCTAACTATCGGTTTTAGTATTGCAATCTATGCAGATAAACGTCAATCACTAGAAAATCAGCAATACATTGCAGCAAAACTACAAGCAAGATTGAGTCTGATTAGTGAAACTGTCACGGACTGGGTAACCCTATACCAATATGGCTTGAGAGGACTAAAAGGCTCGATAATAACAGCGGGCATAGACAACTTTAACTATGCCAACATGCAAGCTTATAGCGCATCGCGTAATGTTAACGAGGAATTTCCAGGCGCCAATGGCTTTGGCTTAATTCGCTATGTAAAACCAGCTCAAATCGAGCAGTTTGTTGAATATGCTCGGCAAGACCGTCCTGACGGCATATTCAACCTACGTCAATTAAATCAGCACTCAGAAGCTTTGTTTATTATTCAATATATTGAGCCTGAGGAGAGCAATAAAGCCGCCTTGGGTTTGGATATAGGCTCTGAGACTCATCGCCGCCATGGTGCACTAGAAGCCGCCAAATATAACGAAGTCAGACTTACTGCGCCAATTAAATTAGTGCAAGTCAACGAGCAAACACCATATGGTTTTTTAATTTTAATGCCTATCTATCGGGTAAATAGCTCGCTCATAAGCGCCCAAGATAGGCTAGAAAATATCCAGGGCTGGGTATATGCCCCTATATTTGCCGATGATGTTTTAAACAGCAGTATTGCAACTCAGAGCGATGTCATACTGAGGATTAAAGATATTGAAGAGGGCGCTGCAACCCTGTTTTATCAATTTGGTCTGATGGATGATGCCAGCATGGCGCCAGCAGCCACGGCTTCAATTCACCTTTATGGGCGAAATTGGAACTTAGAGCTCACAGCCAAACCGGCATTCGTTGATTCGCTGTTATTACCGACGCGGCATCAGACATTTTTTAATATCATCGGCCTGACCTTATTAGTTATGTTGCTGGTGTTCAGTATTCATTTAACCTTGGCTCGAATTGCCCAGACATTAGCGCATAAAACTGAATTGTCGAAAGTAAAAGAAAATGCCTTGAGACTGGCCAATATAGAACTTGAGAAAGAAGTATCGAAAAGAACGATGCAAATTTCTCAAGTAAGTGCCTTGCAACGCAGTATTCTGGAAAGTGCGGGTTATGCGATTATTGCCACAGACGAAGATGGAGTCATTACCGGCTTCAATCCCGCCGCTGAAACTTTGCTTGGTTATTCTGCTTTGGAAGTTATAGGGCATCATAGCCCCGCATCTTTTCATCTTGTTGAAGAAGTGGTGGCTAAGGCCGCGGGACTTTCTAAGGAATTTGGCTATACCATTGAACCAGGCTTTGAGGTGTTTGTGGCCAAAGCTCGCTTGGCTATAGCGGATATTAATCCTTGGACCTATGTACATAAAAGTGGTCGACATATCCCTGTTAAGCTAAATGTGAGTAGTCTGCGCGACGAACAAGGAAATTTATTTGGCTTTTTAGGCATTGCCTACGACCAAACTGAGCAATTAGAACATGAGAGAGTTATTGCTGAAGCAAGACTGATGGCCGAGCAAGCCAATGAGGCTAAATCAAAATTCTTAGCCAATATGAGTCATGAAATTCGCACGCCTCTCAACGGAATTTATGGCACCTTGCAGGTTCTACAAAATGAAGTGGTGTCGGTGCAAGGCGCAGAGCGCTTAGCAAAAGCTTTATACTCTACTAAATGTCTGAATATTATTATCAATGATATTCTGGACATTTCAAAAATTGAAGCCGGTAAACTTTTATTGGAAAATAGCCAATTTAATTTGGCTGAGCTACTTGAGTATTTGCGTTCAGATTTATCCATGATGGCCAGTAGCAAACACATTTCGTTTAATTTGATCAATGAGGTCACTCATCAATTTTGGCAGGGCGACCCAACTAGAATCAGGCAGGTACTGTTAAATGTGGCCTCAAACGCCATTAAGTTTACTGAAGTCGGCCATGTGACTTTGCGTGTGCACTATGAACTTGCAGAGCAAAGTTTAGTCTTTGAAGTTGAAGATACTGGAATAGGTATCGAGCAAGAACAGCAAAATAGGTTGTTTCAACGATTTGAGCAGGCTGATACTTCGATTACGCGCAAATTTGGCGGAACAGGATTAGGTTTGTCTATTACTCACTCTTTAGTCACTCTTATGGCTGGCCATATTGCGGTTAAAAGTGAAATCAAAGTCGGCAGCACTTTTACGGTCACCCTGCCATTACAGCAAGCTGTTGCCCCAACGATTGAACAACAAGAGCTAAAAGCAGAAGACATTAACTTTTCTGGTAAAACTATTTTGGTAGCGGAAGATAATGAAATAAACCAAATGGTTGTTCAAGCGATGTTAGAACCTACTCAGGCAAGCTTAATATTTGTATGGAATGGACTTGAAGCAGTCAATGTTCTAGAGACAGAGCATCCTGATGTTATTTTGATGGATATCCAAATGCCTGTGATGGATGGTATGGAAGCCTGTAGGCAAATCAAAGCAACTCACCCTACCTTGCCCATTATAGCGCTAACAGCCAATGCGATGAGTGATGATATCAATCTATACAAGCGAGAGGGTTTCAGTGGCCATCTTGCTAAGCCGGTTGAACTGACCTTGTTATTACAGAAACTCCAGCAAACGCTTTTTACCTAGTTGCAGCTAAAGGGTGAGCCAACTAATATTATATTGCTCTGACGCCTAAATGCGCCGAATTCAGTTCAAATATTGCCCTTGTTTTACCTTTGCCATGGCGCTTTGTACCGCGTCATTGAAGAGGCTCATCTTTTTAGATACTTTCTCAAACTGGCCAAGCTTAAGCGCGATTTCTAATTCTTCGCAAAGCTTATGCAGTTTAGTGACGCCAGTATAACAACAGGCGCCATGCAACTTATGAATAAAAGACTGCATTTCAGCGTAATCTTGCGCCATGAAATATCGTTCGATATTAGTCTGTAAACTGGGCAACTGTTTAATAAATTGCGCCAGAATTTCTAAAGCTGCCTGTTCATTATTATTTGTGCGTTTGAGTGCCAAGGACCAATCAAAATCTGCTAATTCAGTTGGTTTTTCTTCCACTTGCTGACACCAACGAATGATTAAATCCACTAAGTCAGATAAATCGACAGGTTTAGTTATGTAATCGTCCAGACCAGATGCCAATAAACGGTTTTGTTCTTCTTTAAAAGCGTGGGCTGTAACAGCAATGATCGGTGTGCCCAAATTTAATTCGGTTTGGCGAATACGTCGAGTGGTTTCTATACCATCCATGTGCGGCATTTGCACATCCATTAAAATCAGATCAAACTCATTTTCGTAACATTGTTTTACCGCATCTTTACCGCTATACGCGAGGGTCAACTGTAATTCAGTATTTCTAAACCACGTAGTGAGTAAGCGCAGATTAATTTCCATATCATCGACCGCTAGCACCCTTGCTTTTGGCAGTTTACTAAGACGTTCTTGAATATGGTCAGCCGGGCTCACTTGCGGTAAATGCAGTAAGTTGGTAAGACGACTAAAGGTCAGGGGTAGGCGCATTTTGTGTTCAAAATATTGACCTAAGTCAGTGCGTTGGCCAAGTGAGTTAGCACCAGAATAAAGTATGACTGACTGTTGGCGAGACATTTGGCGACAGGCCTCAAGAATGTTGGGTAAGTCATCCTCTTTTCTGCTTGGAATAGATACAAATACCATATCGTAATTAGCGTGTAATTTGCGAAAAAAGTCTAATGATTCAACCCCAGTTACATTTGCACCGAGGCTTTTCAGCAGTTTTACTGCGCTATAGCGTGAATAGGGCTCGGGATCAAAATACACAATATTTTTACCCTGCCATTCACTGTCTTTTCGCAAAGCTAACTTAGTATTAAGCAAGTTAGTACGCAAGGTAACAGTAAAAACACTTCCTTGCCCTGGTGAGCTTTGCAAGTCAAGGTCACCGCGCATTAGCTTCACCAGTTCTTGACAGATAACCAGCCCCAGTCCGGTGCCTTGATAAGAGCGACTTAGAGCATCGTCTACTTGTGAAAACGCCGCGAATAACTTACGTCTGTCTTCGCGACTAATACCTATGCCCGTATCTTCAATTTTAAACACTAGCTCGTAAATGCCGTGTTCAAGAAATATACCTCTAACGGCCAAGCCAATGTGACCGTGATCAGTAAACTTAAGTGCATTGCCTAATAGATTATTTAAAATTTGTTTTATGCGGTAACTATCACCAATTAACTTCTCTGGTAGTGGGGATAACTCATAATTGAATTCTAAACTTTTCAAATGAGCAGATTTGGCCATGACACCCACTAAATCTTCGATCATTTGGGTGGGGGAAAAAGCATGATTATTGATACGAAGTTTACCTGCTTCAATTTTTGAAAAATCGAGTACGTCATTGACGATTGATAGCAAGTTATCCGCTGCCGCATTAATAATATTAACTTGTTCTTGTTTTTCAGGACTTAAATCCGAGGAGTTAAGCTCTTTACTGAAACCGAGAATGGCATTGAGTGGTGTACGAATCTCATGGCTCATGTTGGCTAAAAATTGTGATTTTACATTACTGGCATTAATCGCTTCTTTGCGGGCAATATCTAGGCGCGCATTTTGCTCTTCTACCAGTTCGATATTATTGCGCAAGTCATTGGTTGCTTGGTTGATTTCTACCTCTAGTTGATGACGAGTTTTATCCATTAAAGCTAATGAAAACAAACCTGCTTCGAGAAAAACGCCAAATTGAAAACAATAGGTAGTAAAAAAGTTAGAGGGAAAAACGCCAACTAAACTGAGCATGCCAATAATGGCTGCGGCAGCGAGTATGCTCCAAGCAAATATAAAATAACGGGCAGCATAAAATTGATTGTTATAACTTTCAAATCCGGCACAGGTGTAGCTGCTAATCGCAATTAAACTAACCAAGTAAACCAAAGATGATTGCCATATTGGCGGGAAGAGACTAACCACAGAGCACAAACCTAAAATACTTAATAGTATTATGCTCGACGCGACCACCCGATAACTTTTAGGCGCTGTTCTTTGAATGTCTAAAAAGACACAGGTAAATAGACCCGAAAAAACCCCAATAATGATAAAGATCAGGTCGGTGTGTTCATTTTCCCAACGAGAGAATCCCTCAGGCATGACCAAGTGCGAATGTCCGCTCCAAACAAACTGCCAAATGATTACCGCAGCAATATAACTAACATAAGCAATTAAACTTTTTTCTCTGATCCCTAGAAATAAAACAAAATTATAAATAGCCAAGATCAGCAAGCCGCCATAAAACAAGCCCCATAACAAATTATCGTAAAAGTTCATTTTTTCATGATAGTGATGAGTTTGAATGTCTACGGGAGCAACTAGACTAGAATGCGCGCTTTCGATGCGAATAAACAAAGAAACAGTTTGTGCATAAGGAAGTTCGGTTTTGAGAGTGGGCAAGCGATAATGCTGACCAAAACGCGCCTTGCCTTGCTGAGTTTGAGATATAATTTTATCTTCGAGTAATATGTAGATGTCGACTTTTTCTAATTGACTAAACGCAACATCGATCACCCAATCATCAACGTCGGTTACATTGCTAATAGTGGTATAGAGCCATGCGCCTTTATCGGTAAAACCGTAATTGGGATTGTCACCCGACTGCCAAACAAAGCGGTCAATCTGCTGATTGACTTGCTGTACTGTGAGTTGCTGGTCTTCCTCGAAGAGAATTTTTAGTTGGCCGGATAACCTAATAGAGCTAGACGTTTCGATAAGCTGCACAGTGCTTTGAGCATAGCTTTGGCTTGAAATTAGCAATAATAAAAGCATAACTAAACGACTGATAAGGTCTGGCATGTCACGTCGGTCTGGGTCGAATCAATAGTGTCATTAAACCATTTGCACCTTGTCTTAGGCAATCTCTACCGTTCGACTAACAGATAACGTATGATAAAAACTGATGATTCCCTTAAATATTGACCTAAATATGAGCAGTAAATTTTCTTTTTTAACCCTAGTGCTACTAACCGTTTGTCATGTTAGTGCCGCAGAGCAAACTACACTTCCATTGGAAAAACTCAACTTACCAGCGGGATACCAAATATCTGTTTTTGCCCAAAATGTTAAAAATGCTCGGCAAATGGCTGTCAGCCAACAGGGCATTGTATTTGTTGGAAGTCGAGACGCGGGCTTAGTGCATGCCGTTATTGATGCTAATGGTGATGGAGTGGCTGAGCAGGTCATAAAAATTGCGAGTGGCCTTAATATGCCATCAGGACTGGCAATATATCAAGGCGACTTGTATGTTGCTGAGGTCGACCGCATTTTAAAGTATGCTGACATTGAGCAACATTATCAAAACTTACCACCACCTGAAGTGGCAGTGAGTGGCCTGCCCAGTGAAAAACATCATGGTTGGAAATATATCGCTTTTGGCCCAGATGGTTGGTTATATGTGCCCGTTGGTGCCCCGTGTAATATTTGTGAAACCAATGGGGGAGAGCAATTTGATGATCCCCGTTTTGCTTCAATTCTGCGTTTTAATTTAGCCACTGGTGAAAAACAATGGGTAGCCAGAGGCGTGCGCAACAGCGTTGGTTTTGACTGGCACCCTGTGACTCAGCAGTTTTGGTTTAGTGATAATGGTCGTGATATGTTGGGTGATGATATTCCCCCTTGCGAACTTAATGCAGTAACAGTGCCTGGGGAGCATTTCGGTTTTCCCTATTTTCATGGTGGTAGTTTGGCTGATCCGCATTTTGGGCAGGGTAAAAACAGCGCAACTTACACAGCGCCAAAATTAAATTTAATGGCCCATGTAGCTCCTCTGGGTATTCATTTTTATGCAGGGACAATGTTTGATCCTAAGATGCAGAACCGCTTATTTGTGGCTGAACACGGTTCGTGGAACCGTACTCAGAAGTCAGGTTATCGAGTGATGATGGCAACAGTAGAAAATGGCAAGGTTAGCGATTATCAGCCTTTTGTAGAGGGGTGGTTAAATAGCGATAATACTGCTTGGGGACGTCCTGCAGCCATTACTTCTTTAGCCGATGGTAGTTTGTTAATTGCCGATGATTTCGCCAATGTTATTTATAGGATAACCTACCATCAGCCATAAAACAGTTTGTAACAGAGCAAGGCTTGTATTAGATTTTTGTTTGGTAGTTTTATCGGTTTGCCATAAGGTAGTATCAACGTAGCAATGTAATCAGCAAAAGCCTTGCTGTATTGAAAATAACAATAAATAGTGAATCCAGTTTTATATGAGTCAAGATACGATAATTAACAAAGACGGCATCGAACAATTGGCGATGCGTGACTTTACCGAGCAATCATACTTAAACTATTCTATGTACGTCATTATGGATCGAGCTTTGCCACATATTGGTGACGGCTTGAAACCAGTGCAGCGGCGCATTGTTTATGCTATGTCAGAACTTGGTCTAAGCAATAATGCAAAATACAAAAAATCCGCACGTACAGTCGGCGACGTATTAGGTAAATTTCATCCTCATGGTGACTCGGCCTGTTATGAAGCCATGGTATTGATGGCACAGCCTTTTTCTTATCGTTATCCCTTGGTTGACGGGCAAGGTAACTGGGGCGCGCCAGACGACCCTAAATCCTTTGCGGCCATGCGTTATACCGAATCACGTCTGTCTAAGTTTAGTGAAGTACTGCTTACTGAATTGGGTCAGGGCACGGTAGATTGGCAGCCAAACTTTGATGGCACCTTAGATGAACCCAAGGTCTTACCCGCACGCTTACCACACATACTCCTTAACGGTATTACTGGTATTGCTGTTGGCATGGCAACAGATATTCCGCCGCATAATGTGCGCGAAATCGCCAATGCCTGTGCCTTGTTGCTCGACAATAGTAAAGCTGAACTCAGTGAACTACTCGCCTTCGTTAAAGGACCTGATTATCCCACAGAAGCTGAGATCATCACGCCGACCGATGAAATCGCGAAAATATATGAGACTGGGCGAGGCTCAATCAGAATGCGCGCGGTTTATCATGAAGACAACGGTGACATTATTATTACCGCTTTGCCTCATCAGGCTTCTGGTGGAAAGATATTAGAGCAAATTGCCGCGCAAATGCAGGCAAAAAAGCTGCCTATGGTGAGTGATCTGCGAGATGAATCAGATCATGAAAATCCCACACGATTGCTTATCACACCGCGCTCTAACCGCGTTGACATAGAACAATTGATGCAACATTTGTTTGCCACCACAGATTTAGAAAAGAGTTATCGCGTAAATATTAATATGATCGGTTTAGACGGCCGTCCAAAAGTTAAAAATCTGCAACAAATTCTCAGCGAATGGTTAATTTTCAGAAAAGACACGGTAGTGCGCCGCTTGCAGTATCGTCTAGATAAAGTACTTGCAAGACTGCATATTCTTGAAGGTTTAATGGTTGCCTTTTTGAATATTGACGAAGTGATACGCATTATTCGATATGAAGAGCAGCCTAAACAAGAATTGATGAATCGATTCGCTTTATCTGATATTCAGGCAGAAGCTATTCTTGATCTGAAATTGCGCCATTTAGCCAAGTTAGAAGAAATGAAGATCAAAGGCGAACAAGACGAATTGGCCTTAGAGCGTGATCAATTGCAATTGTTACTAGGCTCTGAACAACGTTTGAAAACATTAATTAAGAAAGAAATTTTAGCCGCCGCTGAATTATACGGTGACGATCGTCGTTCACCCATCGTGGCCCGTGGCGAATCAAAAGCCCTCAGCGAAAAAGAGCTGATGCCTTCAGAGGCAGTCACGGTTGTGGTTTCTGAAAAAGGCTGGGCCCGCTGCGCTAAGGGCCATGATGTTGACGTCCATGGTTTAAGTTACAAAGCGGGTGATAGTTTTCTAACCAGTGCCAAGGGGCGCAGTAATCAGCAAGCGGTTTTTGTTGATTCATCTGGGCGCACCTTTTCTTGTGATGCCCACAGTTTAGCCTCAGCTCGCAGCCAAGGTGAGCCGCTTACTGGTCGTTTCAATATAGTGGGTGGTGAAAATGTTGAACATGTGGTGATGGGCAAAGATGAACAGCAATATCTGATGGCCTCTGATGCCGGTTATGGCTTTGTGGGCCAGTTCAGTGACATGGTGAGTAAAAATAAGGCGGGTAAAGCGTATTTATCCTTGTCAAACGGCGCCAAAGTCATTGCTCCGCAAGTGTTGAAAAATCTTGAGTCAGATTGGTGTTTAGCCATATCCAGTGAAGGTCGTATGTTAATGTTCCCCTTACGCGACTTACCCGTGTTAGGTAAAGGCAAAGGCAACAAACTAATCAGTATTCCTTCGGCAAGAGCCGCTTCCCGTGAAGAATATGTCAAAGTGCTCAGCGTTGTTCCCGACGGAGCCAGTATTAAAATTCTATCTGGTAAACGTGGTATGAGTTTATCCGCTGCTGATTTAACGCATTATCAAGGTGAGCGTGGCCGCAGAGGGAACAAACTACCAAGAGGACTGCAACGAGTTGATGGGGTAGAAGTCGAGTTAGGTAAAATTACACCTAATACTGGCGATGAGCTATTACCACCACTAAGTGAAGGTAGCGAATAGCTTTTGTAGCTAATCGCTGCGGGCTTAGTGAGTTAAACTTAACAATTAGGAAATACTAAAATGAGTCAATTTTCATCAGTTTTTGTCGTTCTGCTGACCTTCTTTTTGTTCGCTTGTGAGCAAAGTAGTGATGAAATTGAAGTTAACTTTGTTGAGTTAAAACAAGGCTTACTCAAAGGACGTATTATTCCACAGTTGGGCGTGGTGTCCTTTAAAGGTATTCCTTATGCTCAGCCTCCGATTGCGGATCTTAGGTGGCAAGCACCCCAAGCCCCACAGCCGTGGAAAGGGGTGCAGAACGCCGATGATTTTGGGCATAAGTGTATGCAAAATGCCTTGTTTAGCGATATGCAGTTTCGTGCTTCGGGCATGAGTGAAGACTGCTTAGTCTTGAATATATGGTCGCCGGTAGAGCGCTCTGCAGGGCCATTACCTGTCTTGGTGTATTTCTATGGTGGTGGTTTTATTGCGGGAGATAGTTCTGAAAATCGCTACGATGGTGCTGATATGGCGTCAAATGGTGTTGTCACAGTCACTGTAAATTATCGTCTCGGCGTATTTGGCTTTTTGGCTCATCCCGAACTCAGTTCTGAAAGTGGTTATGGTGGTTCGGGAAACTATGGTTTATTAGATCAGCAAGCGGCCCTTGTCTGGGTGGCAAAGAATATCGAAATTTTTGGAGGCGATCCAAGCAGAATAACCATCGCGGGAGAGTCAGCAGGATCGATATCTGCCAGTGCACAAACTCTAGCGCCGGATTCTATTCCTTTAATTGCCGGCGTGATTGGCGAAAGTGGTTCGATAATGGGGCGGTTTGTTAAACCGCTGCTTGAGAGCGAAAGACAGGGCATACTCTTTGCCGAAGCCGTACATGAAGGTGAAGATGCAAGCATCGTTGCTCTGCGAGACATACCCGCTGAAGAATTATTAGCAAGGGCAAGCGAGGCTGGATTTGAACAACTAATGCCCACTATTGATGGAAAATTTCTGCTAGACAGTCCCCAAAAACTGTTTGTACAGAAGAAGTTTGCCGATGTGCCAATCTTAGCTGGTGTTAATTCTCAAGAAGGGAGTTTTCAACAATTGTTTGCAGAAAGTGAGGTTAATCAGGAGAATTTTTTACTGGCCTTGCAGCAATTATATCCAGATGCTTACGAAAGAGTGGCTGCGCTTTATCCTGGCGAGACCCCTGAACAACTTAAATTAGCTGCTCAAGACCTAATGAGCGACCGTTTTATTAGTGAGTCCACATGGAATTGGATTGAAGCCGCGAGCGCCAATGGCAAGGCAGATACTTATTATTATCTTTACGATCATGTACGCCCGGCGATGAAATCTATTTACAACGGCGGTGAAGATGTTGAGATCACCGACTTAGGTGCGGTGCATTCTGCTGAAATTGAATACTTTTTAGGTAACCTAGATGTAAATCACATTTACCACTGGGAAAAAGAAGATCATCAGGTATCGTTGGTAGCACAACAATATCTGATTAATTTTATTAAAACGGGGAACCCGAATAATGAAATGTTGCCAGACTGGCCAAGCTTTAAAACCAATCAGCAACTTATAATAAAATTACAACCAGAGGTTGTTGGAGTAGAGAAACTACGGCAGCGCTACCAGGCCTTATCGAGTCTCTGATGTCATTAATCAATAATGGTCACTAGACATACTAAAGCTTAAATTGGCGTATTTAAGCTAAACTCGAGTTGAGTTTATTTGGGTTCTATTTCGCTGACATAGCGTTTAACCGATAACAATGAACCACTCAAGCCTAAAAAGACCGATACACCTAACATAATAAATAAGGTGTTGCCGTCTATGCCGGTGACATTAAAGTTTTTCTGATATAACTCGCTAACAGCAGCAACACTGCTACTCATCCACCACAGCAATAATATGACCGCAAACCAAGCCAATAAGCCGCCCAGTAAGCCATACCAAAATCCGGTATAAAGGAAAGGACGTTGAATAAATGCGTCCGTGGCCCCGACTAATTTCATCACCAAAATTTCATCTTTTTTATTAAGAATATTTAATCTTATAGTATTGCCAATTATCAGAACAACAGCTAAAAACAATAATACTGCGATAACGCTCACTAGCTCTTGCGCAACGCTTAATAGCGCATGCAGACGCTCTAACCATTCGATATCGAGTTTGCCGATGTCGACCTCCCGCTCTTTGCGTAATTTCTCTAGTAACAGGCGCGCGGCGGTAGGTCCAGCATGTCGCTCGGTAGGAATGACCAACACCACATTAGGTAAGGGATTTTTATCCAAATAAGCAATGGCATCACCAAAACCTGATAATTGCTTAAACTCCTCCAGGGCATCACTCGCCGGAATATAATGAATGGTATTTATCTCAGGCCAGAGTTGAATGCGGGTTAGCAGTTGATTAACATCGGCAGGGCTAATATCTTGTTTTAGAAATAGCGATATTTCTGAAGCTTGTTGCCAGCCAGAGCTGATATTTTCGGCGTTTTTTACCATGACATAGAGGGTACTAGGCAGGGTAATACTTAAACCTAATACGCCTATGGTCATGATTGAGGATACTCTGGAACGCCATAATTCTCCCAAACTGCCAAGGGCTTGCCTCAAGTGACTGACAAAAAACATCAAAAATCGTTGCACGCCTGAAACCTGAGATATCTGGGCTCCTTGGGCTCGGCCCTTAAATAAGATACTCATTGTTATCGCCCCCCTGCAAAACGGCTTGGTATTGCGGATAATTACACATAAAAATCATTGTCTGGCATCTCGTCCGCTAAACCATCGGTGATCATTTGGCCACTTTTTAAGGTCAAAGTTCGATACTTCATTCTCGCAATCAACCCCAAGTCATGGGTCGCAATAAAGACTGATACACCTGCTTGGTTGAAATTCTCAAATAACTTAATAATTTCCATCGATAGCTTGGGATCTAAATTACCAGTGGGCTCATCAGCCAGTAACAAAGGCGGTTTATTAACGATAGCCCGGGCAATGCCAACGCGTTGTTGCTCGCCACCTGATAGCGTGATGGGGATGTTTTTAATTTTGTCGCGCAGACCAACCATTTCAAGTGAGGCATGCACCCGCTTGGTAATTTCTTTATGAGAATAGCCCTCGATAACCAGCGGCAAGGCGACGTTGTCATAAACACTTTTATCCATCAATAATTGATGACTTTGAAAAATCATGCCGATATCGCGGCGAATATAGGCGATTTGTTTGCGTTCAATAGCACCCAAATCATATCCGTTGATAAATACTTTACCAACGGTGGGTCGTTCCATAATGCTAATCAGCTTCAAAATGGTGCTTTTTCCGGCACCTGAATGGCCAGTTAGAAAGGCCATTTCTCCCGGCTCGATATGAAAGTCCACCTTACGTAGTGCCTGTTGACCGCCTGCGTAAGTTTTACTGACTTGGGCAAATTTAATCATAATGTTTAGTGATTTTTTTGTTTTGATTGAGTTTTTTCGCTATCCGCGAACAGAGCATCTACAAATTCTTTACTGTTGAATGCACGCAAGTCTTCTATGCCTTCACCAATGCCAATATAGCGAATAGGGATGGGATATTGGTCGGCAATAGCAAAGATTACGCCCCCCTTGGCGGTGCCATCCAGCTTAGTCAAACTTAATCCAGTTAAGCCAACAGCCTCATTAAACAGCTTGGTTTGACTCAGGGCGTTCTGACCTGTGCCCGCGTCTAAGGTGAGCATGATTTCATGGGGAGCCTGCGGGTCTATTTTCTTAATCACTCGCACTACTTTTTTAAGCTCTTCCATCAAATGTTCTTTATTTTGTAAGCGTCCTGCAGTGTCAGCAATTAGTACATCGATATTTCTGGCTTTAGCAGACTGAAAAGCATCAAAAATGACTGAAGCGCTATCGGCACCACTTTGTTGCGCAACCACTGGAATATTGTTGCGCTCTCCCCATACTTGCAACTGCTCTACTGCAGCAGCTCTAAACGTGTCGCCAGCAGCCAACATAACTTTTTTGCCTTGCTGCTGAAATTGTTTGGCCATTTTGCCGATAGTAGTGGTTTTGCCTACACCATTTACTCCCACCATTAATATCACAAATGGTTTCTTGTCGGTTTCGACTTTGAGAGGGCTGTCTACTGCCTTTAATATGTCAACCATTTGGCTTTTGAGTAAATCAAATAAGGCGCCGGAATCGCGCAATTGTTTGCGGTCTGCACTTTCGGTCAGTTTTGTCACCATTTTACTGGTAGTAGTAATACCTACATCAGCAATTAATAATTGCGTCTCTAATTCTTCAAACAGTTCATCGTCAATGGCTTTACCGCGAAACAGGTTAGCTAAACCACTACCAATATTTTCTGTGGTGCGCGATAACCCCCGTTTTAGGCGATTGAAAAAACTGACTTCTTGGCTGGCATGAGTTGAATCTTGACTATTGTCTACAAGTACTTGATTTACTGTACTGTCTTGTTCAGTTTTAACAGGTAGTGATGTCTTTTTATCAACTGTCTGATTAATAATTGGGGCTGAAGATTCGTCTTGCGCCTCGATTAGATTGTCAGGGTGAGACTCACTCTGCGTTGAATTATTGGAATTATCCAGTGCTTCTTGGGCCTCTGTGCCATCGGTCTCTAAGGTCTCGACAGCCTGGTGCACATCACTTTTCTTCTTGTCTTTATTTAGCCAGCTAAAAAACTTTGACATATTTTTGCTAAATCCTTGGGAAATTCTTAGGTTATTTAAGATAAACTATCACTTAGTGTGGGCAATAATAGCATTTCAAAGACCTATGAAGCGAGGCGTAAAACCATCAAAACAGCCAACAGGCTCAATCAGGATCATTAGTGGTCGCTGGCGAGGGAGTAAATTACCTGTTGCTAATGTGCTTGGACTAAGACCAACCACCGATAGAAATAAAGAAACCCTGTTTAATTGGCTGATGCCTTATGTCTTAAACGCTCAATGTCTTGACGTTTTTGCCGGCAGTGGGGGCTTGGGATTTGAAGCCTTGTCTCGCTATGCAAAACACGTAGTATTTATGGAATTAGATAAAGGGGCAGTGGAGAATATTCAGCATAATTTACTCAAGCTGAAAGTTGACGCCGGGCAAGCTAAAGTAATTAATGGTAATGCTCTGCAATTATTAACTCGCTGTGATCAGCCGTTCGATCTGATATTTCTTGACCCACCCTTTCATCAAGGTTTGTTGCCCGAAACCATAAGTTTGATCAAGCATCATAAACTTTTGGCGCCAGCAGGCATCATTTACATTGAAAGTGAGTTATCAGCTGCGGACTATGCCATTCCTAGCGAATGGCACTTACTTAAAGAGCGGCAAGGCAGTCAACTATGTTCGCGTTTATATCAGAACCACTAGTTTTTATATTAAAATAACTATTCTTTAATAGCTTACTAATTAATTTCAATACCAATATTACTAATTCCAGGTTCAGTAGCAAAGGTTCTTAGCAGTTTGCATGTAGAGGCATTGTGTGGATGTTTTTTTATCAAGACCAGTAGTTCTTTTTGAACTTCTATTTCCCATTGCATCAAAGGATGCGCTTTAATTTCAGCATCAGAAATTTCTCCTTCAGCGGTTTCCTCGATAAAAGCTTCTACCCCTCCTTGAGATAATTTGCTGACAACCACGGCCCCTTGCGGATCTTCGCCTTGAATCAATAGTATAATAGCCGTCATTGACATAGCGACATCTAAGGCAGGGTAAACACCATAATTATCAAAATCAGCGGTATCTGGCACAGCCGTTTCTACTTTCTCTAACTGAGCGGTGAAATTGATTTTGGCCTTAGGCGAGGCTAGCCAATCCCAAATCGCATCTAAACTATTACGATAGAGGCTCGGATCAGCAAACTCAGTGACTTCACAAAAAAGCGTATAGTTGGGCAGCATTCTTTCAAGTAGTGTTGCGGCATAAGCCACGGCCTGCCATCCTTCTAAATCTCTAACTTCTTGAAATATCGTTAATTTTTTTAACAAGGCTTTTTCCTTCATTCATTTAAGGTAATGAGTAATATTGACCAACACCATCAAGCAGCATCTGAATAGAAATCATGATTAAGATCATGCCCATAAGGCGTTCAATAGCAATTAAACCGCGTTCTCCGAGTAACTTATGGAACAAACTGGAAAACATCAAAATACCGGCTGAAATAAACCAAGCAAGGCCCAAGGCGATAGTCCAATCTAACATGCGACTATGATCTTGATTTGCTAACAAGATGAGAGCTGCAAGGATCGATGGTCCTGCTACCATAGGAATAGCAAGAGGCACAATAAAGGGCTCCTCACCTGGTGCTAAGCCTGTCACTCCCCCCGGTTGTGGAAATATCATTTTGAGGGCTATAAGAAATAATATGATTCCGCCAGCAATACTGACGGTTTCCTGCTTAACACTTAAAAAACTGAGAACTGCCTGACCGCTATATAAAAATATCAGCATAATAATGAGAGAGAATATCAGTTCTCTAGCAAGCACAATGCGGCGGCGTTTAGGCTCAATGGATTTAAGAACAGACATAAACACAGGCAGGTTTCCCAGGGGGTCCATGATAAGGAAAAGCGTTATGGCAGCTGACCATATATCCATTTTTTACTCTACACTGTGCTTAAAACACCATTAGTTTAACGCATCTCTGGATCACTACCCAGTTATTAGTTAAAAAATAGTTTTAATTTCAAGGGCTTGATGCTTTAATTATTGGCAGTTTGAGATACGTAATTCATCATTATCGTAATTAGCCATAATCTTAACTAGTAAAACTAAACAATTACGCTTTAATTGAATACATTAATTTGCTGAAAATAACCTGAATAAAACACAGAGGAAACGAATATGAGTCTCATGACAGTATCACAAGTTGCAGAGTTTCTCGGCGTCCAAGACGTTCGCGTAGAGCGATTAGAGCGTGAAAGTTTATTAATAGCGCAAGAAAAAGACTCAGATGGAAAACCCTTGTTTGATTCAGTCGCGGTGGAAAGATATAAAGTCCTTGCGGAGCGTTTAGGCGGCTTATAAAAATAAAAAGAGTGAATATGCTGCTCGCTAAAAGCACATTCACTCCTGTTTTTTTGATTACCTAGAACGCAACTAAGGCCCTAGCTATCGTCCTAAATCCTTGGGCAGTTGCACCAGCAGGCATAAGGTTGTTAGCACTGCCGTTATAAGCTGCCGCTAAGTCTATATGTAACCAGCCGGTCCCTTCTTCGTTGACAAAGCGTGATAAAAATCCGGCTGCATTAGACGCACCGCCTGCTCCACCACCCTTTTGAACTCGACTGTTAGCAGTATCGGCAAAGTTAGAAGGGCACTTTTCTCGATGCCATTTTTCTAAAGGTAGACACCAAGCTAATTCATTCTCTAATTCAGCCCATGCCATGACTTGCGGATGCAGAGACTTATCTAGGCTGAAAAATGCGTTGTACTCATCACCTAACGCGACATGTGCTGCACCGGTCAGCGTTGCGGCATCAATAATCAAAGGAGCCTTGGTTTCGCTGGCTGCAATGAGACCATCGGCTAAGACCAAACGACCTTCAGCATCGGTATTAACAATCTCAACTGAGGTGCCATTTTTATAAGTAATAATATCGCCTAGCTTAAAGGCATGACCGCTAACCAAATTCTCTGCACAACACAGGAATACTTTAACCCGTTTATTTAAACCGCGCAGCATGGCTAAGCCTAAACCACCTACTACTGTTGCCGCGCCGCCCATATCACACTTCATGCTGAGCATGCCTTCACTTGATTTAAGACTATAACCACCACTGTCAAATGTAATGCCTTTGCCCACGAGACAGGCAGCTACAGGTGTATTTGCATCACCACTGGGATTAAAATCGATTTCAGCCAGTACCGGTGGCCGAGAACTACCGCGGCCCACTTGATAGATACCATGCCAACCTTGTTGCTGTAACTCTTCGCCCACTATCAGCTTGCTAGTAATAGACGTGGGATTAAGTGAACTTAGCCATGCAATACTTTGCTCAGCCAACAGTTCAGGGGACAATTCTTCGGGAGTAGCGTTGATCAATTTGCGAGTAAATAACATAGCAGTTAAGCGGTGTTGCAGTTCGGCTCTGTCTTGATTATCAGTCCATTCGATTTGTGTCGCTTTTTTAGCCGAGGTAAAACTTTGCGCAAAAGACCACTGTTGCTCAATCTGCCAGTCGCCTAACAACTTAACGTTTTGCAAACCCATTGCGTCTAACACTCGTGCCGCTCTCTGGATTAATATATGGTCTTGCAAAAGATCCTTAATATGGATTTTAAACTGATCGCCGTGGGTAGAAACGAGGGTGCCAGGTGCATAATAGTCAGCAATAGGGTCGGTAGTTAAATAGATATTACAAAAAGACATAGTGGCTCCACTTAAGTGTGATAGTTAACTAAGGTGAATTCGAAATAATAAAATTCGGCTAGTAGTTATGGTCATGATCAATAATAACAGGTGTATAGGCACTTTGGAGAAATGTTGAATGCAGTACCCTGCAAAGTTACGTCAAGGAACCTTAATTAAGCGTTACAAGCGTTTTTTAGCTGATGTCGAATTGGATGATGGCAGTGTTGTAACTGCTCATTGTGCCAACACGGGAGCGATGACAGGTTGTGCAGTGCCTGGTTGGCAAGTCTGGCTATCCCATAGTGATAATCCTAAACGTAAACTAGCCTTTAGTTGGGAGCTGGTGCTGACAACTCAGGGGCAGTGGATTGGTATCAATACCCATAAGGCCAATGAATTAGTTGCAGAAGCCTTGGCTGACAATCGGCTCCAAGAACTCCTTGGTTACAGCAGAATTCAGCGAGAGGTGAAGTTTGGTCAAGAAAACAGCCGAATAGATTTTCTGTTACATGATGATGAGTTGACTGATTGTTACCTCGAGGTGAAGTCAGTCACATTATTACAGGATGGACAGGGTTATTTTCCAGACGCAGTGAGCTTGCGGGGGCAGAAACATTTGCGTGAGTTAAGTCAGTTAGCGAGAGAAGGGAAACGGGCTGTTTTGCTATTTTGTGTGCAACATAGCGGGATCCATTCCGTTAAAGTGGCACAACATATCGATCCCTTCTATGCTCTTGAATTAGGTCGAGCTATGGACTGTGGTGTTGAAATTTTCGCCTATGACGTCAGTATGTCTCCAGAAAAAATCTATATAAATCAAGGCATCCCATTTATTTTTTAAATTAGCTGTTGATTTTTCTCGCGGGGACGCCATATTGCGCAGCTCACTTTGATTTTCGCGTGCGTTGGTGAAGGTATAAACGCAAAAAATTGCCTGTGCAAGGGCTTTCTGATATACATAGCCGCCTGCACATTTCAACTCGTGCAGCAGTTTAGGAGAATTGGCAAATGCCAACAGAAAAAACAACAAAAACACTTGGTTTACTCGCGCTTGCCGGTCTTACTCCTTATGTAGAGAAAGACGGCGAAGAGTATATGAACGATAAACAAATGGAACATTTTCGTTTATTGTTGAAGGCGTGGCGAAATCAATTGCGTCAGGAAGTCGATCGAACTGTTCATCACATGCAAGATGAAGCAGCTAACTTCCCTGATCCGGTAGATAGAGCCGCTCAAGAAGAAGAATTCAGCTTAGAGCTGCGTACTCGTGATAGAGAGCGTAAGCTTATTAAGAAAATCGAAAAAACCTTAAAACGCATCGAAGATGACGATTTTGGTTTTTGTGATGCTTGCGGAATTGAAATCGGCGTACGCCGCTTGGAAGCAAGACCCACAGCAGACCTTTGCATCGATTGCAAAACTATGGCAGAAATTAAAGAAAAACAGTTGCAAGG
>TARA_R110002167_G_scaffold24867_4_pt1 | contig 34736 bp, 20 predicted proteins | sample TARA_R110002167 | Tara Oceans TARA_R110002167 (sample SAMEA4398238) | marine metagenome | biome: Polar Biome; feature: [MES] marine water layer (ENVO:01000295) within the mesopelagic zone...; material: water (ENVO:00002006), including particulate matter (ENVO:01000060) such as......
ATTTGCAACTGCTTTATCGACTAGTCTTGTATTCTCCAAGAGAGTTCTGTTTCCAAAACTCTCTTGTTTTGCCACCGTACCTTTGCCAAAAACTGCTGCCATAGGTACAGTGTACTCAGTGCCATCTACTACTGCTACATCTGTTCGAATTTGCTCATAGATAGCTATTTCGTTCTCTTTATCTTTTTTCATTTTATTCCTTTTTTAATGTTTATGATTATGATTATGATTAAACTTGGTGACCCCCGCCGAGGGACGATCCCATCCCCTCGCCGAGTCCTGAGCTAACATTAGAGCTACTATCAGTAGCAAAGGGCATCTTGTTAGTATTGGCGTGATTGATCCAGGAACTGCCTGGAAAATATGGGTCATTAGGACCGTACCATCTACCCCCCATAACATAGCCTACCGTAGTAGAAGAGGCCCCACAACCGTCGTATCTTCCGGAAGCCAAATCTCCTACATCGGAAGCATTACCTAAACTTGCAAAAGAAAACTTTTGGTTATTCGTCCTCTGGAAAGGCTGGTTACTTGGGGGTAGATTTCCTCCTTGCATATAGCCATGGGTAGAAGAAGCTATTCCTGATGCAGCATTCTCCCCTCCCGTAGCCAAATCTCCTTGATCAGTTATATCGTCCTCTGAGGCAAAAGGAAATCTTCCTATTATGTTGCTATTGGCACCAGTCATTGGATAAGGAGGGTATTCAACGTTACCTCCTATATGGTATCCATGAGTAGTAGAAATAGCCGTGTTAAACCTTTCTATGATTACCTGATTTGACCCAGGTACGTAAGTAGGTAGGTTCAAAGCTGATACCTCCGCAAAAGTATCTGTAGCAAAAGGTTGCTTCCACATCTTCCAGGCATGGCTCGTTTGATAGCCATTTCCTCCCATACAATACCCTTGAGTATCATTGTGCCAACTTCCAGCACCATACGTATAGTTAAAAGGAACTCCTGGAGTACTGACACCGTTACCCGCAGACGCAAAAGGAAACTTATTTCGTAGTGCCGAATTTATATTAATTCCATGTGTAGATGACGAGAACCCTCCCCCCGCATTAGTAGGCCCTGGAGAAACCGAGGCTAAAGTTCCCCAGTTGGTAACTGCTGAACCATCACTAGCAAAAGCTAGGGACTCTATTCTACTAGTAGGATTATTCGATGAGCTTGGCCATTTAGACCCTCCTGCTTTAAACATTCTAGTAGTGCCTCCAAAATCAAAAGTAGGAGGAGTTACACTCGTATCATTAATAGTAGTCGAAAGGGCTACTGACGTACCATCTAGTGTAAGGACCATTGTCTCTGCGCCTTCCGTAGTTGTGTCCTGGGCTGGAGTAAAGGTAGCCGTTGCAGCATTGGAACTAATAGTAAAGTTACCTGTTAAACTTACCCCGCCTAAATCTGCACTAGTAACTCCTGTTATAGTATAGGGGACAAGGGCTCCGTCGCTTAGATTAGAAGTAGCAAGTGATACAGTTAATGCAACGCCTTCATTAACATTAGCAGCACTGCCGGTTAATATATACGAAGGCACTATCTCTACAGTGTCAATAGAGACCCAACCATTGGTTGCATCTGTATAGATCAAAGTGATATTTCCTCGTTTAGAAGTAATTTCAATATCCGCTGCTGCTGCGTATATATTACTTCCGTTTCTACCAATAGTAATTTTATTTGTATGCGCTTTACCTACTGCGTCGGATATATCCACCGTATTACCCGCAGAAGGGCTAGCAGGTAGTGTAACTGTAACTGCTCCTGCTGTAGTATTTAGAAGATAACCAGCCCCTGCAGTTGCAGTGAAAGAGGAAGTTTTTAAAGTAGTATCCCAAGCTGTCCCGCCGGCTCCTGCAGCTAGAGTTAGTGCTGTTGCGACATCTGCACTGCCATCCACTGAGGCACTGCCAGTTACATCTCCCGTAAAAGACAGTGTTCTAGCCGTTGCCCAGGTATCTGCGGAGCCTGCTGAACCTACAACTAAATCAATAGTACCATCACTATCTTCATAGGTAGCAGCAATACCAGTCTCCGTATTACCCGTAAACATTGCTCCCACTGCATCCTGTACCTGTTCTGTAGTTAAACCCAATGCTCCCGAAGCAGACCATCGACCTTTAGCAGAATCATAAGTATATGTGACTCCGTTAGCTGTCATGGTTGCACCGTTGGCGGGTGAGTTTGTAAAGTTTGTAAAAGCCATGTTATTCTCCTGTTCTTGCTACCATGATTGGATGGGAGCGCTACTCTGTGCAATTTGCCTTGGTGAAGTGCCCACACGTTCTACTACTCCGCTAAGACCCACTTCTTGGTTGTTAAAAGGAGTACTTCCTACACGTTCTATTACTCCGCTAAGACCCACTTCTTGGTTGTTTAAAGGTACACTACCCTGAGGTAGTGCTATACTAGTATCATTAATTGTAATAGCACTTGAGGTTGCAACTACCGTACCACTTACACTACCTGTTCTTAATTGAACTTGGAACGTTTCTGATCCCTCTGTGGTATCGTCCTCAGTAGGGGTGACAGTAAACGAACCTGCGTTACTTGTAGTTGTAAAGCTACCTGTTGACGCGGTAAAATCTGCCGCGCTAGTAAGACTCCAATAAACCGTAGTTCCATCAGATAATCCAGTAGTTGTAGCATTAACTGTAAGAGCGCTTCCCTCATCAATAGCGGAAGTGGCAGGTGTTACAGCGTAGCCCGAAGCCTGACTAGTATCATTAATTGTGATAGCACTTGATGTTCCAAGTATTGTACCACTTATACTACCTGTTCTAATTTGAACTTGAAAAGTTTCAGCACCTTCAGTAAGTTGATCAGAAGTAGGAGAAACAGTAAACGAGCCCGCGCTACTAGAAACAGTAAAACTACCTGTTGAAGTAGAAAAATCACCAGTATTAGTTACACTCCAGTACAGAGTAGTACTATTAGCGACATTTGTTGTAGCGACGTTAATAGTTAAAGCAGATCCTTCATTGATGTTGGAGGCAACAGGAGTAGCGGTAGCCGTTGTTGCCGCACTTACAGTTCCGGTTATTCCACTGTACATCCAGTTACCGTTCCTCTGATATTTATAATCAATATAATAAGTTCCAGTATTAGTAAAACTTATAACATTGGTGTATCTATAACTACCATTAACTAAAACATTACTACCTGTACCTACAAACCCCACACCCCCTAAAGACGAGTTACAATTACTGATGCGATTAATTGTCCAAGTCTTCTGCCCTGTAAAAGGCCATTGACTATTACCATTATTTTGATACATAAACGAATCTGTTGCTGTCATATTTATAGTATCAGCAGTGGTAACATTCTGAGTATGTTGCCTATAGTAATCACTACCAGAACCAGCGCTAGCCGCAGCGTATTGGCTAGCTCTATAGTAATTCTGGTAAACAGATATATTTAAGTTATATGTGGTCATAAACTATCTCTTAGTAAGGAACGTTGTTTTCTGGGAAAGCAAAACAAGCTCTCTGATCTGCAGTATCAGGGTCGGTTTCACCACAGTTGTGTGTTCGGAAAGCTCTATAATAGTCGCTCCCTACTTTTATACGCTCACCTATAGCTAGATTATCAGTAGTTCTATAAACATTCATAAGTCTAGCTATTCTAGGGTCTGCCGCCCCTGAATTACTCGAAACCAGACCATTACCCACGTAGGAAACGGGGTGTAGAAAGTGCACAGGCCCCGAAGCATCCTCGCTTGTTCCGAAAGTGCTTTGGGGGACAGGGTAGTTAAATGCATAATAATTGGTTTGAGGGGGCCCGTGATGATACACGGCTTCATCGGAGAAATGCGTGTCAGTGTAACCACTACCGTCTTCCTTTAAGTAACCCGCACGACCCGTTCCGAGTGCGTGCGCATACGCAGTGGTTCCAAGCGCAGTTCCTGCGTCCTTCAATAGATTTGCTTTATTGAAAGTCCAGTGGCACTCTCCGGGGTAGTTGCTAGTGTTAATACTATGGTGATAAGTGTCTATAACACTATCAAATTCAAAATCAGAGGCCATCCAAGTTCCTATATCAGCAGACTGATCAGAAGCAGAGTTGGCCTTTACCCACATGAAGAAAGTAGTATCATTCAAAATGAGGTGGATCTCGTATAGCCCCGACCCCCCAGCCGCGTAAGCTGCAGCCAACCTATATCCATGCTTAGACGCTCCCAGAGCCCCATTCCAGAAGTGAGTTCTGTTCGTATTTGGGAACCGCGCCGCCCCTGCGGCATTTTCCCAAGTCAAACGAAATCCTGCCCCGTCGGCACTACCTCCATCGGTTTGGTGAGGGCCTGCATCTATTCTTATATAATGATAAGGATCAAACCCTGATACCTGATCCTTAGCATAATGATATTTCTTAACTTGTATCTGCCAGCTATATGCTGCCCAGCTGGAGCTATAGTTAGTGCTGGTTTGCGATGCTATACTGTACATGCCCGAAGTCGGATTAGTACCAATTTTGGTACAAGCTCCCAAGTTTATTGCCCCGCTCAGCCCAGTCGCTGCTTGAAGCTCGGCGAGAGTACTATACGTTCCTCCGATAATACCTGCAATAGCCTGCCGAAATAGAGTCATGTTCGTTGTATTACTACTACTACCCGCCGGAATAATTTTCCAATATGCCATTATTCTTCTCCTTCATATTCTGAAAATACACCTGCTGTATCTTCCTTTGTATGTGCTCCAAATACTATATACTCCTCTGAGCCGACAAAAATAGTGCCCACTCTACCCGATAGCACCTCGATACTTAATGAAGGGTCTTCCCCCTCTAGTAAAGCATCTATTGTTTTAAGCTCGATAGGGGTGGAGTACGGTGTCCTATATATTGTTATTTCTTGCAGCCACTTTGCATCGTACTCAGATTCAGTTTCATTAAACCGTGCCCTAAGTTCAGTAACAAGCGCTGCTTGTGCTGTTTTATCTATTGCCATTTTGCTTCTCCTTGAAGTCTAATATGTATAAGTGAATATAACTTGTAAATCTCGCCCTGCTTCACTCGAACCAACTTGAGTTACATCTACAGTTATATAATCATCATAACTTAGGGATAAACTTGGTGAGTTATTCTCAGCCTTTACTGCACCTGCAGCTATTGCCAGTGCCGTTGTTGTAGTTGAACCACCCGAAACTTTATTAATTACTAAATTCATAGCTGCTCCAGAGGGTGCTGTGTTTACTCTCGCAACTATCTTTGTTATTACTGCAGCTGCAGGAACATACCATCTTCCCACGCCTGTATTAACTGTAACAAGACCATTCTGTCTTAGAGTTTCAACTCCTGTACCCGACGCTGGAGGAGTGCCCCATGAGAGTACTCCATTTCCGTCTGTAAGTAGTACTTGCCCACTTGCTCCATCATCATTAGGTAGAGTTAGTGTATAACTAGCCCCTGCACTATGCGGAGGCCCTTTAATTGTGATACCGTGTGAGTTATTCTCACAATTAAGTTTAAACTGACCCGCACCCTTAGTAGCGTTACCTTTGAAGATAACAACACCGGAGCCATTTGGATCTAATTCTATATCACCGTTACTCACGCTGATAATATCTTGTCCATTTACATCTAGTGCTCCCCCTAACTGAGGAGTTGTATCGTCTACTACGTCACTTGCTTGGGCGTCTACATAGGCTTTAACTGATTGCTGAGAAGGTAGTCTAGTAGCACTATCTGAAGACATATTGTCTTCATCAATAAGTGCGGCTGTGATTCTAGCATCTGCTCTAGCCTCTGTATAGTAGAGGTTAGATCCTTCGCTTAAAGCACCTGTATCGGCTGCTGTGATTCTAGCATCTGCTAACCCATTAATATACGCGGCATTCGCAACTATAGATATGTTATTATTGCTTACGGTAGTATCTATGCCTGTTCCGCCCGCGAAGGTTATTGTGTCAGTACCCACTGTTACAACATCTGCTGTGCCAGAATCTGCAGCTATTGTTAAGGAGCCACCACCACCACCACTGCCACTACCTGATACCATACCAGATACAAAGTTTACCCACTGAGAGCTAGTACCATCATTATAGTACATATATGGAGTAAGGTCACTTGGATCGAACCATAAGTCTCCAACTCCAGGAGTGGAAGGAGCTGTTTCTTGAATAAGTACAGAAGCTGCTGAACCACCACCACCACTAGCAGTTACAAAATTTACCCACTGTGAACTATTACCGTCATTGTAATATAAGTAAGGCGTCATATCACTCGGGTCGAACCAAAGATCGCCCGCTGTGGGGTTATTAACCGCAGTCTCTGATATATTTACTACAGCATTTGGAGTGGAAGTAATTCCGCCACCAGGAGTAAACTGTACCCACTGTGAAGAGCTGCCATCATTATAATAAGTATAGGGGGTCAGACTGGAGCTATCAAACCATAATGCACCGTTTGAAGGGCTGCCAGGAGCAGTCTCTGATACAGTTACTGCAGAACCACCTGCGGATAGACCACTAGCACTTCCACCCCCACCACTAGCGACTAAGTCTATAGTGCCATCTGCATCTTGATAGGTGGCGGTAATATTTGTCTCAGTATTACTAGAGAACATGGCGCCTACAGTATCTTGTATAGCCTCTGTGAGGTCAATATCGGCAGAGCCATTGAAGGCGTGGTCTACAGCGCCTACAGTAATATTTCTAGCGGTTGCTAGCGTTGCTGAAGTACCTGTAGCATTACCTGTTAAAGTACCAGTAATATTAGTAGCAGAAAAGTTACCTGATACGGATATACCGCTGGAGTCTGCTGTAAGTTCTTGAGTACCAAGGTAAATTGTTCCTTCGTCAAAGTAACCCTTTCTAAACCTTCTAGTGGGAGATCCTAAGTCATAACTTTCGTGAGCAGAAGGAATAATATGCCCTGTGACCTCTATTCCAGTGTTAGTTGCTTCTAGTTTCTGACTAGTACCATAATAACTACCTTGATTCCTAACTGCAGTGGTTAAATCAACCGCTGAACTGCCATTAAAAGAAATAGTTGTACTACCCACAATAAAATCTTGAGAATTCTGTAGAATTCCTGCAGAACCTGCATTTCCTGATACGTTACCAGTTACGCCACCTGATATGTTACCTGTAACATTACCTACAAGATTACCTGTAACGCTACCGAAAAACGTTCCATTTATGTTACCCGCTGTCAAGCGATTGCTTAAAGGGTTATAAGTCAGAGGAGCGTCTGTTAGAAGAGCTCTACTACCGGTAGTATAACCATCTACAAACGGAATATAGTATGTAGCATTTGTATTTTCCTCATGTGTAACTGTTACTTCATCAGCAAGGTCTGCAGTACCTTCAAGGTCTGCAACAAGAGTAGACTTAGTATATCCGGTTGTAGTTAGAGCAATGGTATCATTAGGAGAAGAAGTCTCGATATCCTGATATAGTCTCCATTTCTCTGTACTAGCATCCCTGAACAAGCCTGCGCTAAGTGTAGGGCCAGTTCCTCCTGGCTTATAGTTACCATATATACCGAAGTCTTTAGAATCTCCTGCTGTATTTCCAACCGCTAGCCCTATGTTTACATCGTCAACTGTTAGCGTGGTAACGTTTAAGTCAGTCTGCGTGCCATTAACAATTAAATTGCCTTCTACTGTTAGGTTACCAGCAACATCAATATTATCAGCTAATTTGTCTCCGTCAACAGCATTGTCTACTATCTTATCGTGTGTTACTGCATCGTCAGCAATCTTAACTTCAGTAACGGCATTAGCCTGTAACTTATCAGCACTTACAACGTTAGTGCCTAGGGTGCTTGTGTGTACCGACCCTGCTCCAAGATTATCATTGAGTACTTGTCGATATCCTATCTTATTAGTTTGAATACCCCCAGTCATCGAACCACCGGACCCACTAACACTAGCTAACTGACTAGAAGTAATACCCGCAGTTGTTGTAAGGTCTGTTGAGGTTAAACTCCGGGTCTTAATAGTTACCGCGCCGCTAGTCACAACAAAGTGGTTAGTATCAAAACTAGCAATGCCTTTTACAGTAGTACTTGCATCTACGCTAGTAGAAGCAGTAATCTCAGTAGCCGCTGTAATTCTACCTTGTGCGTCAACTGTAATCTGAGGAATTTGAGTGCCTGAACCGTACTGTCCTGCAGAGACTGCTGTACCCTCAAGTGCTACAGTTAGTGTGTTACCACTACCTGCCGTGCTAAGCCCTGTCCCGCCTGCAATAGTAAGTGTTTCACTGTCTAAGTCAATACTTAATGCGCCACCGGCGTCTCCTTGGAAGTCCAAGTCTGAATCGCCAACTTGTGCATCAACGTATGCTTTTACTGATTGCTGTGAAGGAACTTTGGTAGCACTATTGCTAGCCATGTTATCTTCGTCAACTAATGCATTTGTAATTCTAGCATCCGCTCTTGCGTTTGTAAAATACAGGTTAGTTGAACCTTCTGTCATTTCATCCGTATTATCTTTAGTTGCTACTTGGGCATCTACATAAGCTTTAACACTTTGTTGAGTTGGAATAAGTGTAGCACTATCTGAAGACATATTGTCTTCATCAACGAATGCTGTAGCCGTAATCGTACCGTCTGAAAGCGAGCCGAAAGTAACTGTGTCAGTAGCTGTTATCTTTGTAGATGTTAACGTATCTGTTGTAGTGTTGAATTTTATTGCCGAGTCAGCTCTCATCGGCTGACTGCCTGAGTTACTGCTAGCCAATAAGAAGAAGTGATCTGTGTTCGTTAGCGTACTATTTATTGCCATGTCAGAGGCAGACGCAGTTCCAGTTAACCTTACTTCATCTCCTACTCGTGCGGCAGTTATATTACTATGGTTGCTATGAACTAGCATGTCCTCTGTGAGGCCATATACTGCAGAATCCGCTAAATTTATAGTAACAGTGCTACCTGACCCGCCGCCAGATAAATTAGTGCCTGCTGTTACAGTTGTAACAGTGCCTGTTGTTGTTGAATAGCCAAAAGCCTCAATTCTATCATTGATTGCTTTTGCTGTCATTATTTGTGTATCTGAATCTACGAATGTCTCTGTCGAGACCAATACACTAGCTGATGCTAAATCAGAGAACCCTACTGATGTTAAATATCCCGCACTAGCATGGTTACCCCAACTATATGCTGTGTTCCAGTTAGAAGACCCATTATCTGTTAATGAAAAATCACCTGTGCTACTGTCATACGATATGCCAGTAGTTCCATCAACAGAATCTCTTGCTCTTGCATCTGTATAGTAGAGGTTAGTTGAACCTTCGCTTAAACCATCAGTGTCATGATTAGTAAGGTTAACTGATTGTGTCGCTGTGCCAGTCAAATTAGTAACAGTTAATGTATCAGTACTAGGAACATATGACAAACCTGTGTCTGAATATACAGTTCTTGTTCCTGTGCCACTAGCGTCTACAAAAGTAATAAAATGGCTGCCGGTGGTAGTATTAGCCGCCGTAATTCCTATAGAACTAGCACTGGCTGAGCTACCTGAGATATTTCCTATAAAGGTTGTAGCAGACAAAGTACCGGTAGAAGGATTAAAATGTAAAGCACTGCTTGTACTTGGAGTGTAAAAAGTACCAGTAACAGATCTAGTGTGAGATTGAGTTTCACTAGTACCACTTGCCTGTCCAAAAAGAATAGGTATATTAGAGTTGGTAGTAGTATCAGCAGTTGTTCTTATAGTAGTAGACCTATCGGCTCTACCAACTAGTTGATTTATTTGGTTTGCACCACTAGATCCGTCATCTACTATTACAGCATTGTTACCTTGTGCAGTAAGAAGATTTCCTTTTATCTGGCCTTCAAAGTCAGCAACAAGAGTTCCTTTAGTATAGCCTGTTCCTGATACGTTAACAGTTGTGGTTGGAGCTGCTTGATTATCTTTAAACAGCTTCCATTTACCCGAGTCATTTGCATCTCTAAACATACCACTATACAAGTCTTGTGAACCTGAAGTATCGTATAACCCATAAAAACCAATGTCAACTGAATCTGAAGAACTATTACCGGAAGCTAAGATGATAAGCGGGTCTTCTACAGATAAAGTCGTTGTATCAATTGTAGTAGAGGCACCATTTATAGTTAGATTGCCGGTTACGGTTAAGTTATTTCCAATAGTAACATCATTAGGCAAGCCTATAGTAACAGCCCTTCCCTCAGTAGTAGAAGCGGTACTTAATTCTATCTCATTAGTAGTACCCGTTACTGTAGCAACATAATCACCACTAGTTTTAGTTCCTAAAGTTACGGCATTAGCCGCAATTTGATCTGTACCAATAGCGTTATCTGTAATATCAAGAGTTACAGCAGCGGTTTCAGTGCCACTCGCAGGGGTACCTCCCACAGTTATACGAGAGCTACCTGCATCTGCTATAGTTGCAACGTAAGCTCCCTGAGTGCCTGTACCTAAAGTTACAGCTCCAAGGCTGTTAATTTGAGTATTAAGAGTAAGAGCCCCGGTACCATCCCAGTTTACAGGAGCAGTTGTTGTTACGGCTCCCGTCATAGATACTGTTCGAGTACCATCCCATCGTGTAGCCTTTGCTGCGAGTGTTGCTGAATTTGCATTACCGCTTGTTGATTGGTTGCCCGCTGTATTAACACCAGGAAGGCTTATATCTGCAGAACCATCAAAGCTAACCCCGCCTATAGTTCTAGCTGTTGCTAATACTGTTGCTGAACCTGCGTTACCAGTAACTGTACCAGTTAGTGCTCCAGTTGAAGCATTTAGTACTACAGCGCTATTTAAAGGTGACTTAACATTACCTGCAATGTTACCTGTTACATCTCCTGTAAAATGCGCACTAGGGCCGTTTTCGAGTATCTTAGTCCCATCCGCCTGTAGTATGTCACCAGTTAAGTTGCCAAGTACGTTACCATTTACGTTACCAGTTACTGCACCATTTACGTTACCAGTTACGTTACCAGTAAATACTGCGTCAGTTCCGTCAGTGCCGTTTTCGAGTATCTTAGTAGACCCAGTAGGATCATATATATCTCCAGTTACATTACCTACAACAGCTCCAGTAAATGTAGCGTTAGTACCATTCGTTCCCGATTCTAATACCTTACTGGATCCATTAGAAGCATATACATCTCCTACAAATTTATCCGCAGTAACAATTCTAGAGCCTTGATTAATAATGGAAGCACCATTGAGGTCTGTTAAGTCTCCTTTTACGGTACCAGTAAATACAGCTGTATTTGCTGTAGTGCCCTTATCCAATATTAGTATATCATTAGCACTATAGAGATTACCTATAACTTTAGTAGTAGTTACAGTATTAGCACTTGAATCAATTATTACAGCCCCACCGCTTGCCTTAACATCGCCTGTTAAATCACCTATGAAAGCCTTTTCACTTGAATCAACTATTACGCTGGAATCACCACTCGCTAAAACGTCTCCAGTTATATTACCGGTTACAGCGCCCTCCAAAGGGCCTGAAAAAGCATTTGATACCAGAGCATCATCATCATCGTCATAGTACAGACGAGTATCCGCTTGCAGAGATTTTATGCCGGATCTCTCATCTACCATAGTCAAGAACAGCTTATCTCCTGAAGGCTGAGAAGCGGTATCATTCTGAGTTATAGTTACCGTTGTAGCTATACCTGCTGCTACACTTGAGTCCAAAGTACCGCTGAATACGCCTGCAAACTTTCCTATAAAACTTCCGTTTAGATTGTCTGCTGTTACAGCGCCAGTACCGGGATTATATTTTAGCTGGTCAGATACTAGAAGATTAGAGGTGCCAGATGTACCATCTACAAAAGTAACGTAGTGCTGCGTATCTAAAGCAATTTTACCTGTACCCGTAGCGGCTGCGTTAGTAGCAGCAGTAGACGTAGAAGTGAATATAGTATCAAGTACTGTACCACTACCGAACGAGCCTCCACCTACTAACGTACACTTAAATATCTCGCCAACCTGTGCGGCGGCATCACCCCCTACAAGAGTCCATTGTTGAGCAGTAGTGTTTCCAAGAGACGAAATTACATACTCTCTGCCTACAACGAGATTACCACTAGAAACAGTTGTGCTTGTTGCCCCTAAAGCAACCCAGTTAGTATTACCAAGTACTTTAATACCGTAAGAAGTAGAGTTAAGTATGGAGGACGCACTGAGTATTGAAGTTGTTATCTGAAAGTTGGAAGTCGGTATAGACGCTACGGCGGTGATACGACCTTGTGCATCTACTGTAATTTGGGGGATAGTACCTGAGCCACCGTAGGTAGCCGCAGTGACAGCAGTATTGTCCAATGCTAATGATACTTGATTATCACTAACAGTACTTGTTAAGCCAGTTCCTCCAGCTATAGTAAGAGTATCCGTACCTACTGTTAAAGTATCATCAGAGCCTGAGTCCCCACCGATTACTAATGCTGAGCTTGTAGCTGTTGTTGATACATTTGTAATACGTCCTTGTGCATCAACTGTGATAACAGGCACTAAAGAAGCTGAACCATAAGATCCTGCTGAAACTGCTGTGCTATCTAGACTCAGAGATACTTGATTATCACTAACAGTACTTGTTAAGCCCGTTCCTCCAGCTATAGTAAGAGTATCTACTCCAAGAGTAACAGGATCAGCTGTACCAGAGTCTGCACCGACAGTGATGAACGCGCCGGTGAGACCAATAACGTTATTTTGCCAAACGCCTTTTGCTGCACTGTAAGTCCAAGTAATATTACTAGCAGTTACTGTGGCTCCATCTGTTAAACTTGCGCCTGAGGGAAATGTTAATGACATATGCTACTCCTAGATCTCTACCCACTGTGATGAACTGCCATCATTGTAATAAATGTATGTTTTTAAGTCAGCATCATCACGCCACATATCTCCTTCTAAAGGGCTAGAAGGAGCGGACGAAGATTGAGTAAAGAACACAGAACCACGGTTAAGATGCACAATACTTTCTGTGCCGGACACACTTTTCTTGATGTATATGTCACCATCCGTTGTATTGATAGCGAGTTCACCAAGAGCAAGTTGTGAGGTAGTAGGAGCAGTCCCCGCTGTAGAAGACCGCTTTAATTTAATAGTTTGTGCCATTTGGCTCTCCTAAAAATTGTGTATATACACGGGAGAAAAAATAATTAGCTAAAAGTTCCGCCGTCTATGATGTTTCCCCAGGAAGCGGCTCCGCTTGTGTTCATGCTAAGAATGTAGTCAGATGCTGTAGCATTTCCTGAAGGCTTAGCTAACGCTGTAAACCCTGCATTCGAGGCTGCCCCTATAAGTACATCTCCTATAGCGGTCGTTGAAACCCCACGAAGTCCAACAGAGTCAGAACCCGCTAGTATAGTAGGGCTAGATCCTACTATGAGCTCGTTCCCATTTTTTGTTAAACCGTTGCCTGTAATAACCTGCCCAGCACCGGAGAACTGAGCAACATTTAAAGCTGTAGTACCTAAAGTAGGAGTACCATCATGTGTGAATACGAAACCGTTATCACCTGCAAGAGTTCCTTTCTCTACAAAGACAAAAGTACCTCCGGTAAGATCGGTGGCTACATCTGCATCAACTGCACGAGTAAGTACTAAAGCGTTGCTCGCATCCCCACAAGTAGTAACAGTATAAATACCATTTTGAAAGGCATCTGTTTGATCTTTGACCAGAACTCGTAGCCCTGTAGAGCTAAGAGCTTGGTCATCAAGACTTACAGCGCCTACTCCACCTGCTGTAAGAGTACCAGCTCCGTTCGCATAAGTATAGGCTAGGTTGGCTGTAGTAGCAACATGTACAGACTCTTTTATATCCAAAGCCTGTTTCACTGCATCAACGTACCCCTTAGTTACTAGAGCATTCGCGTTTCCTGAGAAGTTTGCCCTATCCTTATAATTTGAAGGAACTTCTACAACTCCAGTACCATGAGGGCTTAGGAATATATTTACATTGCTGGCCTGAGTAGATAAGGTTGTACCTGTCAGACGAAGATTAGCAAAATCTAATTGAGTTAATCCCGCAAAGGCAGTAGTAGTCGTACCAGGGTTAACAGCAGTACTACCTATGGTAGTAGCATTTACTGCAACAGCACCGCTAGATACAGTAAAATCTGTGCTATCAAAAGAAGCCACGCCTTTATGAGAGGCACTAGCGTCTTTAACAGTAATAGCACCTGCTGCGGTTACTGTAAAGTCTGCAGTAGGAAAGGAGGCTACTCCAGCATGGGTAGTAGTAGCAGGCTTAATAGAAACTGCACCTGAAGCTACTGTAAAGTCTGCATCAAGGAAAGACGCAGCACCTTTCTGAGAAATACTAGCATCCTTAATACTAACAGTAAGAGTGTTAGTAGTAGCTGCAGTATCTATCGCATCAGTACCTACAAAAGCAAAGTCGTGTCCGGCCCCTGAAACAGACGTAGTACCAGAGTCACCCGTAATATTACCAGTTGTGGATACAGTCCTCCAGGTTACATCATCAGTACCATTAGTTAATAATGCCTGATGATTCGTACCATCCACTACAGGGAATATAAATCCTGTTGTACCGTCTAATCCAAAAGTAACTGGCTTGTCTAATACTACTTTTTCGCCAGAATTTGTGGTTACAAGGCTAAGATACTTATTACTTCCTTCCTTAAAGACAACTGCGTTTGCTTCGTTGTCTTTAATTTTGAATTCAGTTGGTTGGGTGTCTAAGTCAATAGTACCAGCATCAATATCTAAGTTACCTGCGGCGACAAGGTCTATATCGCCAGCGCCACTGGTTATACTATTAGCACCTATTGTAATATTAGCTGTTTTTAGTTGGTCTATCTTACTGTCAGCGTCAACTAAAACTGCACTGGTTGGAGTAAGAGTACCCGCTGTTTGATCCAGCATATTGATGTATACTTCGCCACCAATTACTACGTTACCTGATCCATCAGGATTACCTATAAAAAGTTTATCCGAATTCGAGGAATACGCTAATTCACCTACATCAAGATTAGACCCCGGTGCAGCAGCAGTAGTACTGCGTTTTATTCTAAGTGTTTGTGCCATTTATAACTCCGGGTAAGCCCTAGAAGGCTCCTGCGTCTAGTGTATCTGAGTCACTACCAGCTGCTCCTACTATTATAGGAACCCACTGAAATACACCAGTACTAGTTTCGCGATATACTTTTAATTCATCATCATCTGTGTCGTACCAGATATCCCCCTCACCTACATTGGATCCTGTGGGGACGTCTGGTGATCTGAAATTTTGGTCTGCTAATTGCTGAATAGCATCGGCAATGTTGGTTGCCGTAAGTGCTCCGTAGGGGGTGAAGGCTATTGCTGCTGCTGTAGAGGCTACGGGAATGGCAAAATTATTTATTTTAATATTAGTAGCTTGTTCTGAAAGAGCTACAGCTATTTTAGTACCGCTAGAGGCGGTTACTTTTGTTACAGCTTCGCTAACGGCTACGTTTACTCCTGCTACACTCATTATCTAGTTACCTCGGGATTCAGAGTAACAGTACCTTCAATCAATCTTTTAACTACAGCATCACTACCTGTGAAGATTTCTAGATCATAAACATATACACCTGAGGCCATAGCACTTGTAGTAGCTGCTGTAAGGGATAATTTCATTACCCCTTCAGTAGCTGCTCCAACTAAGGTACACACAAACGAACCTGATATAGTTGAAGCTGTGTGGCTTGAACGAATCTGTGCCCTACCGGAGTACCCAGTAAGATTTTTAGCGACCCCCTCCTCAGTAATTGCTAAATCAACCGCAAAGTCGGATCCTTGGTCAACCACTAAGTTATATGTTCCTGCACTCATGTCCTGTTCTCCATTGTGAAATTATATCCTAAAGGACATACTTAGTCAAGTTTTATTTTTTGGGTGGTTATTAAGATAATTTACCTATAACAACCCGGGTCTTAACTACTCCGCTAATTGTCTCTTTAATTGTAATCTTTGGCGTGGCTCCTCCATCAATTGAAACCCCCGTTCCTAGTGTTATCGACGCAGATGTTTTGGTAGAGTCGCTGAGATTTATCCCCATTCCACTTCCGTCAATAAAGAACTGAGGACTACGAATTCTCCCGTCGACTAAATCAAAATGAGTGCCTGTACTAGCGAACTGTCCGTCTGAGTCCACACCATACACAGGCTGGTTACTCGCACTTGCTCCAGCTATACCTTGTATTCTACCTGTAGTAATATTATTACCATTAATGATAGTCTGAGTCGGGTTAGACGTTGATAGGTCTGTGAAAGCAACTATCCCAGAAAAATTATGTATAATATGAGCAGTACCAAAACTAAGAGTTCCTCCGGTACCAGATGTAGTACCATTTCGAGCATCATTTTCAGTAGCGTTAACACTACAAGCATAATAGTATAGTTTCTGGTTGCTTGAGTTTGTTGGTGAGAAGGTGGGGCTAGTAAAAGACCATTGAGTAGACCCCGCCCCTATATCGCTAAAATTACTAAAGGATACTCCGTCAAACGTAAAAAAGCCGCTTGCAGGTGTTGTTAAGCTCGCAGGAGGGCTATTAGGGCTTCCATTATTGTCTGTATCAGCAATACCTGAGCCATAAAACAGAGTACCTACAAAAGTTTGTTTACCCGCACCACCTGCAATACCTGGTAATGCCTTAGATACGCTAAACACTTTATCTATAGTATCCCCTGTGGCTGTGATCGTCGCTCTAAGTCTAAAATCTGCAAAAGTATTAGCTGCAGTCCACCCTGCATTAATTTGGTTTAGAAAATAGGTCCCTGTTGTATTGCTAGTACCGGTAGAGGGTAAATTAATTCCTAAGTTATCAGCATACCCATTTGTAACGGAGGGGCCCGCAGTTTGTAAGGAACAGGTATAAGTCACTCCACTTGTGAGTTCTGTTGTACCATCAAATACTTTCATCTCCCCTAGAGGAACGCTTGAAGAGCCAAGTACAGAGCTACTTACCGTGCCATCAGCAGCCGCAGTTATAGTATGTGCTTCATTAGTCAAGTATGCCGTGACAACTCCTTCTTTTAAACGGGCCACTCCTTGTACATCAAGGGCAGTAAGTCCCGTTAGAGCTTCTGTAACTGTACATTGTATAATATCACCTGCTGATCCTCCTGGAGATGCAGTATAGGTGGTAGGCTTAGAGTAATTATAAGTAGTTCCACTACCCACAGAAGCACTATTAAGTGTCCATGCATATGAGGGAGTCCCTACAAAGCCTGTAGTATTAGCAGTAAATGCAAATTGTCCGCTGGTAATAACGTTACCTTGAGCATTATATTTAACAAAATATTGTGGGGCTGTTATTCTAACTGATTTACCTGTAGCACCCGTTTCTCCAAACTGGGACGCGAGTATAGCGCCCGCCCAATCACTAGAGGCTATAGCGTCTGTGGCGCCGGTAGCTATAGCAGGGGCCGTTATCTTCCACAAGTATTTTAAAGAGGTAGTAGGGCTACTGGCCGTAGTAATCCAGCCTCCAAAACCTGTAGTACTACCGTCTGCTGCGGATTCATCTCCACCAGGATTCTTTATTGTCCCATCAGCAAATGTGTAGGTCAATGTAGCACTAGGATCTACTGGGGCAGTGGAGCTATTAGTTAGCTTGTAGAGCTCTGCTACAGCAGAACTTACTCCATCTGTGCCTGAAAATTGTATAGGATCCGTCCACTCTGTACGCGCAATTGTATCAGTAGATCCGGAACTACTAACACTAGCTGCTGACACCCAAGTTTTACCCCCAGAAAGACCCGTGTCTGTAGGGCTAGTAAACCAGCCTGTTGCAGTACCTCCGCTAAATATATGTCCTGTACTAGATAGTGTGTACCCTGTTGCAGCTACCAGCTTCCCGGTACTCATACTAACTGTCATATTATTAGGAAAAACAGGGCTAGTCATATCACCCGGTACGGTAGGTGTATTAACAGACATTTTATATATGTATATCAAAGCAGAAGCGTTGCCTGCAGCACCATCCTTAAGTTTAGATATAGAAAATGCTGAGGACTTATTAGTATTGGGATTATCAGGGTCAAGAGCTTCCCTGACAGTCACTACATAGTTCAAAGCAGCAGCACTATAAGCAATATCACTTTGGTTGTGAATTTGAAAAGTCCTAGCTCCATTACTACCTGCTGTAAATCCTGTCTCAGCACTTCCAGAAGTAGTATTTAAACCTGCTCCTGTGAATCTAAACTCAGGATTAGTATACCCTAGAGCTGTGGCTGTTAAAAGTATACCCCCTGAAGGTATATTTGTTGTTTGAGTTTCCGCTGCATCGTATGATAAACTAGATACATTGGAGGCAATAAGGACGCTTTTACCTGTGCTTTCAAGTTCAGGAGTAATCTGTAGAAAGGACATTGCATTATTGGCGCCGCCCAGAGTGTATGTAGTATTACTAGCGTTATAAGCTACAGGAGCAATTAAAAAATCTTCTTCATAATCGATTTCTAGCTCTTGCTTGCTTATTGCCTCACTACTAGAAGTCGTCTGCCCCCAAGGCCTATCAACATACATTACAGTATTACTTTGAACTAGAGCCACTTTGGCAGCATAGTCATTACCTATAGTAAGTACAGTTCCTATTTCTAGAGCAGCAAACCCTGTTCCTACTACTTTTCTTGAATTTGTTATCATTGAACAAGTACCAAGAGTTGCCCATATACTAGCTGCATTATTTATAAATTTAGTGCCGTCATACCAATACTCTATCTGCCCACCATAAGTAGTACTATGTGTCTTTAGTGCGACTAACTTTAAGGCATTAGCGGAGCCACTAGCAGCGTCTAGTGCACTGAAATCCATCATCAAATACCCTAGGTCAACCCCATCCTGCTGATTAGGCCAGTTGGCATGTGCAAGGGAGGTGCAAGAAAGGGCATAAGTATTAGAATCTACCTGTGTATTTCTCTTAGCTATAGTTATATCGCGAAAAGGTGCTGCAGCATAAGATGTAGTACCAAACTTAATAAATCCTTTATCGGATCCATTATTTACCATCGCTACATCACTAGTACTATAACCTCCTTTTACTAACCCGTTTAGTCTAGGGTACGCTCCTGAAAAGCTATCAAGTACTTCTATTTGCGCTACTGTTTTTGAGGATGATTTATTACCCGCTAAAGTTTGTATACCCACAGAGTGTATGCCATCACTAACTTGGTCAAACCTTAAGTATCTTCTCCATGAGGCAACCTCTTCCCCACTCTTAATATCGCTGCCTTCTTGCTGATCACCAAAAGTATGAAATACCCTGTACCCTGAAACGTGCTCATATTCAGTAGAAATACCTGAGGTGCTTGTAGCAAGGGGAGCATCCCATTCTATTATAACTTCCTCCCCTCCTTTACTAGGGTCAGGGGTTTTTAAGATTCTTACCCCTATCGGGGCGGGAATATCTGTGCTTGTCTCAGGCGGATATAAAGGGTCTATAACAGCGGTAGTGAACTCTGAGTCAACGGCATCAAATTTACCTGGATGATACTCGACCGCCACTATACCTAGAGCGCCCTCCGACTCTTCTGTTATGTTCATTACTTTATACTGTTTATAAGACGACAAAGTAGGAATATTCGTAGAAGTAGATACCTGTTTTATAGCCCACATAGCACCACTAGTAGGTAAAACAGAGAATGCGGAGGCTATAGGTATTGTGTCCCGTCCATCTGCATTTGTAGTACTTGCTGTTGTTAGAACTCTCTCCTCTATAACCGTTTCTTCGACATACTGTAAATGTAATAGATTACCCGAAGTGTCTTCTGCACTCTCTATTCTTTGTTTTGTGGTGTCCTCATTACTATCTAATAAAGTTGTAGCAGTACCGCCTATACTTGCAGAAGTTACTTCGTCCCCCCTCGTAAGAACCTCTGAGCCCCCTGCAACAAGTGCTACTGTGGCAGTATCTTGATTAAGGAGTACTGTTCTCTTAGGTAGGACAACAGCAATAGTATAGTTATAACCCCCTGCAAAGTGGCTGGATATAGTTCTATCAATAGTAATATTACTAGTAGTAGCGGAGCTAACTCTACCGCTGAAAGGTATTTTAAAGTCTGCCTCGTCTTGTATATTGATTATGTCCCCAGGAGCTATAAAGGCTGCATTGACCGAAGTTTTAAAGTTCACTATTTCAGTCTGGTTTATTGCAGTCCATAACTTCCATCTGCCATATCGTATTGCTTGCCCCTCTGAGGTACACCCAAATGCGACTGCTTTCTCGCTTTTGATTTTCCCTGTTCGAATCTGGTTTTCTCTGTCTTCTACTAAAAGAGGCTCGATTTTGTACTCTGCGTCAGGATTGTTCCAATCAACAGAGATTTGGTTAACCCTAGTCTTATCTCCGGTAGACTCAAAATTAAACTGTCCGTCTATAATGTTAGCTCTTGTGAAAGTATATACCGGTTCTTTCTTCTCATCCATTACGGGAGTAAACTGAGAATTACTCCAGTATAGAATACCACGAAATACAGTAGCCATATCTTTCAGTACTTTAAATGCGTCTGTAGCTTTTGTTAAGTATATATTTGCTCTAAAACGCGGCTCCGTTCCTCCCTTGCCGTCTGGTACTAGCTCATCACAATACTTTGAAATTTTATATAACGAGTACTTATCTATATCCGTGGACCTTAGATAGTCGCCTAACCCGTATCTATTATTGGTTAAGATGTCATAAAACACCCATGCAGGATTGTCTGTATAAACTTTCTCATCTTGAAAGCCTCCATTCCATAACTGGTTATTAGACGTTATAGCCCCAGAAGCGTTTCTAGTGTATAAAGCATTTAAACCATCATTCGATTCCCTTGTGACATAATTAGTAGGTACTAATACTTTCATCCCTTGGCATAGGTATGTCCTAGTAGGAGGACTGCTGAAAGACTTAGAACTAAAAGATACATTAGCAATAGAAGAGTACGGAAAATTTAACTGCTCTTTTATTATGCCGACTACACTTGATATACTAGAAACATACGTCCCTTTGTGCCGCGTTTTAGCATGCGTTAAACCTGGAGTAATACCTCCGTTGCGTTTTGAGCTACCTGAGTTGTCTGCCCCGTCAGATTTAGTCAGCCTAGTAATTCTTATTTTAATGCCTCTAAAAGGCTTAAATTCTAGCAAACTAATTCTCATCTCAAAAGTTACAGCACTTTTGAATTGTCCAGAGTGCTTCCATACTGGCACTCCCTCATATGTCGCTCCTGAAGGGCCCGGTATAGTTATAAATTCTTCTGTGCCTCCAGTATCTGGGGCTACCTCTATTTTGTACCCAACCCCTGCTGGATATACATTACCGCTACTATTACTTTGAAGGTATATCCCTGAGGGGTAGTTGATTAGTATCTTTACCTCATCGATCTCTGATCCTTGCGCTCCTGAAGCATTAATAACTCTTTGAGTGTTTTTCTCCAGCTGACCACTTGGTGCGGTTAAGGCCACAGAAGAAGTTCCAACCCCCTCTATAGTAGGTAAGGCAGGCTGATTTAGAGTTCCTGTATTAAAGCTCCACCCTGAATTCTCATATTTTTCCTCTAATTTATCTGTTTCTGCGTCCTCTGCGCTATTGTCCATTACAGCTTTTGTTATGCCGAAAGCATACTTGGTAGTTCCGTTACCAAAACCGGGATTTGCGGCTAAAGTGATAGTATTTCCAGAAATGCTAGCTATCTCTACGAAGGCCCCTATCTGTAATGTATGTACTACTCCACTTGCCATATCTTCCTCAGTCATCAACTGAGTCCAGCTCAGCCCTCCGCCCCAAGTAAACTTAGCGGTTTGAGCACCACTGGTATCCACATCAGTTAAACCCCCAATTATAGTATGACCACTTTTTGACATTTTCAAACTAGCAAATCTGGTGCCGTCTGCAGGTTTGGTGACAATAGTTTTACTAGCATGGGTAGTATCGTGCGCCCAGTTAGCAGCCATAGTGTCGCCGGCTGTTCTAGTTAGAGTAGCTTTCCCTCCTATAGGAATTGTTGTGATTGCTCCTCCACTACCTCCATTAAACATAAAAACTTGAGTAGCTGTAGGTGCAGTCAAGTCTGAGGCTGTAACACTAGTACTATATATATCATATACCATGAGGTACTTAGTTCCGTTTTCACCTTTTAAAGCGTTGAATACGTTGCCTCCAGGATTAATTGTAGCAGTAGTTGAGTTAGTAGTAAGAGTAATAGTCATACCGTCGGGTGGAGTAAAACTAGATTGCTCGCTGGACTGCAGAGAGTCCCCATTTAGAAATATACCGTTGCCCCCGTTGACAAGACCAGCTATAGGTCCCTCGGATATAAGGTCAGTTACCATTATGGTTTGCTCATTAGAAGAAGAAACAGAGTTCGCTATACCGTCGTTGTTTCTAGAGTATAGTCTTCTGTCTAACGCATTAATTGATTGTTGTGGCATTCTAAATTTCCTTTATAGAGTATTTCTACCCTGCTCGCATATTTGAGTTGTAACTGTTACCATTCCTGTCATATCCTAAGCTCGATATCCTGGAGTTTATCCCTGCTACTTCAAAACTTATAGGTTGTCCAGGTACTCGTAGTTTACCATATAATACAGGTATAGGGTCTCCTTGTACTATATTCTGTTGTGCCCCATTGAATAAGTACGAACTCTCTTGGTCTTGGTCTGTAGCAGGGTCTGGAGCCAAAGCCTGTGTTAAGCCCATTATAGCTAAATTCAGAGCCATCATACCCACAACCATACCAACCCCTGAAACACTTGTGACCCCCGCGGTCGTAGTTACTGCCCAACTCCCTGCGCCCCCTGTGCCTCCCCAAGCTCCGGCAAGACCTCCTGTGAAGTACATAAGTGCAAAAATTGCTAAAGCAGCGAGTATCTTTGCCCCAGCTGATTTTGAGCCAGCGGGTATAGGGGTAATTGTTACATCGCCTTCCCCTAACTCCATTAACATTTCCTCTGCATAGTCCAAAGTGTTATCAGCTACATTTATTTCAAACCCTATGCCCTGCTCGTGGCACTCCATAAGATACTGTTTAAATGAAGGATTATTGCACTCAACAATATTAAATACATCCCGAACCATAGGGGCCTCCACTTGAAAGCCGGTTCCAAATCTATGCCCAAGTTCCCCCTCTAAGTATATACTACGCAACATAACGGTAAGCTCCTTTTAAGTATTTGTGCCAGAAAGGGTAAAGACTCTCCCTACATGACAATCTGTGCTCTGCATGGTGATAAAAACACTCGTTTCCTACATAAACACCACAATGATTTCCTACCTGTGCTTGAACATTAAAAACCAATGCGTCATTTTCCTGTAAATCAGATAAGTCTACAGGTATCATCCCCCATTCCGATATAAGCTCGTCTGTGAAGTAATCTAACTCTTTATCCCACCAGTTATCCTCAAACACTGACCTTGGAGGAATAATTATATCTTTAGCAGCTAAATAATCCCGTAGTGCTTCAAAGCAATCCAGAACCCCAAATTCATAGCTTCTACCATAAAGTTTAGTAACATTAGTAGTAGGCTGAACTATAGTCAGTTCCATACCTGGGTAACTCCATATGTAGTAAGGTATCCCCAAAGCATTACAATACTTTATATCCATCTCACTAGGTTCTGACCCTGCATCTGGATGACTATGCACAATGCCCGTAATATCTACAGTTCTTTTTAATTTTAGGTACTCAGCTGAGTCTAGTATAAAATCTTCATTTTCTTCTGCAATATTAGTACAAGGAAACCAGCGTTGTTTTCCTTTTACTATCCCAATTACTCCACAACCCTCCCTTGGGTACTCTTCTTTAAAGTGCTGCTCTATCTCTTGTATAAAATCCATTATCGGAACTTCCTAGTTCCAGGAAAGCCGCCAAAAGGCAGCGGTATATTATTATTGTGAGAATTACTAGGAATTGCATCCGCATTATAGTTAGTACCGTGAGCATGAGAACCTGACCCATTTATCGCAGGTAAAGCTTGGTATCGAATCTTACAGGACTTTAATAGTTTACCGCAGATATCTCCTCTAGTCCATGCCTGTTCATTAGTTCCGGGTTCTATTCCCGCACCTGCTTGAACAGCTCTCCATATAGTAGGCTGCTCCACAGGCAGAACACTACTAGCTACATCTAAAGGCCACTTAACATACGAGTTCCTTCTAGGGTCTGAAGCATGCACAGTATAAGTTACTGAAGAAGAGTAGTTGGTATAAGTTCTAACTATCTGCCATAAGGAGGAGCTCTCAACAGGAGTAACACCAGTCGTACTAGCTTTCTCGCATCTCCAATAAAGACCGCCGTGGGAAACAAAATCAGATACAGTATAAGTAGTACTAGAAGAATATGCCCCCTTCCAGAAACTTGCAGGGGTTCCTGTAAAATAAGAAGCCAACACTAAAGGCTCGTCCTCGCCTGTAAAGTAAAAACTATATATTTGCCCGTCTGTGCCTTCTAACTGCTTACTTTTTTTCCATGCACAGGCACTTTTTCCGCTATCGGTCAGACCTGCTTGATAAACCCAAGGACAATACTTTCCTATTACCTGTCGTCTTGGGAGCCTAAGCCCACCAAAGTCTACGGGTGCTGCCAGCTCAAGCTCAACAAATATAGAGTTCTTATTAGACACTCTGTCTATTAAAAAGGTTTCTTTGTCAAATTCATAAGGAGTAACTGCTCCTGTATACTTCTCTAAGGTTCTTCTTCTAGTAACTCTGCATCCTACTAAGTCTTCTATCCTGAATTTTTCAGACACTAAAGGCTGCCCATCAACAATAGCGTCCCAGGTTTTATTATTGCTGTCATCTACTGCGTCCATTTCCGTCTTAAAATCAGAAGTGAACGAAATTATAGACTCCACATTAGCTATAGATAAGGTAGGCCTCGCCATAGCTCCGGAAGCTGCCTTATCTATACCATCTAGAAAGATAGGAAGAGCTATATAAGTATTGCCATCAAATATCAAGTCATTATCATCGTCAGAATTATCCAAATCTTTACCGGCATGAAAATATAGCACATTGTTAGTACCTACTCCTATCTCAAGTTCGTAAACGTCTATTAAAGGACTGTCTACCGATAGTTTCTGGGCGTCTGTTGCAATTACAACGTTTGTCATGGTTCATATACTCTTGTAAACTCAGCATTTATATTATAATAGTTAGAATTAGAAAACTGCATGCTCCACGTAGAGCATACAACTTTCACGGTCTTCTCGTTTTGGTTAATAAAGGTCAGCTGTTTTCCCGTAGGAGAAATGCTCTGAGCAGAACTTAACACTAAGGCTAGCCCGTTTATACTTAATACAGTAGGGCTTCCTGATATATTATTACCCGTCCCTGTAGAGGACACTACTGCTCCTGTAGTAATATCGTATAAATTAGGAGAAGAGACTAGAGCGACATTTGCTGAAGAGCTAACCGGTGCAGATATAACAGCAGTACTAGTACTAGTAGCATTCGTATCTGGGTATGTAAAATTAAACGAAGTTACCCCCTTCCTAGACTCGAAGAAGGCAGTTATGTCATCTGCATCGGATTTTTCCCTATTAACAAGAGCTACAGTGAAGCTCTGATTTACAGAGTTAATACCATCTGCTATTCGTTGAGAATACCCGTCCCCAAACTGTGCTACTCTTACTTTAGGCTCACTTGCTATAGCTAGCGTCTTATCAGGTATAACCTTTCTATTAATATTAGGTACTGTGAAGCCAATAGCCATTATGCTACTCCATACGGGTTAAGTATTCCGCCTGATCGTTTCTGATGTAATAGCTCTTTCTGAACTGCTGATGCAATAGCGGAGCCTAATGCCTCCCCTTGTGCAGAGTCAGCGCTAGAGTCCTTAGAATTTCCTTTCTCCATATTTATACTTACGGAAACATTGTTATTTTGAGCGCCCGCTCCATTTAAACTGACAGGTATACTTCTATTGTCAGGAAGAGGAACTACGGCTTCGTTTCCGTGAAGAGTGGCTGCATATCCTGCTGTTTGACCTCTTGCTACCCCTCCTCTTGAGAAGTTATTTTTGTTGTAAGAGTAGCCGCCTTTTGCGTATTCTGCACCTTGCCCACCACCCATAAATCGAAATCTTCCTCCTTTGGCTGGTGTAACTGGTACAGCAGGGGGTGCGGCAACATCAGTTGGAAATAAGCCCGGCATAGTAGTCTGTAGCATTTTCAATACCATCATTTGAATAATCATTTTTGCTATCATTTTTAGTATTCCAAGAGCCATATCCCCGAACGCCTGTTTAGCATTCTTAGTACCGTCTATTAAAGACATAAAAGCACCTTCCATGCTTGAGGATATGCCTGCTGCTAATTCCTGTTTTTGCTCCTGCAACTTTTGCGCAGCTGTCATTGCCTCAGCGGTTGCGTTAATCGCTTCTAGATCTTGGTCTTTATAGGCAATACCATCCTTATACCCTTTATTTAACAACATCTGTTTATTTATCATAAACTGAGTAGAGTTTACTCTCTGTGTATCAATAAGGGTCATCTCCAGTTGATCCTTCAAAGACTGTTTCTGTAGGGCCTGCTTACTCTTTAACTCTACATTATCAGGATCTGAATCGTGTGTTGCTAAAGCCGCATTAGCTGCGTCCAAGCCTTTCATCTCCTCTGGACGGCTACGCATATCGGCATCGAGACCCGCACCTAAATAGTTTTCATGTCCCTTCGTATGATACCCACTGTTTTCTGCAGTATCATAACTCTTGCCAAACAACTCGGGCGTTGAGCCTCTAGCACCGCTATATCTAGGGTCTTCCTTTCGTATCTCCTCTTTCCTAGCATCGAAGGCGTTCTGTTCTTTTCTCCTATCACTCTCAAGTTGAAGTCTTTCCTGTTTCTTCTGATCTCGCTTCAGAGTATCGGTAACTACTGCAGCACCACGATAAGCAGGAGCGTCACGGTTTTGCCTCTCAGTTCTATTTATCTTATCTTTAATAGCTGCTATTTTCAGCTCAAGCCCTGCTCGTATCGCCGCCTCCTGAGTTTGCTTTTCTTCTAGAGTTAAGTTATCTATAGCTGAAATGGTTTGCGCTTGCTTAGCATTAAGAATTACTCTTTCCGTTCGTTCTAGTTTCTCGGCGTTCTTTAAGTTTAATAGGGCCTTAGCTTGTTGTTCCTCTGAATATTTACCTGTGGCAGCTATCGCTTCTTGGTACCCCATCTGCGCCCTAGCTACCCCTCTTTGTGCCTTCAATAAAGGTATTTCAAGCTTTAGTAGCTTAGCTTTCTCATTAGTAATTTTACCTGCTAAAGTAGCCCCTTCAGTTTGCATAGCTGCTTGCCGATGATTGGTATCGAGAATACCCTGCTCTAATCTTTTCTCTTCGGCTAGAAGGGCGAGAACCTTATCTTGCTGCGCTTTCCTACGATCTCTTGTCTGTTGCAATTCTTGTTGAATTCTTAGGTCGTCGGCCTTAGCGGCATCTGTTTTCGGCTCTACCGCCTGATTCGTATTTAGTGTAGAAGCGCCCGCGACATTCCCACCTGGAGACTTTTGCTGAAATCTCTCTTGGTTCTCCTTTCGAGTTTGCGCTGGATCGTTCCCCCTAGCATATTTCTCGCGAACTTCTTCCTTATCGGCATCGCTAACCCGAGGGTCGTCTAGGATGTCACTTATCAATCTATTATTAAATCTCGAGAATACTGGAGCCCTCGTGCCGCCGGCCGATTTGCTTCCTGTTTTCATTTGATTACTGGCCAGATCCTGAGCAGCCCACCTATCGTCTTCAATCTTCTGAGCAGACTTCTGAGTAGCAGCGAAAGCAGCTGATGAGACCTCTAGGGTCTCTCGCAATATATCTTTGGTCGCCAATAGCTTTGTATCAAGAGCCTCAAGCTCTCTCTCCAGTTTTTCTGCAAAACTTTCAGACTTAGTAGGAGTAATGAACTCTTCCATAAGAGATTTAAGAGCCGTTTCTGTTTCGTTAACTATTTCAGGAAGTCTATCAATAGTTTGGCCAATGTTTTTTAATTCAGAGTCTAACCCTAACGTTTGTTTTTTAGTTTCGGCGGTAACAACCTCAAAATTCTCCATAGTGTCAGATAGATCGTTAAAGCCGCTATTCATTGCTTTCATTATTCTAGCAGTTGCAATAAATTCTTTTTTCTGCTTTTTAAAGCCCTCTGTTGTTTGGTCAATTGAACTTTGGAAACTATCATAATCTGTAAGAAACTTTTTAACATCTATAGAAGACAAACGTTGTGCTGTGGCTGAGGCGTACATCGCACCTGTCAGGCTGCCACTATTAGCGAGCTGGTCTTTTAACTCTGAGTTTAAGGATTTATATTTTTTTAGCAGCGTATCTATTTTATCTTGCTGCTTTTGCATCTCTTCGTCTAGTCGAGTAAAATAGTCATAAATACCCATAATAACTTGGCCAAACATGACTAGTATTCCAAGATACCCTGCTCCAGTTAATAGCTTACTCATTCCGCCGATGCCAATACCTTTAGCTTTATTCAGCATACCTAAACTCTTATTGTGTTTCTTACCTTTTTTTAGCTCTTTTCTCTTGTTTTCGTCGTCCTTTTTGGCCATCAACTCATCACCATGTTGGATCCTATACCCTTTTTTCTCAATATGGTCATCTAACTCATCTAACTCGGTCATGTTTAATTTACTGAGAGTACCTGTGCGTTCTACTCCTGCCTTAATTTGGGCTTTAGCAGTGCTTACCGCCGTTTGAGCTGATTTCTTAGACCTTGCATCTCTAACATCTTCTTGTGCCAGAAAAGCCATAATACCAGTTTTACCTTGCTTACCTACTCCTTTCTTATCCATCAATTCTCTGGATTTCTTGGCAGCGTCTGCTTCGGTTCTCTGAGTAATCTTTAATGCTTCTTGTTTTTTTGTTTGCTGAGCCTCAAATTCTTCAGTTTGTTCGGCTAAAGACTGGGTGGTGAGATCTATATCTTTCTGTGCGGCTTTAAGATCAGGTAACATAGCCTTAAGTACTGGCAACCCTAATAGAAGTAATGCTGCAGACAGTGCGCCAGCACTTTCAGATAATAGTTGGAAAACCGGAGTTAGCCCTGTTATTACTCCTTTTTTAAGTACATTACTTAGCTCATCAAAAGATTTAGTAAACTGCGCTAAAGCTACTGCATCTTTGGACATCATGTGCTCTATAGATGCGAACTTACGCTCGGATTGCTCTAGGGTTTCGGCAGCTACTGCTTGTCCTCTCTCGAAAGCGTTCAGTTCTTTTACAGTTTTACCAACTGTTACTGAGTACTTACTTAAAGCAGTATCTAGCCTTAAGATAATACCCAATTCATCCAATAATTCTGGCTCTGCCTTTGTTACGCCTCTTACTAAACGATTATATGAGTCAGTTAAATCTCTACCTAGAGCAAAGGAAACGTTCTTAGCAGCAGAAGCTAATCTCTCTAGTTGTCCTGCGGATAATCCGGCGGCTGTACCAATAGCTACGCCTCGAGCGGCGTCTGCAAACTTTAACTGAGCCCCTGTTGCTTCCTGTACACTCGCCGTGATACTAGCATAAGCTGTACCTGTGATTGTGCCCATGGCTCTCTGTCCGTCTATAAGGTTCCGTAGGTCACTTGCACCTTGAAGGAATTGGAAAGCCGCAGATACAGCAAAGACCTGAGCGGCTAGAGTTGCGTAAGCAGCTACAACCCCTCCCATGCCTTGCTGCATTTTAGAAAATTCTTTAGTAGAATTTCCGGACATCTTTGCTGTGCCGCGTAAATTTCTATCAAGGTCTTTGGTTTGCTTATTTAGCTTACCTGTTGTTTTAGATGCTTTATCCCCAGCTATACCGGCTTTATCAAGCTCTATACCCAGCTTTTTAGCATTAACAGCTACACGCTTAGTAGTACCGTCATCATCGATTATAATATCGATATAAACTTGATTTTTCTTTGCCATTAGCCTCTTACATTATGGGTGTATGTTTTACCCCCTTGCTGAGTTTTACGCTCTTGTTGCTTGCGTCTTTCCTCTTGCTTCTCTAATCTATGTCTCATTAAAACATGTTCATATAGCTTCATAAAATATAAGGTCACTGTAGGATCTACGACACCGTGTATGGAGAATATCTGCTCACACTGCGCCCAGTCCTTTCCTAAGTATGCTCCTGTTTGCCCGTCCCACCTGTCTGATAAAAGTTCAAACATAAAAAATGCCACTTGAACTTCATCTGGAAAATCAGAGTGTCCGAGCGGCATTTTGGTAGGGTCTGGTAGTACCCCCATCTGTTCACATATTCGTAGGTACTTATCTAGTTCATAAGAATCGGAATCTACAACATACCTTTCAAGTAGTTCGAGTATTGCTACTACTTGTTTTTGGTAAAATTTTCTAGATCACCTACAGTATCAGTTACCCAGCTGTCAAAATCAGTTGCATTTTTCATCAAGAGTTCAGCATTTTCTTGATTATAAGGCAATGTATCTTCAGGGTCAAGGTCAGTTATATCCACCAAAAGAAGCTCTTCTAAGTATGAGTACTTTAGGCCTTTCCACCCTTTTACTACGGCTTTACAATATTCTATAATAAACTTTTCATCATCAAAGTCTTCTATAGGCTGATGACTTTTTTTATCCCACTTAGTACTAAGACATCTTTTTCTTAGCTTTACAAGCTCCTCTCGTGCTAGATAGCACAAATCTACAGTCATCCCTTCAAATCGGGGGAACTCTATAGAGACTGTCTTGCTAGGTGTCATTAAAGCTTTTAGTGAGACTTTAGGCTTAATGCTAGTGGTATTATCTGTTTGTGTCATGGGTTGTTATATCCTTATTTAATGTTAAATTATACGGTAAAAGACAAAAAATGTCAAGAACTATTTTTAAGGGGGTGAAAGAAATAGGGGGCCGAAGCCCCCTAATCATTAAGAGTAATCGTCTACTGGGAAGTAAACTATCTCATCGACCTCGTTCGCTGTCCCAAAGTCTGTAGGAAGAGCAGTAAAGGTTGTCTCTAGTGAAATAACATCATCAATGTTATGGGAGGGAACCTCAATATGTGCTGTTGGGAATTTAATTAAGAGCGCAGGATCAGTACCATTGCTAGTAGCAGCGGTGCCTCCGATATGCATATCTACCTTAAACTTATTAACAACTTTTGACATAGCTCCTGTACTTACCATATCATTAAAGAACTGTCTTGAAGTACCGTTAGTTAAGTCACCATCTTCGAGCGCTAAGTAACAAGTTGCTGTTCCACCGGAATTTCGGCTTCCTGTTACGTGCTCAAGAGGCTTATTAATAGCTCCGAGCTCTTCAGGTACAAGATAACTAATATTATTTGCAATATTGAAGTTACCACCTGTAAGAGTAAGCTGATACTTACCATTAGAAATAGTACCAGAGTCATCATCATATATACCATCTGCGTCAATAGCGCGAATATTAGTGTTACCGACGGCGTCAGCTTTTGTAGGATGAAGAGTAAGACTATTAGCATCTACACTACGTACGAATAAATGAAGTCCGTTAAGAGTCGTAACTCCTGTACAACCTGTGATAAAGCACTGGTCCCCTGTGGTGAACCCGTGTCCAGTTACAGTGATAATATCATCAGTATTATCATCAAGAGTAGTAATCACATCATGGTTGCCGGGAAATACACTAGGAATCTTATCTGTAGCATCTGCAGCTTCAATTGTAACAGAAGTCAGTCGGTTTCGGATAAAGTTCTTAGTACTAGTTGTACCTTCATCAATTGCGGCGGTAAGAGTTACAACGCCACTACCTGGGACATTATTAACAATGGTGAACTGCCTGCCTGCAACATTATCAGTATCGACAAACACATCGCCTAAAGCAATAGCACTACCGTCAATAGTTGTAGCATCATAAGCTGGAGCCGAAGTCCCTAAAGATACTCCACCTGATACATCTTGAATTTCTTTAGCCATCCCAGTCCAGTTCAACGTAGCAATACCATCAACATCAAAGTCTACACTGACTTCGTTAACAACTGCCTCAGGCATACGATATACAAGAGGGTTACTAGTTGCAGTATCAATCATAAAGAAGATGGTGAATGCAGTCATGGCAGATCTATTAGATTCTGTAAGTTTAAGAATAGAACCAGTAGTAGCGTTACCTGGAGTAACAACAGGACCTGATACAGGTGCGACCGTTCTCGTGAAAGAGCTAGCTGTATAGGTGTCTGCGCCAAACATAGCTGCCCATAATACTTCTTCTACCGCGTGAGTCTCAGCTGCAGTGTCGGCTGAAACGCCGCCTGCAGTAAGTCCTCCAGCAGTATTAATTTTTGATAAGAAAGGTCGGACATAAGTACTAAATGACCACTCAGCAGGTGCTAACGAGTCTGTAAACATACGACGTCCTCGTCTACTAATTCCCGCACTACTTTCCATTTCCGACAGAGTTATCTCTGATGTGTTTGTTGTTTGTGAAAAGCTATAACCATCAAGAATGGGTATCTCCCACAAGGCTCCTGCTCCTAAATTTGCAGGTGTTTCTGTGTTAACAGCAGAATTACGAAATTGTACAAACATTCTCGTATCACGACTGAAATATAATTGTTGTGCCATAGTTTTATCTCCCTATGAACTTGAAAAGTCTGGTCGTGAACGTTTATTCGTGCCAGTATTTTCTTAGTAACGAACCTCTATTAAAATCTCACCGACTCCAAGAGGGTCTAATACACCTTCATCAGTATCAATGCTAAGTATAGTAATTTGATTAGTATTCTGCTCTAGACCATTTCTATCGTAGTATAGCAACCTACTATTTTCTTCAAGAACAGCCTCTACATCCTCTAATAATTCATCTAATGCATTTACTGAGTCTTCTTGGTTCACGTAACAGCGTACTGTTACATTTAGGAACCTATCTTTATAACCTCCGGCTTGATACTGTCTTGTTTCAGACCCTGCATTTAAATGAATAGCAGGGAATTCCTCCACCTCGTCCCAGAATTTTAGTCTAGAACTAGTCTCTGCAACCGCTTGATAATATAAACCTCTTCCGTCAATTTTTGATAAGATATCTGCTAAGGCCTTAGTGATCCCCCCTCTACGAGATGTGTATCTTCTTTCTACTCCCACTACAGTCTCCTAGTATAGAACCTTCCTAGAGCTAATTCAGCAGCTACTTCTCTTATAGACCTATCTATCAGCTTTCTAGGGTCTCTCTCGGGCGTTGCCCAAGGTGCGGATCCTTCCCCTACTTCGAATATTTGATAGGGGCTCTTTGCATAGGTATACCCAAAGCTAGGATGCCCTTGTTTTGTTGTATTTACATCTTTTACTTTAACACTGCTCGCAAACCTACCTGTAGTATTTACTAACCCAGGAGCGCCCATATTCTTTCTAACAGTTTGCGGCAGCCTTTTGTTTATCATTGCCATGTAGCTAAAGGGGCTTATGGCTGTGCGACGTTTCTTCTTCTCCTTAACCGCTAAGACAGAGGCTCTATCAATACCTGAGTCTCTGACAATAGGAGTTTTCTTTTTCTTTGTACTTCTCTTTGTAGAGGTTCCGTTTGTATTCTCGTTTATTTTTTTCTTTTTTGTGCCTACTACTTTAGTACGTTTGCGTTTTTTTGTTGGAGACACTGCTTGAAGAGCCACCTGAGCTAGCGCACTTACCAAAGGGGTAGACCCTTCCATTGTTGCTATATCTTGAAGCGCTAAATTCAATTCTCTAACTGCATCCTCTTCTTTTAGTTTTGCTTCTTGATTAGAGATAGACTTCTGCCAACTAAGAATAGGGATATAGCTCTTCTTTAAGTTACCTTTACTGTCAATTACCTGAGAATGTTTTATATCTAGAGTCATTGTATTCTTGTAAACGGTTAGAGCTTCTTGTAGTATCCCTTTGTCTTCAACACTACTTCTAGCTATCATATTCTCTGCTTTAAGTGCATTCACTGCCGAACTGGCTAACCCTCTACCGTCTTCCTCATGCCCTAGCTGCGCTCCGGCTTTTGACCCCTGACCTCCTAATACTTTGAAGGATTCTTCGTGTTCTTTTTTATTAAGCTTTAACTCTTCAGATACTATAGTACCTAGCTTTCCATTTCCTCTTTTCTGTCTTTTTATAGTATTATAAGATCCTATTATATAGGCGGCCTCATTAGTATTTATGTCTAATTTTGTTTTCGCCTCTATTAGCTCATTTAGTCGGGCAACCACTCTTACATTCTTTTGCTGTGTTTGTAAGTATTGGTCCCACCTAACCCAGATGCGGTCAACCTTTATTTTAGTTGCAGTAGCTTTACCAAAAATCTCTTTTATAATAGACTTAAATCGTAGCTTGTTTATAACTAATATCTGACCCTTCTGCCTGACTAAGCCTCTCCTGCTTAATTCAGACTCTCGGGAGGTCATACCCGCAAGAACTCGTTTAGCTAGTGCGCCGACAGCCATCTAAAAGTTCTTATACAAGTCTAAGACTCTCTTAATATGATCAGGGAAGGACACATTATCTCTCTGACTAGAGCTACTCTCATTCTGTATACTAGCGCCTGCCAGACTTTGCCGAGTCTTATGTTCGTCTTTCAAGTAGTATGTGATTAAGTCCAGAACGGCTAACTTAAGGTCTGCAGGAATTGTTGCGTACCCAGCAGTGTATACTACTTTAACTGTTTCTACACCTGTAGGCCAATTTTTATACCCAGAACCACTTGTCCTAAGTATGGAATCTGTTGATTTATTAAGTGCGTACTCTTGTGCGCCTGTAGTAAGGGTATTAAAAGTAGAGCCATATGAAGAGGCTTCTTGTACGCTTACTATTGTGTTTACAGGGCTTTCTGTTAGTTGTACTATGTGAGTGCTCCATTCAATATTAAACGTTTCCGTTTTATTAGTGGAGTAAAAATCTACAAAACTGTTACCACAATAAGTTTTCACTAATT
>TARA_R110002167_G_scaffold106905_5_pt1 | contig 34659 bp, 25 predicted proteins | sample TARA_R110002167 | Tara Oceans TARA_R110002167 (sample SAMEA4398238) | marine metagenome | biome: Polar Biome; feature: [MES] marine water layer (ENVO:01000295) within the mesopelagic zone...; material: water (ENVO:00002006), including particulate matter (ENVO:01000060) such...
CGATGTTAAAAACGGTGCGTTTTCTTTCTCGAGATTTAATTTTTCAAGGGATTTAGATAGCTGGCAATTTAATTTTAACTGGGTTCCTTTTGGTTCAGTTTCATCATATACGTTCTTTATTGGTGTAAAATCTTCTACTTTATCTGATCTAAAATGGGATAAAAATAAGCCGCCAGATAGAACACTATTTTAGTAGTTAGCGATTTACACAATTACCGAAAAACTATGAGAAAGGTTATTTTACTGATTTTAGTGAGCCTTCTAATATCTTGTGATTTTATCGAAAAAACCAATGATATTCAAGATTCAATGTTAGCTAAAGGATTCACAATTGAGGGAGAATCTATATATTTTGGAGAATCTGAATTTGAATTTGAAAAAACTGTCAAGTTAAATAATTCGGCACTTGAATATTCAAGACAAAGAAAATTTATTAAAGCAAGAAAAACTTTATTAAAAGCATTAGATATTGAACCTCAAAACCCAATTCTATGGAACAATCTTGGAAACGTTGAAAGAGTATCTCCAAATGAATCTAAAGCTAAAAAGTATTTTGAAAAATCTATTAAAGTTTCTGACACAACATATTTAGTAGCTGTGTTGAATCTAGGGATTTTGCATTCATATTCTGGAGATTTTGATAAATCTAAAAAATTGTTTCAATATATTATTTCAAATTCTGACAATGATTTATTGGAAGCAATTTCGAATTTAGAATTAACGAAACTATACATTGATACAGGTAATTGTGAAAAAGCTAAAAAATCATTTAAAATAGCAGATAAAATATTGAATGATTTAAATGTATTAAAAGAAACAAAAAATGATTTAAAAAAATTTAATTTAGATTATTGCCAAAATTAACTGTGAACAAACTTAATTACTAGGTTTAAGCACACTTTCGAAAATTCTCTCGGGATCTTCTAGGTCAATAATTATTTACTTAATTTATACCTTAAACTCGCAACTAACCTTTTACAAACCCATTAGCTGATAGCTAAAAATAAAAAATAACTTAAACCTCAAATAAAATGAAAAAAATAATAACAACAACAAAAGCACCTGCTCCTATTGGGCCTTATAATCAAGCAATTTTAAGCGGAAATACATTGTATACTTCTGGTCAAATTGCTATCAATCCAGCAACAGGAGAATTAGTTTTAGATTCAATTCAAGCAGAAACCACACAGGTTATGAACAACATGAAAGAAGTTTTAGCGGCTGCTAATATGACTTTCGAAAATGTTGTAAAAACATCTATTTTTATTTCTGATATGAATCAATTTGCGGAAATAAATAAAGTATATGGAAGTTATTTTAACGAAGAAACAGCTCCTGCTAGAGAAACTGTTGAAGTTGCAAATTTACCAAAATTTGTAAATGTAGAAATTAGCATGATTGCTATTCTATAGCTTTTATCAATAAATTTGCTGTTGCAGGATTTGTTGCTAAAGGCACATTATGTACATCACAAATTCTCAACAACATAATAATATCTGGTTCATGAGGGTGCTTTGCATGAGGATCTCTAAAAAACAAGACCATATTACATTTACCTTCGGCAACTCTGGCTGCAATTTGTGCATCACCACCAATTGGCCCTGATAAAAATTTGGTAACTGTAAAACCTGCATTTTCTGCTTTTGTTCCTGTAGTTCCTGTAGAAATAATATCAATCTTTTTTTGAAGTAAAATTTCTTTATGCTCATTTAAAAACTGAACCATTTCAGCTTTCATTCCGTCGTGTGCAATTATAGCTATTTCCATATGTTTAAATTTTTATGAATTAAATAAAAAAACCTGATAGTCATTTATAAACTATCAGGTTTTTATATGTATATAATCTACTTATTATTATAATGTAGCAGCATATTCAATTAAATCAACAATTTTTGTTGAATATCCCATTTCGTTATCATACCAAGAAACAACTTTTACAAAGTTATCGTTTAATGCGATACCTGCGTTAGCATCAAAGATAGAAGTACGAGTATCTCCAACAAAATCTTGAGAAACTACCATTTCTTCTGTATATCCTAAAACACCTTTCATTGGTCCGCTTTCTGATGCTGCTTTCATTGCTGCACAGATTTGAGCATAGGTTGCTGGTTTTTCTAATCTAACAGTTAAATCTACTACAGAAACATCCATTGTAGGAACTCTAAAAGCCATACCTGTTAATTTACCATCCATTGCTGGAATTACTTTTCCTACAGCTTTTGCAGCTCCAGTAGAAGAAGGAATAACATTATGAATTGCAGAACGTCCACCTCTCCAGTCTTTCATAGAAGGACCATCAACTGTTTTTTGTGTTGCAGTAGCTGCATGAACAGTAGTCATTAAACCTTCAACAATACCAAAGTTATCATTTAATACTTTAGTAATTGGCGCTAAACAGTTTGTTGTACAAGATGCATTAGAAAAAATCTTTTGATCTGCTTTTAACTCTGTATTATTTACACCCATTACAAACATTGGCGTATGATCTTTAGAAGGTGCAGATAAAACAACTTTTTTAGCACCTGCTAATAAGTGTTTTCCAGCAGTATCTTCTGTTAAGAAAAAACCTGTAGATTCTATTACATATTCAGCACCAACTTCATCCCATTTTAAATCTTCTGGGTTTCTTTCTGCTGTAATTCTAATTTCGTTTCCGTTTACAACTAATTTACCATCTTTTACATCAACAGTACCATCAAATGCTCCATGAACTGAATCATATTTTAACATATATGCTAAATAGTCTACATCTAATAAATCGTTAATTGCAACTACTTGTACGTTTGCTCTTTTTACTGAAGATCTGAATGCTAATCTTCCAATTCTTCCAAATCCGTTTATTCCTATTTTTATCATCTTAATTTAATTTAATTTTTTATTATGTAGACATTATGTCTGATACTCTAATTAATTCTTTATTTATTTTTGATTGTCCTTTTATTGCTTTTTCTAGAGGTGTTACAGTGATTTTATCATTTATTAAACCTACCATTAAATTAGATTTACCTTCTAATAAGCTCTCTACTGCTTTTACACCCATTCTACTTGCTAGAACTCTATCAAAGCAAGATGGTGAACCACCTCTTTGCATGTGTCCTAATACCGAAACTCGAACATCATACTCTGGTAAATTTTCATTTACGTAGTCTTTTAATTCAAAAACATTTTTACCTGTTTTGTCTCCTTCGGCAACAATTACAATACTAGAAGATTTACCAGACTCTTTACTTTTCTTTAAAGATTCTAACAAACGTTCTAATCCTAAGTTTTCTTCCGGAATTAAAATTTCTTCAGCACCTGCTCCAATACCAACATTTAATGCAATATGACCAACATCTCGGCCCATCACTTCAATAAAAAACAATCTATTATGTGACGATGCTGTATCTCTAATCTTATCAATTACTTCTACGGCATTGTTTAAAGCTGTATCATATCCTAAAGTATGAGAAGTACCCGTAATATCATTATCTATTGTTCCTGGAATTCCCATTACTGGAAATCCAAATTCTTGATTAAATATTAATGCTCCTGTAAAAGATCCATCTCCACCAATAACAACTAACCCATCTATATTTGCCTTTTTTAATTGGTTATAAGCTTCTTGTCTTCCTTCTGGTGTTCTAAAACGTGTTGATCTAGCAGACTTTAAAAAAGTACCACCTTTATTAATTATTCCTTTAACACTACGTGCATCTAATTCAATAAAATCGCCTTCCATCATACCTTCATAACCACGGTAAATACCAGCACATTCTATTTCATAAAATGCACAAGTTCTTACTACAGCTCTAATAGCGGCGTTCATCCCTGGAGAATCTCCTCCCGAAGTCATTACTCCTATTTTTTTGATTTTTTCCATAATTTTACTCTACAAATTTACTGCTTTTTACTGGTTTAAAATAAAAAAATTACGAAATCGTTTTAGAGTAAAAGCCTTAATTTTAAAAGAGAAATTAAGCTATTTACTAGAAAACGTTTTCGTGTTTTTAAGTGATTAGATTTTTTTAAAAAACCTATATATGTTTACTTAATTTAATTGCCTTCAAAGTTTATTAATTCATTTTTTTGAACCTTTGTTGTGTCTTTAACAATTTCTTTTTTAACTTTCTTTTTTACATTACTTTTAAAAAGTGGCTTTAAAAATAGGTCTGAGAGTTTACTAAAGTTCACTTGATAAGATAATCCTACACCTTGTGTATAACCTTCCTCTTCTGTAGAGTATTGTATCTCGTTTTGACGATTAAAAATAGTGCCTCTTAAATTACCTTGTTTATTTAATAAAATTTCAACCTTAACTTCGCCAATTACACTAGATTGAGTTTCTGTACCAACGGGCACGCCAACTTTACCATTAATAATTACTCGATCAGTTACTTGTGTACTTACAGATAAATCTACTTGATTATCAATATTTAATCGATCAATATCATACCCGCTAGTTCCTTGCTGATAATCTACCCCTAATTGAAATTTACTTTCCGGACTATTTAAAAGACTAGAAAATGCGGCAGAAATTGCACTCGAAGCAGTATTTGTAAGTGTATTATTTACATCAAAATTTACTTTATCTGGGTTTCTAAAAGTACCAAATGCTAATAATGAAATAAATTGAGTGGTTTTTTCATTAATATTATTATCATTTAAAATAAATTCTAACTCACTTGCTATTGTTGGATCAACATTTGTTAATTGAATATCTAGTTCTTGTTTAGAACTAAATAATCCTCCTGTAATTCTTGTTACTAAATCTATTTCTTCTTTTCTGTTTGATTTAAAATTCTCTAATAATACTGCCGGATTTGCTTTGGCTTTATAAATAGCGGTTACATCTAAATTTGCTTCATAAGGACTTCCACTCCAAGAAACGGTTCCTCCTTTTTGAATTAAAAAAGGTTTGCTAATAAAGCCTCCATATTTAAAATCATATACTCCACTATCTATATTATAATCTCCAAACATATCAAATTTACCTCTGGTATTAATTCTTATTTGAAGGTTTCCAGAACCTCTACCTGTTAACTGACTTCCAGAAACTTCGTCAATTACAACCTGCGCTTCGGCATCTTTTGTTACATCAATATCAATGTTTAAAGAGAGCCCTTTTATAGCTTCTTGCGCCAATTTTCTTTGTCTATCTTCTAGTTTTGTTTCATCAGATTTAAAATGAATTAACTTAAAATTATCAACAGTTTCTATATCTTTTAACGGAACAACAAATTTAGTTCCCGCCATTGTTTTTGCATTTACATCAATAGTTAACTGATCTGTTAATCCAGAAATATTTGCATTTCCATCCATAAAAGCAGTACCAAAATACATGGCTTCTTCTGTATTTTTAGTATCTAAAACGAGTAAGTTCCTTGTACTTATTTCTAAATCTAAAAACCATTTATCAAAATTTTGATGAGATATATTTCCAAATAATAGCCCTTTCGTTTTATACTTGGTATCTAATATTTTAATATCCTCTAAAATAAAAGATTGTTGCAATAATGAAATGGTTGACTCACCTTCAAAATCATAATCTACATTTAAATACGGAATCTTTAAACCTGCTTTTTTAAGATAAAGAGCCCCATCCATATCTGGATTTCCTAAAAATCCGTTTAAATTAAAATTACCAGAAACACTACCTCTTAAGGATGATATTACATCTTGCCCCAAAGGACTAAAAGCCTCTAATGAATAATCTTCTAAAAACACTTCTAAGTCTATTAATGGCCTAGAACCAGAAAAATCTACTGCACCAATAGCTGCAATGCTTTTTACTTTTTCATTATCAATAGATAAATCTACATTGTATTTTTCATACGAATTATCTCCTTTTATACTTACTGCTAAATCTCCTTGCTTAAACTTATTAACTTGAAAATCTTTTATAACAAAAACAGCTTCTGGACTATAAACATTTCCCTGCTGCACAAAATCTAAGTTACCAGAAACCTTACCCCGCAAAGATAAACTGTCTATTTCTGGAAGAAAACTCTGTAATTTAACGTTTGTAAAATTGGCTAATAATACTTTTTCTGATTCTCCTATTAAATTACCATTAAATTCAATTTTTTGATTGCCAGAAACCAATTTAAATTGGCTAAAATTAAACTCGTCATTCTTTAAATCAAATGTAATTTTATCTGTATTTGTTTCATCAGGATTGATATCCCAAGCGGTATTTTTAAAAACAAAAGTAGATTTTTCAAAACCAACTACAGATTTTGCTTCTTTATTTATCGTGTAGTAAAAATCTAAATTAAAATTTTCATTTTTATCAACACCTCCATTAAATTCTGATTTAAAAAATAAGGTGTCATTTTGGGTTAAATTCAGTAAGTTTAATTTAGAAATATTGTAATACTTTGTATTTACTTCGGATGCTGTTATGTGAGAATTGTACAAAGGATTTTGATTATCTGTTCTTAACAAAACATCCTTTAGTTCGTTGCCATAAGCATCTATTCTTAAGGACGAAAGTGTTAATTTTAGAAGGTTTTTATTAGATTCTATCTTTCCTTTTATTTTAGTATTGTCATCAATAGAAATTGAAGGAAAAAAGACATTTACAATTTGATTATAGACGGTAAAATTAAAATCTAAAAACTGATTTGGCGCAACTTTATAGGGTTTGTAATTGGTATAAATACTACCAAGCGCGTTCTGTGCAACTTGGGCAACTTCAGAAAAAGTAAATTTACCCGTTAAATAGCCATTTGCAATATCTTTAGATTCTACATCAATTCTTTTAATACTATCTTTTACAGAAGAAAGCACTTTAAACTCTTCGAAACGATATTGTTTTTTTTGATTGGTGTAAAAAACATTTTTAAAAATTGCTTGTCCAATAAGATCATCAAAAGTATTTCCTTCTATATCTAATTCTACAACACCTTTTAATTCGGCAATACTATCTCTTACAAAAAGATTGGTTTCTTTTAAATTTAAATATGTAATATCCGTTTTAAAGTCGAATTTTCTTACAGTAGATGATAAATCTGCCAAACCCTTAAAGTTCATTTTAAAATATTTATCATCTATAGAAATATCACCATCAAATTTATTATTTTGATATTGGCCATTTGCAGCTATATTTTTATAATTATACCCTTTAAATTTAATTTGAGAAATTTTTCCGTTAAAGGCTGTATTAATATTATCTAGCTTAAATCCGCTTCCTTTTACTTTACCCTTTAAAGAAACTTCGCCAAATAACGGATTATTGATAAAGGAACCAACATCAAAGCTAGATAACTGAATTTCACCATCATAAACAGCATAATCAATATTATCAATATTTGTAATTTGTAAATCAGAAATAGCAGAACCAATTTCTGAGGTTACATCAATTTCTGCTTGCATTTGATCTGGAGTAACTCTTATATAACCTTTTAAAGTAAACTCACCTAATTTATGGAATTCTGTGGGTACATTATTTCCTAAAACATTAGGTAAAATGCTTTTTAAATTTTGATACGTTGCTGTTAAATTAGATAAATCACCTTCAAAAACAAAACCTCTTTCTTTACTAACGGTATTTACAAAAGCTAAATCCCCTTCAATTTTTATTCCATTTTTAGAGGATACTTTAAGTTTTTTTAAATCAAAATTATTTATGGTTCCTAAAAAATTTCCATTAAAATTTAGTAGGTCATTTCCACTTAATTCATTGTAAAAATTTTTTACATCGCTAATAGCAACTTTACTATCGGTAAATTTTGCTTTAATCTTAACTTTGTCATTAAAATTAGACAAATCATTGCCACTGTATGTAAATTCAATATCAGCTTTTACATTCGTGTTTTTTGTTTGCAACGTTGTTTTTTTAAAAAGCATTGCAGCATTGGTAATTGAAAAATCTGTTGTTAAATTTGTAACTTGTAATCCAAATAAATCTGTAAAATACAATCCTCTAACATTCGTAGAAACATCAGCTCCAAAAATAGCTAGTTTCTGAAAATTCCCACCTGCATTTTTAATTTCGTAATTTACAGAATCTTTTTTATTAGCATTAATTACCTTAAAATTTAAATCGTTTACATAAACATTCGTTGCTTTTAAAATAAAAGGTTTACGCAAAGAATCTTTTGGTTTATCTGTATCGAAAGCGTCAATAAAAATAGACATATTATCATCTTCTTCACCTTTGTAAGTTTTCATGTAATAATATGCGCCGTCTAAAGAAACATCGTCTAAATAAACCTCGCCATCAATAATTTTTTTTGCATTTAAAAGGGATGTACTTAATTTATTAACAAATATTAAAGTGTCTTTATGATGATCTCTAATCTCTACTCCTTTTAATCGAGCGCTACCTAAAAACGATAAATCTACTTTTTCTATACATAAGTTTGTGCCGTATTCATTATTTATTTTATTGGTAATGTACCTTCCTAATTGAGTCTGAACTGCAGAAATAGAAAGCAACATACTAATCAACAGTAAAAAAAGGACAAAGTACCCTAGCCATTTTACGATATTTTTTACTGTTTTTTTGATAGTATTATTATTTAATGTCGATGTAAAATCTTTTTGATTGCAATCAAAAATATTGCCATTTACTACAAAGAACGTGCAAATTTTACAAAGAATTAAATATCTATTCTTAAAAAAATAAGGCATCCTTAAAATTATACTTAATTTTGCAAAAAATTAACTTTATGGTAATGAAAACACCTGTTTATATTTTAGGAATTGAATCTTCTTGCGATGATACAAGTGCAGCGGTTATTTGTAACGCCAAAGTGCTGAGTAATGTGGTTGCCAACCAAGAAGTACACTCTAAATATGGCGGAGTTGTGCCAGAATTAGCATCAAGAGCTCATCAACAAAATATTGTACCTGTGGTGCAACAAGCATTAAAACAAGCAAATATCACCAAAGAACAACTTTCTGCAATTGCATTTACCAAAGGTCCGGGTTTAATGGGCTCATTATTAGTTGGTACTTCTTTTGCTAAATCTTTGGCACTTGGTTTACAAATTCCTTTATTGGATGTAAACCACATGCAAGCACACATTTTAGCGCATTTTATTGATGACGAAAATAGTAAAAATCCAACTTTTCCTTTTATTTGTTTAACAATTAGCGGCGGACATACACAAATTGTAAAAGTTACTGATTATTTTGAAATGGAAATTTTAGGGGAAACGATTGATGATGCCGTTGGAGAAGCCTATGATAAATCTGCTAAAATTTTAGGACTACCCTATCCTGGTGGTCCATTAATTGATAAATATGCGCAGTTAGGAAATGAAAAAGCATTTCAATTTACCAAACCAAAAGTGGGCGATTTAGAGTTTAGTTTTAGCGGATTAAAAACAGGAATTTTATATTTTATTCAGAAACAAGTAAGAATAAATCCAAATTTTATCGAAGAAAATTTAAATGATATCTGTGCATCAATTCAATATACAATTGCCGAAATTTTAATGGATAAATTAAAAAAAGCAGTTAAAATAACAGGTATTAAACAAATTGCAATTGCGGGCGGAGTTTCAGCCAATTCAGAAATTAGAAAAAGATTACAATTAGCAGAAACACATTTTGGTTGGACAACCTTTGTGCCTAAATTTGAATACACCACAGATAATGCTGCTATGATTGCCATTACAGGATATTTAAAATATTTAGATCATAATTATGCTACTGTAAACGTAACCGCTAAAGCACGTTTAAAAGTTACAGAATAATTTTACTGAAAAGGTTTTATAAAAAATAGCAAAAGAAAAAAAACAACATTAAATATAAACAATAAAGATATTAATTAGGTGAAATACTTTAAAAACAGACTTTTATTTAACATTTATTACTTTCTATTTTGGGTTGCTTATTTTGTATTTGCAAGATTATTTTTTCTTGTTTATTATTTTGAAAGAACACAAGAATTAGACATTCTAACTATTTTAAAAACTTTTTTATATGGTTTGCAATTAGACATTTCATTTACTGCATATATTGCTTTTATTCCGTTTTTGTTGATTATATTTTCAACTTTTATCAATCCAAAAGTCATTGTAAAAATCATAAAATGGTATACACTTCCTATTCTTGTTTTTATCAATTTAATGTTAATGATTGATGCTGGTTTGTACCAGGCTTGGGGTGTTCGTTTAGACACTTCATTATTACCGTATTTAAATACACCTTTACTAATGATTTCTACAGTATCCACTTTACATTTAGTTTTAGGGATACTAACTTGGTGGTTTATTTCTTTTGTTTTTATCAAAATTTATCAAAAAATTCATCAGAAAAACAATGAAAAATTAAATTTTGGAAGTTGGGTAGAAATCCCAATTTTCTTATTGCTTACAGCAGCTTTAATAATTCCGGTTAGAGGCGGATTGCAAACAATACCTGTAAATCAAAGTAACGTTTATTTTTCTGATAAAATGTATGCCAATCATGCTGCAATCAATTTTATGTGGAACTTTTTCAACTCCTTAACGCATGAAACAGATGGCAAAAATCCGTATACCTATTTTGATGATGAAACAACCAAAAACATCATTACAAAAACTAGAAACAAGCTTTTATATGCCAATAATAAAGAGGCTATTTTAACAACAGCAAAGCCTAATGTAATTTTAATTCTTTGGGAAAGTTTACCTGCAAAAATTGTAGGTTCTTTAGGAGGTGAATCAAATGTTACACCAAATTTAAATCAGCTATCTAAAGAAGGTATTTTATTTACCAATTTTTATGGAAACGGAGATAGAACAGACAAAGCTATACCCGCAATTTTAAGCGGTTATTATCCTTTACCTGTGAAACGAATTATGCGTATGCCTAACAAAACTAGAAGTTTACCAATGTTGCCTAAAAAAATGGAAGAACTAGGTTACGAAACAGCTTTTTATTACGGTGGAGATTTAAATTTTGGTAATATGAACACCTATTTACGAAATGCAGGTATTACTAATTTTGTAGACGGAAGTGAGTTTGATAAAAAAGATTGGAACTCAAAATGGGGCGCTTATGATGATGTTTTCTTAAAACGTTTAGCTAAAGACTTAACTAAAAAACACGAAAAACCATTTTTTAATATTGCACTAACTTTAACGAGTCATGAACCTTATGAAATAAAAGGCGATTATGTATTTGGTAGTGATACAGAAGATAATAAATTTAGAAGTGCACATCATTTTACAGATAAGGCAATTGGCGATTTTATCACTTTTGCTAAAACACAAGACTGGTATAAAAATACCTTAATTGTAATTATGGCAGATCACGGCCATACTTCTCCTAAACATAAAGGACCGTATTTTTCTCCAAAAAAATTCAGAATTCCTATGTTATGGTTAGGCGGTGCTGTAAATAAAAACATCAAAGAAATTAATACAATTGCTAGCCAAGTTGATTTTCCTTACACTTTATTAGATTTACTAAAAGCAGATAACAAAGACTTTATTTTTAGCAAAAATATTTTTAATTCTTCGGATGAGCAATTTGCACATTACACCTTTAATAAAGGATTTGGCACACTTACTAAAAATGGTCTTTTTCTATATGATTACACCAGTAAAAAAGCAATTTTAAAAACTGGTAAAAATATTGAAAAACTAGATTCTTTAGGAAAAGCAATTACTCAAAATTCATATGCTGATTTTTTGAAACGCAAATAATTAAATTTGTTTGTCAGCTTAAAAAAAGATAACTTAGCTAACTTTCTTTAAAAATATTTAAAGTTTAAAGCTGTTTTTTTTTATGAATGTTTATTTTTAAAAACTATGCGCATTTATACTTTTTAAAAGAAGTAATTATAACACTGTAAACATTAAAAAACACAATCCTTTAATAAAGAACAAAAATGACTAAAAAACTAGTAACTTTTGGTGAAGTAATGATGAGATTATCACCTCCAGGATATTCAATGTTTTCTCAAGCAACTTCGTTTGAATTAGTTTATGGTGGTGGAGAAGCAAATGTAGCGATCTCATCTGCCTATCTTGGTATGAAAGCTGCCCATGTAACTCGCTTTCCAGATAATGCTCTTGGTAAAGCTGCCACACAATTTTTACGCAAACATTGGTTAAGTACAGAACATATCGTGTACGGTGACCACATGTTAGGTAAATATTTTTTAGAAAAAGGCGCTTCTTACAGATCTAGCGAGGTAATTTATGAAAGAGAAGGTTCAGCATTTTCTTTAATAGAACCAGCAATGGTTGATTGGGAGCATGTACTTAAAGATGCCGATTGGTTTCATTGGACAGGAATTACTCCTGCTATTTCCGAAGGCGCAGCAATGTGTTGTTTAGAAGCTATTAAAACTGCCAATAAAATGGGCATAAAAGTTTCTGGTGATATAAATTCACGTAGTAATATGTGGAAATATGGTAAAACAATGCAAGAGATAATGCCATTACTAGTTGAAAATTGCGATATTGTAATTAGCAGTACAAGAGGAATTTACGAAATGTTTGGTCTTGGCGAATTAGGTGGAAAGTTTAAAGTTTCTGCAAGTGAATTAATGGACGTTTTTCCGAGAATTCAGAAAGTTGTAGGAAAAACCAGAACTTCTATTAGTGCGTCTCATCAGCAAATATTAGGAAAAATGTGGAATGGTAAAAAATACATTAAAACCAAAACATTAGATGTTACCCACGTTGTTGATAGAGTTGGTACCGGTGATGCTTTTGCTTCTGGCTTAATTTACGGATTGTTACATTATGATGATGACTTACAAGCTTTAAATTTTGCAGTTGCAGCTTGCGCTTTAAAACATACCGTTCCTGGTGATGTAAATATGGTGTCTATGGAAGATGTGGTTAGTTTAATGGATGGAAATACATCGGGATCTATAAAACGATAATTTTTATTTTAGAAAATTATTAAAATATAAAGTAAAAGAAAATGCCCCAAATTATTACCTACAATTTGGGGCATTTTTATTGAAGAATCAAGTCTTTTAATTCCTAAAACTATTTTTGGTAATTATAGCTTTTAATCGCTCTTTTAAATCTTGTCCGGAATCATAAATCATTTGTTCGTTTGAAGGAAATGGAACAACACGTAAACTAATTTGATCTAAAAAAGATGCTTCTAAAGCTCTTTTATCACCTTTATAATTAGCATAAATATGCTGAAATAAAAACTCACTAGTTATAGGATACGTTTCTAAAGTTTGTTTTTTACTTACATCGATATATTTTACTTGACCTGTTACTTTTACTGATTTGAATTGAGTAAACTGATACAATTCACAACGAACTTTAACCGTTTTATCTACTTTAATTTTATTGCCGTCTTGATCTAAAACTTGTTTACCGTCTTTATCTAAAAGATAGGTAAAACCATCAACCACATCTCTTTCTTTAATCATTTGCTTTTCTCTAACTTGTTCTGGAGAAACTAAAATATCTCTAAGATTTAACTCTAAACCAAAATCATAGTTGATTTTAGGGTCTTTTGCACCGTGATAAACGGTCCATAAATCATTTAAACCATAGGTGTCAAAATTTAATAAATCTTCTTCTAATCTTTTAGGTATTACTTTATCCGTTTCATTTTTCATAGAAACAATCACAAAATCCAAACCTCTTTCGTGTGCAATATTTATTAAATTACGAACATCTTTAAAATTAGGATTTATCTTTTCTATGTATTCTAAATCTTCAAAAGCAATTCTATAATCAAGTTTATTATTTGCATCAAAAAGCTTTTTTGCTTTTGTATATAAATAGTCTGATAATTGATTTTTATTCGCTATAATATCCTCATCATAATTTCGAAAATTAAATTCGGCATTGTTTCCATTTTCTAAAATTCGTAATGGTAATAGAGGTTTTATTACTTCTTGTCTATTTTTTAAGCTATTGTAAATACCATAAATAGTTTCTATATTCTCAGGATTTTGATCCTTTTTTAAAAAAGAAATTCTATCTAAATCTTTAGCTGTTGCTTTTACAAAAGCCTCTTGAAGCATCAAAACATAAGGCTGATTTCCTTTCTTTGTTTTATTCTTTTTTAAATTTTGAATAGCAATATTTATTGCTGTATCGTAATTTCCATTATTAATGGCTTCTTGGGTATTTTTAATACTACTGCAAGAAATCAGAAATAAAAAAGAGATGATAAATAGTAATTGTTTTTTCATATGATTGAGTTTGTTTCGTTATTTCAAGAGCTATGCCAAAAATATCATTTTTTAGAGTTTAAAAGAGAATTATCCAATAAATTTTAATCCCTAAAAACAAAAATCCCAATGATTTCTCACTGGGATTTATAAATCTATTTAAGAAGAAAAAAATTACACATTAAATCTAAAATGCATAATATCACCATCTTTAACAATGTACTCCTTACCTTCTACTCTCATTTTACCAGCTTCTTTTACTTTTGCTTCAGAACCGTACGCAACAAAATCCTCATAAGCAATCGTTTCTGCTCTAATAAATCCTTTTTCAAAATCTGTATGAATTACACCGGCTGCTTGTGGGCCAGTTGCTCCAATAGGAATTGTCCAAGCTCTTACTTCTTTTACTCCGGCGGTAAAATACGTTTGAAGGTTTAATAATTTATAGGCAGAACGAACCAATCTAGCAACACCAGCTTCTTCTAAACCCATATCTGCTAAAAACATTTGTCTTTCTTCGTAATCTTCTAATTCTGTAATATCTGCTTCTGTGCCAACTGCTAACACAATAACTTCTGCGTCTTCATCTTTTACAGCTTCCTTAACTTTATCTACATAACTATTTCCAGAAACGGCAGAAGCTTCATCCACATTACAAACGTACAATACTGGTTTTGCAGTAATTAATTGCAACGTTTTTACAATTTCTAAATCTTTTTCAGAAAACTGAATTGCTCTAACAGAAATACCTTTTAATAAAGTTTCTTCTATTTTTAATAAAACTACTAATTCTATTTGCGCTTCTTTATTGCCTGTTTTTGCCGTTCTTTTAACTTTTTCTAATTTTTTCTGAACGGTTTCTAAATCTTTTAATTGCAATTCAATATCAATTGTTTCTTTATCTCTTATAGGATCGATAGAATTATCAACATGAATAATATTATCGTTATCAAAACAACGTAAAACATGCAAAATAGCGTCTGTTTCACGAATATTTGCTAAAAACTGATTTCCTAAACCTTCACCTTTACTGGCTCCTTTTACAAGACCTGCAATATCAACAATCTCTACAGTTGCTGTTTGCACTCTTTCTGGCTTTACCAATTCTTCTAACTTTTTTATACGCTCGTCTGGCACATTTACAACTCCTAAATTAGGTTCTATAGTACAAAAAGGAAAGTTTGCACTTTGCGCTTTTGCATTTGATAAACAATTAAATAAGGTTGATTTTCCTACGTTTGGTAATCCTACAATTCCAGCTTTCATATTCTTTATGATATTTTGATAAAAAGATGCAAGAATCTCACTTGATTTTTGCGGTGCAAATATATGTTTTTTAAAAATAAAAAATTCCGAATTTACTTCGGAATTTTTATATCGTGATTTTTAAAAAATCGAGTTTTTAATTGCTAAAAATGTTTCCACTATTCACCATGCATAAAACGTTGTTTAGCTAACAACTCTTCTTCTGTTTCTACAACATTATCATCTGGCACACAACAATCTACAGGACAAACTGCAGCACATTGTGGCTCATCATGAAAACCTTTACATTCTGTACATTTATCTGCAACAATGAAGTAAATTTCATCAGAAACTGGTTCTTGGTCATTATCTGCATTTGCAGATTTACCATTAGGTAAAACCACATTACCCTTTAAACTTGTTCCATCAGAATATTTCCAATCATCTGCTCCTTCATAAATTGCTGTGTTAGGACATTCTGGTTCGCATGCCCCACAATTTATACATTCATCTGTTATAATAATTGCCATAATTTTCTTTTCTGTTTTTGTACCTTTGCGTTTGCAAAAATAAAGCCAAATTCATAGACAACCAAAATAAATGATTACTATTCAAAATAGAATTACTGCATTCGCAAAATTAGGCGCTTTTTTAGCTCAATTTTCTGTTGATAATATAAAAAAAATAGAAAATATTGAGCATAATGAAATCTTCTTTGATGGCTTTTTACATCAAATAAAAATAGCACAAGAAAACAATTCATGGTTTACAAAAGATAACATTTTATTCACTTTAAACAACTGGAGTAATTCTTTAAAAACCAGTAATTTAAACACATTTACAGAGAGTGTTCATTTAGATATAAAATCACCTAAAAGAGTTGCTATAATTATGGCCGGTAATATTCCTTTGGTAGGTTTTCATGATTTTTTATCAGTCCTTATCTCTGGTCATTCTGTTGTTGTTAAACAATCATCTAACGACAAACATCTTTTACCATTTTTAGCCAAGTATTTAGAGTATGTTGAAGAAGCTTTTCAAGGAAAAATAACTTTTACAGAAGAAAAACTAACCAATTTTGATGCTGTAATCGCAACTGGAAGCAATAATACGGCTCGTTATTTTGAGTATTATTTTAAAGATAAACCAAGTATTATTAGAAAAAACAGAAATTCTGTGGCAGTTATTACAGGAAATGAAACCGAAGAAGATTTTATAAATTTAGCGGATGATGTTTTTCAATATTTTGGCTTAGGTTGTAGAAGTGTTTCTAAACTTTTTGTGCCTAAAGATTTTAATTTTGATCATTTCTTTAATGGGATGTACGCTAAAAAAGACATCATCAACAATGCAAAATATGCCAATAATTACGATTATAACAAAGCCGTTTACTTAATGAGCTTGTTTGATTTGTTAGAAAATGGTTTTTTAATGATTAAGGAAGATGAAAGTTACGCATCGCCTATTGCAACCATTTTTTACGAATATTACGATAATGAAATTGATTTAAAAATAAAATTACATCAAGATAGAGAAAAAATTCAATGCATTGTTGCCAAAAACTTTATAGAAAATGAAATTGCTTTTGGACAAACTCAACATCCAGAGTTAACAGATTTTGCAGACGGAGTAAATACACTTGAATTTTTATCAAAAATATAATTAAAATAACCTCGAAGAAACAAAGTTTTTCGCAAAATTTGCAAAGTATTTCAACTTTGAATCTAGAACCTTAAATTTTGAACTTAATAGTATGAAAAAACATAATTTTAGTGCTGGCCCTTGTATTTTGCCTCAAGAAGTGCTTCAAAAAGCCTCAGAAGCAATTATTAATTTTAATGATGACAACTTATCATTAATTGAAATTTCTCATAGAAGCAAACCCTTTGTTGCCGTAATTGAAAAAGCTAGGTCTTTAGCTTTAGAACTTTTGGGTTTAGAAAATAAAGGATATCAAGCTTTATTTTTGCAAGGTGGCGCAAGTTTAGAATTTTTGATGGTTGCTTACAATTTGTTAAATAAAAAAGCGGCTTATTTAAATACAGGAACTTGGGCAGATAAAGCTCAAAAAGAAGCAAAAGCTTTTGGCGAAACCGTAGAAGTGGCGTCGTCTAAAGATAAAAATTACTCATACATTCCTAAAGGATATTCTATCCCAGAAGATGCAGATTATTTTCACTGTACAAGTAACAATACCGTTGCAGGAACTCAAATGAAATCGTTTCCAGAAACCAATGTTTCTTTGGTTTGTGATATGAGTTCAGATATTTTTTCTCGTCAATTAGATTTCGAAAAATTCGATTTAATTTATGCTGGTGCTCAAAAAAACATGGGTCCTGCTGGTGCAACTTTGGTAATTATTAAGGAAGAAATTTTAGGAAAAGTAGAAAGACATATTCCTTCAATGTTAGATTATCAAGTTCATATTAAGAGTGATAGTATGTATAATACACCTTCTGTTTTTGCGGTGTATGTTTCTATGCTAACCTTACAATGGTTAAAAGATTTAGGAGGAATTCCGTTTATTGAAGAAGTAAACAACAAAAAAGCGGCATTGTTATACAACGAAATTGATAGAAATCCGCTTTTTAAAGGAGTTGTAGCGAAAGAAGACAGAAGTACCATGAATGCAACATTTGTTTTAACGGATGAAAGCTTCACAGAAACTTTTGATAAAATGTGCAAACAAGCGGGTATTACTGGTATAAATGGCCACAGAAGTGTTGGCGGTTATAGAGCAAGTATGTACAATGCGTTGCCACTTTATAGCGTTCAAGTTTTGGTTGATGTGATGCAAGAGTTAGAAAAAGCCCATCTTTAATTCTCTCCAAAGGGAAGAAAACTGTTGTGGTTAAATGAACTTAAAAAAAGAAAAAACTTTTTAAACTCCTTAAGTTTAAAAGTTTTAATAAATAAAATAAATATTAAATAAAAAACTCCTTCCCTTTGGGAAGGTTGGGATGGGCAAATGAAAATATTAGCAAACGACGGAATTTCTAAAAGCGGAATTGATGCTTTAGAAAAAGGAGGATTTGAAGTAATTACAGTAAAAGTTGCACAAAATCAATTAGAAAATTATATAAATGATCATAATATAGATGCTATTTTAGTAAGAAGTGCAACACAAGTTAGACAAGAATTAATTGAAGCTTGCCCTAGTTTAAAATTAATTGGACGCGGCGGTGTTGGCTTAGATAATATTGATGTTGAATATGCAGAAGACAATGGCTTATTTGTTATAAATACCCCAGAAGCTTCCTCTAGTTCTGTTGCCGAATTGGTTTTTGCTCATTTATTTGGGATGGTTCGTTTTTTACATTCATCAAACAGAGAAATGCCTTTAGAAGGAGATTCTCGTTTTAAAGAGTTAAAAAAGGCATATTCAAATGGAACTGAATTAAGAGGAAAAACATTAGGAATTATTGGTTTTGGTAAAATAGGACAAGAAGTTGCAAAAATTGCAATTGGTATTGGAATGAATATTTTAGCTACCGATGAAGAAATTACAAGTGCACCCATAACTTTAGACTTTTTTAACGGACAAAAAACTACTTTTACCATCAACACAGTTGATAAAGAAGAAGTTTTAAAAGAAGCTGACTTTATTACTTTACACGTTCCTACGCAAGAAGATTATATTATTTCAGCATCAGAAATTAAAAAAATGAAAGATGGCGTAGGAATCATCAATACAGCGAGAGGTGGCATTTTAAATGAAGTAGATTTAGTTTTTGCTATTGAAAGTGGTAAAGTGCAATATGCTGGTTTAGACGTTTTTGAAACAGAACCAACACCGGCTGTTCAGTTATTAATGAATCCAGAAATTTCTTTAACTCCGCATATTGGCGGTGCAACAAAAGAAGCGCAAGATCGTATAGGCTTAGAATTAGCAAAACAAATTATTGAACTTTTAGGTTAATTGGGATTTAGAGTAAACTTAAAGAGTTTTATTTTCTGACACGAATTACTCGAATTATCACCAATAAATAAGTGAGCTTTATTTTAGAATAGTTTCGCAAGAAGAAAAATGAAAAGATTTTTAAAAATTCGTTGAAATCTGAGTAATTTGTGACTTAAAAAAAATTAAAAATGATCAAAGAAAATTTATTAAAAATAAAACAATCAATTCCTGAAAACGTAACATTAGTTGCTGTTTCTAAAACCAAACCTATCGAAGATTTGCAAGAAGCTTATGATGCTGGTCAGCGAATTTTTGGTGAAAATAAAATTCAGGAAATGGTTGATAAATATGATGCTTTACCAAAAGACATTCAATGGCAAATGATTGGTCATTTACAGAGTAATAAGGTAAAATACATGGCTCATTTTGTTGATTTAATTCACGGAGTTGATAAGTTAAAAACTTTGGTAGAAATTAACAAACAAGCCAAGAAACACAACAGAATTATCAACTGTTTATTACAAGCTAGAATTGCCAAAGAAGACACTAAATTTGGTTTAACTTTTGATAAAATAGAAGCCGTTTTATCATCAGAAAAAATAACTGAATTACAAAACATTAAAATTGTAGGCTTTATGGGAATGGCTACTTTTACGGATGATGAATTACAATTATCCGAAGAATTTTCATCACTTAAAAACTTTTTTGAAGCACAGAAAGCTAAAACCGTACTTAAAAACTGCAACCTAGAAATTTTATCAATGGGTATGAGTGGTGATTATCAGCTTGCTATAAAAAATGGAAGTACTATGATAAGAGTTGGAAGCTCTATATTTGGAAATAGAAATTATAATCTGTAAATTTATCCAAAAAAGAAAAAGAAATTGTACGCTATATTAGACATAGAAACTACTGGAGGTAAATTTAACGAAGAAGGCATCACCGAAATTGCTATATATAAATTTGATGGCTATACCATTGTTGATCAGTTTATAACATTGGTAAATCCAGAAAAAGAAATTCAAGCATTTGTTGTTAATCTTACAGGAATTAATAACAAAATGCTGGTGAATGCTCCTAAATTTTTTGAAATTGCAAAACGAATTGTAGAAATTACGCAAGATTGTATATTAGTTGCTCATAATACTTCTTTCGATTATAGAATCTTAAAAACAGAGTTTGATAGATTAGGTTTCGATTTTAGGAGAAACACCTTGTGTACAGTAGAATTAAGTCAACAACTTATTTTAGAGCAACCTTCTTATAGTTTAGGGAAATTAACAAAATCATTGGGAATACCAATGACAGAAAGACATAGAGCTTCTGGTGATGCTTTGGCAACTGTGCAACTTTTTAAACTTTTACTAGAAAAAGATACAGAAAAAACGATTATACAAGAGTCAATAAAGTATTTTGATAAAAGAATCGAAAAAGAAAAACTACAAACTTTAATAGATTCCATTCCTGCTATTTTAGGTGTTTTTTACATACACGATTCCAAAGGAAAAGTAATTTATATAGGCAAAGGAAAAAATATAAAGGCAGAGATTAATAAATTGTTTTTAAAAGTAACCAGACGTGCTGTAAAAATACAAGAAAGAGCCAATTCTGTTTCTTTTGATAAAACGGGTAATGAATTATTTACGCGACTAAAATATTATTTAGAATTAGAAAAATTAGCACCTAAATTCAATTTTAAAAAGAAGTTTAAAATCATTTTAGACAATTTTAACAATGAAAATTTTATGATTGTTGATAAGGGCAGAGAAGTTGAAGAACACGCAATTATACTAATTGAAAATAATATTGTTTTTGGTTATGGATATACAAATTTAGCGGTTCAAGAAAATGATTTGACTATTTTAAAATCGGTTTTAACACAAATTGAAAATAAAGAAGTCTCGAAAACGATTGTAAAAAATTACTTAAATAAAGGATCTGTTCAGAAAATTATACGATTTTAAATGAAAAAAATATTTGTTTCCCTCCTAATATTTCTATCAACTATAAGTTTTTCACAAAAAAGTAAATCATCCAAAATGGGACAAACCACTTTAGATGAATTAAAAATGACAGTCTATGACAACGACTCTAGTGCAACAGCTGTTGTTTTATATGAACATGCAAACTATTATCCTGATATAAATAATGATGAAATACCTAGAACAGATTATTATTTTAGAATTAAAATTTTAGACAAAACTGCTTTTGATTTGGCTAATATTTCTATCAATACATACAAGAAACAACGAGTTACAGATATTAGTGCAATAACCTATAATATTACAGAAATAGGTACAAAGGATACAGATCAGCTTTTAGAAAAAGATATCTTTTCGATTGAAGAAAGTGAAAATTGGACAACTACCAAATTTGCGCTACCAAATATAAAAGAAGGCGCTGTTATAGAATATAAATACAGTGTTATTTCGCCCTATTTAAGTATCAATGATTGGAATTTTCAAACTGATATTCCAAAAATAAAAAGTGAATTTGATGCTTCTATTTTAGGAAACTATCAATACAATATAAAATTAGTTGGTAGTTTAAAATTAGATAAAGACGAACCTTCTGCAGATAAAAAATGTGTTTATATAGATGGTATTGGCGAAGGTGGATGTGCAATCTATTCTTATGGGATGAACAATATTCCTGCTTTTAAAGAAGAAGAATATATGTTAAGTAAAAAGAACTATATATCCAGAATTACTTTTGATTTAAAATCGCACACAAGTTATAGAGGTGTTGTAGAAAACTTAACCACAACTTGGAAACAAGCAGATAAAAGTTTAAAAGATCAGTTTTTTAACAATCAAACTTCTAAAAAAAGGTTTTTTGAAAAAAATATTCCAGAGGTAATTTTAAATACAGAAAACACCTTAGAAAAAGCAAAAAAAATATATCAATTTATTCAGAATCATTATACTTGGAATGAAAAATATTGGACCAATGAAGACGCCAAAGTTAAAGAGGCTTTTCAAGAAAAAACTGGAGATGTTGGTGAGATAAATATTTCTTTATATAACAGTTTGATGTCCGCTGATATAGAAGCAAACTTGGTAGTTTTATCAACCAGAGATAATGGTATACCAACAAAAGTTTTTCCTATTATATATGATTATAATTACGTAATTGTAAAAATAATTATAGATGAAAAATCATATTTTTTAGATGCTACAAATAAATTTTTACCTTTCGGACAAGTACCCCTTAGAACTTTAAATGGAGAAGCTAGGGTTATAAATTTTAAAGAAGAAGGTTATTGGGAAGTTTTAAAACCCAACATAAATTCTGCTAAAGGAATTATAGCTAAATTAAATTTAAACGAAGATGGTGTATTAGAAGGCGAATTAAATATTAGAAGTCTAGGTTATGAAGCATCAAATAAAAGAGAAAAAATAAATTTATTAAGTAAAGAGAGCTATTTAGAAGGCTTTGAAGGCGATAATCCTGATGTAGAAGTTGATGAATATAATGTTCAATTTAAAAATGAAATTGAAAAACCACTTCAAGAATTTTTTAAAATAAAAATGTTTTTGAACGATGAACTAACAAAAAAGATAAGAATAAATCCGTTCTTCTTTGAACGATTAAAAGAAAATCCCTTTAAACTAAAAGAAAGAAACTTTCCAGTAGATTTTGGATATCCAAGAAAAAACAATTTCGCATTAAGCTTAACTGTTCCTGATAATTATAATATTGTTCAAGCTCCAGAAACCATAGCAATGTCTTTGCCAAATAATGGAGGTCTATTTATTTTAAAATCTGAAGTAATAAAAAATAAAATAACTTTATATGTTAAATTTAATATCAACAAACAAATCTATTCTTCAGATGATTATTTTGTTTTAAAAGAATTTTTTAAGCAAATAGTTATTGCAGAAAACTCAGTAATTATTTTAGAGAAAAAAGCTTAAAAAACTACTTATTATCATATATAAAAATACGTCAAATGACGTATTTTTTTTTTTAATAATAAAAGTGAGTTTTGTTAAGTAACTCTAAAATACTTAAAATGAAAAAAGTAACATTACTATTTCTAAGCTTAATTCTTACTACTTCACTCCTATCTCAAGAATTTGGTACAGGCTTAAAATTTGATCAAAATTTATACGAATCAATGCAACAAACGGTACCTTTAGTTACAAGAAGTTTTGATAGATTACCTATTTCGTATAGTTTAAAAGGCTATACACCAACACCTCAAAGTCAAGGAGCACAAGGTTCTTGTGTGGGTTGGGCAAGTGCTTTTGGAGCAAGAACTATTGCTTATGCCGTTAAAAATAATTGGGAAAACAATACTGCAAAAATTAATGAAAACACCTTTTCACCTGCATTTGTTTACAATCAAATTAAAGTAAACGATAAATGCGAAGGCGCTTACATAGAAAATGCCATGATGGTTATGAATACCTATGGTTCTGTAAAAATGACCGATTTTCCTTACAACGCATCAAATTGTACCACAGCTCCCTCTAGCTATACGTTTTCTAAAGCACAAGATCATAAAATTTTAACGTACGAAAGATTAGCAAAATGGGAAAATCCTGTAAACCTTACCAATAAAGTTAAAAAAGCACTCTCTAATAAAAATCCTGTTGTAATTGGTCTTTTTAAATTTACTGATTTAAAAACCGATTTTAATAATGTTTGGATTTCTAATACAGGTACTTACGGACACGCTATGGTTGTTGTTGGTTATGACGATACTAAAGCCGGCGGTGCCTTTGAAATTATGAATTCTTGGGGTTCAAATTTTGGAAAAGGAGGCTTTTTTTGGATAAAATATGACGATTTTGAAAGACAGGTAAAAACTGCCTATGTTTTAATTGATAAGGAACAAACTGACAATAATAATAATAATAATAATAATAATAACAACATAATTGCATCGAACATCCTAGGAGGTGAATTAACTTTAAAATTAGGTGACGGAACAAATATGCCAACATCTTTATCCGAAGGAGCTACAAGAAATTTTAATATAGTTAAAGCAACTAAAACAACCTATAAAGTAGACAAATCCTATTCTTCTGGTACACAATTTAGAATTTACTTAAACAGCAAACAAAAAGGATATGTGTATCTAATTGGTTATGGTTCTTCAGATAAATCTGTGCATAAATTATATCCTTTTGACAATTTTAGTGATTATTTTAGTTACACAAACAGTGAAATTGCATTGCCAAATGAAGATTACTTTATCGAGTTTGATAACAATCCAGGAAGAGATATTCTCTGCGTACTTTATAGTAAAGAAAAACTAGATATCGATGCTATTGTAGCAAAATCAAAAAATGGTAATGGTGATTTTGTTTCAAATATAAAAGAAGTTTTATCAACCAAAATGTACAGCGGTTCAGACGTAACTTTTAGTAAAAATAAAATAGAATTTAGCGCAAGTTCTACAAACAACGCTTCTAAAGTTGTACCAATTTTTATAGAAATGAACCATCAATAATCTACAAAATGAAAACTTTAAAAAACATATTATTTATTTTTTTACTCACGCATTTTTCAACTTTTTCACAAACTAGCAGTTATGATTATGAGGAAAACTTTGATGGTAAAAATACTTGGCCTTTAGGAAACACGAATGAATATGAACTTCAAATGTATAACGGTAGGTACTATTTTGAGCATAAAAGAACAGAAGGCTCTTGGTATATATCATCAACAAATACCAACATAAATACCAATAGCGATTTTGAAATTGAGACTTCTATCCAAAAAATAGCTGGTGTAGACAATTCTGGAATGTCATTTATGTATGACTATAAAGACAATAATAATTACAGAGAATTGGCAATTACGGCTAACGGATATTTTAGAGTAGCAGAAAATAGTAACGGTACGTATTCCAACATAAAAGAGTGGACAAAATCTGACAATGTAAAAAAAGGAAATTATGCTATAAACGACTTAAAAATTATAAAAAAAGGCAATCTAATTACTTATTACGTAAATGATTCTTATGTATTTAGTATGAGTCATAAAGATTTTTTAGGCGAAAAAACGGCGATTACACTTTATAGTAATCAAAAAATTTCTTTAGATTACATAAGGGCTAAAAACACAAACTCTACTAATAATAACTTAATTAGTAACAATAAAACAATCCTTTTTGAAGGATTTAATGACAATAAAAATAATTGGGCTTCAGCTAATAACTCGGATGTAGTTTTAGAAGTTTCTAATGGCGATTATATTTTTGATCATAAAAGAGAAAGTGGTGGCTGGAGTTCTAGTATTGAACAAAAGTTTGACGCTTCTAGAGATTTTAAAATTACTGCTCAAATAAAAAAAGTAAGCGGAATAGATAATAATGGTTTTGGTTTAATTTTTGGACGCTTAGACAACAATAATCAAAACGAATTTTTTATTACTTCTGGTGGATATTATATGATTAAAAAATTTGTAAACGGCACCAGTACAAGCATTACAGAATGGGTTAAAACCGAACATATAAAAACAGGAAATGGAGCTTATAATTATTTAGAGATCCAAAAAGAAGACAATGCAGTAAAATTTTATATCAATAATAATTTAGTACACACAAATTATAGTATCAATTTTTATGGAGACAGAACTGGTTTTATAGTATATAGCAATCAAAAAATAGCTGTTGGTTATTTAAGTATGTCTTATCAAGATTATAAAAAAGAAGACAATAACTTTAACAACAATAACATAACTGGTGATGTTATTTTATATGATAATTTTAGCTCAAACTCAAATAATTGGAGTTTAACCAATGATGAAATTGCAAATTTTTATTTCTACAACGGAAAATATTATTTAGATCATAAAAGAGCAGAAAAAGGATACTTAACAAATACAGAGAAGTATTTTGATAGTTCAAAAGATTTTGAAATAGAAACAAAACTAGAACACATTTCTGGAGATACAAATTCACCTTATGGTTTTTTATGGGGTAAAAAAGACACCAGTTACTTTCAAATTTTAATTACTGCTACAGGCTATTATAAAATAAATAGAGTTGTAAATAATAATATCGAAGAAATTGTAAAATGGGTAAAAACTACCGCTATAAATGCTGGTAGCGGTAAAGAAAACATACTAAAAGTTACTAAAGAAGGCGATTTTTATAAATTTTACATCAATAATGAGTACGTAACAAGAATAGATTTCGAACCTTTTTATGGCTATGAAATTGGTTATGGCGTTTATTATAAACAAAAGTTTTCTATAGATTATTTATCGGTTAAATATGCTAAAAATGAAACAAATTACGTTGTAACTAATAAAGTTTTAACGCTTCCTTTATTTGATAATTTTGACAATAACAATAGTCAATGGATTTTAGAAGATGCAGCTGATTATTCAGTTGCAATGAACAACAGTACCTTAGAATTGCATCGAAAAAAGAAAGGAGGCATTTTTATCAGCAGAAATGTAGACATCGATACTTCTAAAGATTTTATTATAGAAACTGCAATTAGTCCTATGGGCAGCTCATCCGAAGGAATGTACGGCTTAACTTTTGGACGAAAAAATGGTGCCAATGAATTTTCATTTCTAATTTCTGATAATGGAAGTTATAAATATAGAAAATTTGATAATGATGTCCATTCAGAAATAATTCCTTTAACAAATTCATCAGCAATTAAAACAGGCGCAAATCAAAATAACAAAATAAAGGTTGTTAAATCTGGCAGATTATTGCGGTTCTACATTAATGATCAATATGTAAATGAAGCGCCTTTTCAAAACTTTTTTGACAATAAAGTTGGCTATACAATTTATTATGATAAAAAAATTGCTGTAGATTTTTTAAATATAAAATATCAAACAGAAACCTATAACGATCCGCCAACTATTGTTATTTTAGAACCCGATGTTGAAGAAAAAAGAGGTTTTAAAATTGTTGAAGCAAAAAATATACTCGTAAGAGGAATTGCCACAGATACAGATGGAATTTATGAAATTACCATAAATGATGTGGAAGCGAGCGTTACAGAAAACGGCACATTTACAGCAAATGTTCCCTTAAAATATGGTAAAAACGATTTAATAGTAAAGGCAACAGATCTAAAAAGAGCATCGTCTACAAAAAGTTTTGTTATCAAACGAAATTCTCCAAATATAGATACGGATGTTACTATAAATAACGATGAAAAAGAGGATTTAGATATTGGTTTTGGTAAATATTATGCGTTGGTTATTGGCGTAAGTTCGTATCAAGACAAATCAATTCCAGATTTAAAAGGAGAACCTTTAAAAGATGCGCAATCTTTGGCTGATGTGCTAATTAGCAATTATAGTTTTGCAAAAGAAAACGTTATTGTATTAAAAAATCCTACAGAAAACCAGATTATAAAAGAGTTTTACAACCTTAAAAACAAAGTTGGCAACAACGATAATTTAGTTATTTTTTATGCCGGTCATGGTAATTATGATAAAGTAAGCGAAAAAGGCTATTGGATGCCTTCGGATGCAAATATGGAATTTGAAGGAAATGTAATTTTAAATACAAGTATTGTTTCTTATATAAAATCGATCAACTCCAAACACACACTTTTAATTGCTGATGCATGTTTTAGTGGAAGTATTTTAACACAAAGTAGAGAATACAAAGAAGCATCGAAAGCTGTACAAATGAAATATGCTTTACCTAGCAGAAAAGCCATTACTAGCGGAACTTTAACAACAGTGCCAAATGAAAGTGTTTTTATGAAGTATTTATTAAAAAGACTAAAAGAGAATACAGAAAACTATTTATCTGCAGGTCAATTATTTAATATGATTGAAGATCCTGTAATTAATAATACTACCGGAGGTAATCAACCACAATATGCACCCATTAGCAGAACAGGTGATGAAGGTGGCGATTTTATTTTTATTAAAAGAAAATAACCCATCTGAAATATTTTACATATTTTAGCTCTTGATACAACTATGAATCAAGAGCTTTTAATTTTACAGTTTCAGCAAAAGGATGCAAAGGCCTATGAAAAACTATACAATCTTTATTGTAATAGTATTTCTGGTGTTGTAAATAATATTGTTAAAAATGACGATGTTGCCCAAGAAATTACACAAGATGTATTTATAAAAGCTTGGAACAATGCAGAAACGTATTCACCAGCAAAAGGCCGTTTTTTTACGTGGTTACTAAACATAGCAAGAAATGCAGCTATAGATTACACACGATCTAAAAAATTTAAACAGTCTAAACAAAACCTTAATGCCGATTTTTTCGTAGATATATTAGAAACAAGTTCAAGTTTAGATAGTACCACAAATACTATTGGCTTAAAAGAATTTGTAACAAAACTAGGGGAAACCTGTAAATCTGTTATTGAATTATTATATTTTAAAGGATTTACACAAAAAGAAGCATCCGAAGAATTAAACATACCATTAGGTACCATAAAAACAAGAAATAGAACTTGCATTGGCGAATTACGCACAATGTTGGGCGTTTAAAAATGAATACAAAAGATTACATAGCATCTGGAATTTTAGAACTGTATGTTGCAGGCTCTCTTTCTGAAAAGGAAAATGAGGAAGTGTATGCAGAAATTTTAAAAAATCCTGAACTTTTAGCAGAAGTACAATCCATAGAAAATGCCATTGTACAATTAACTGCTGCTGCAAAAAAAGATGCTCCTTATTCTTTTAATGACATAAAAAATCAACTAAAAGTTGAAGAACCAAAAGTAATTTCAATAACAAAACCAACCTCTAATTGGTTACAATATACAGGCTGGGCTGCTTCTATAATAATTGGTAGTATTTTAGTTTTTACACTATCTCAAAACAACCAACTTAAAGAGCAAATTGCCTCAGAAAAACAACAGTTAGAAGCACAAATAGATAGTGCATCAACTAATTTAGCTGCAGCAGAAAAATTAATAACTATTTTTAGAGATAAAGATATTATTTCAATTCCTTTAGCAGGTCAAAATGTATCTCCAACATCGTATGCAAAAGTATATTGGGATAAAAAAACAAACAGTATTTATTTAGATGCCAAAGGATTACCAGAACCTCCTAAAGGAAAAGTCTACCAAGTTTGGTCTTTAAAACTAAGTCCGTTAACACCAACAAGTTTAGGTACTTTAGATACTTTTACTGCGGATGCAAATAAAATATTTACGATTGAAAACATTAATGAATCAGAAGCATTTGGTATCACTTTAGAACCTGCAGGAGGTAGTATTTCTCCTACTTTAGAGCAATTATATGCATTAGGCGCTGTTTCTTCTTAAAAAAATAATTTATAAAATATTTATTTTTAAGTTGATATAGTATTATCTTTAATTAATAAATTAAAAACCAAACCATTAACCCTTTTAATTTACTAAAAAACCTAATCATCATTAAAATATAATTTAATCTAAGTACTAACTTTTTAACAGGATAATACAAATTTTTTTAATAGTATCATTAAACATAATAATTGACAAGCTTTTTGTTATCCAATTTTATTAAAAAACCAATCATAATTCATTTTTTGTCAAGAAAACAAACACTTCATTCATCTTGAAGATAAACTAAAAATTAAATAAATTAAACATATGAAAATCGCAATCTTATCTGCAAACCCAAAACTTTATTCAACAAGAAGACTTGTAGAAGCAGGTAAAAAGAAAGGTCACGAAATGATCATCATAGATCATACAAAATGTGATCTTGTAATTGAAAAAAGAAAACCCGTTATTATTTATAAAGGAGAAGAAATTAGAGGAGTTGAAGGAGTTATTCCAAGAATTGGCGCTTCAGTAACTTTTTTTGGAACTGCTGTTGTTAGACAATTTGAAATGATGAAAGTTTTTACTGCTACAGAATCTCAAGCATTAGTGCGTTCTAGAGATAAACTTAGAAGTTTACAAATTTTATCGAGAGCAGGTTTAGGTTTACCAAAAACGGTATTTAGTAACTATTCTAAAAACGTATCTAACATTGTAGATAGAGTTGATGGTGCGCCATTAGTAATAAAATTATTAGAAGGTACACAAGGACTTGGCGTTGTTTTGGCAGATAATAGAAACTCTGCAGAATCTATTTTAGAAGCTTTTAATGGTTTACAAGCTAGAGTTATTGTGCAAGAATTTATTAAAGAAGCAAAAGGTGCCGATTTACGTGTTTTTATTGTTGATGGTGTGGTTGTTGGTGCCATGAAAAGACAAGGAAAAGAAGGTGAATTTAGATCTAATTTACATAGAGGAGGAACTGCCGAAATTGTAAGTTTAACAGACGAAGAAGAAAATGCAGCATTAAAAGCGGCTAAAGTAATGGGCTTAGGAATTGCTGGTGTAGATTTATTGCAATCTGCTAGAGGACCTTTAATTTTAGAAGTAAATTCTTCGCCAGGATTAGAAGGTATAGAATCTGCTACTGGTAAAGATATTGCTACACAAATTATTAAATATGTAGAAAGAAATGCCGACCATTAATTTTTTCGAAAATTAATATTCGGTTTTAAAAGCTATTATAAAATCCGTTATAAAAAATTTTATAACGGATTTTTTTTATCATAAAAATGCCTGCTACCATTAAGTAACAGGCATTTCATCCAACTAAACTAACCAAACTATGGTTTCTTTCTCTCTTTCTTTTATCTTTAAAACGAATAACTAATCGTTGCTTTTGCAAAAAAAGGTGTTCCAGGTGTAAAATGAATTTCTTCTACAGGTGCTATTTCATTTTGCAATCTGCTTTTTGTTGCAAACTGTGTTTCATTCCAAGCCACATCAAAAATATTTTCTATGGCAATCCCAAAAGTAATGTCGTTCATTTTATAATTGATATTAAAATCGCTTACAAAATACCCTTTTGCAATAATAGAATTATCTTCATTTGCAGCTCTATCAGCGAGATAACGATAACGAAATCCGCCAGAAAAATTACCTAAATCATTAAAAGCCAAACCTCCTGCCATTGTAAAATTGGGCGCTAATGGAATATAATCTTCAGCAGAAATATTTTCTAAACTTCGTGATTTTGTAATCGTTGCATCTGTATCTAAATAAATATGATCTGTAAATTGATAACGGATTCCTAAATCGATTCCTAGACGCTCTGATTTTCCTGAAGGTTCAACAATACCTGCATCGCCAACATACACAAATTCTTCTTCTGATAACAAATACCAAGCGGCTGTATTTAAAACCAAATTTTTAGTTGGTTTCCATATATTTCCAAAATCTGCGCCATAAGCTCTTGGCAAAATTTTATCTGCATTTTCTTGTAAAATTACCCTTGCATCATTAGAATGAAAGCCAATTCCCGATTTTAAAAACCATTGTAGATTATCATTTTGCGCGTATAAAAAGTTTAATTTCGGATTTATAATTGCCTTGGTTTTACTCAACGTTTCATAAGAAGTACTTAAATTATCATTGTACAAAAACTTAAAATAATCTAAACGAATTGCTGGTGAAATTTTAAATTTCCCTATTGATAATTCTGAATTATAAAAAGCATATAAATTACTTTGTTGCACATCACCCAGTTGAATATTATTCAACAGTTCCCTCCTATTTTTTGTGTGCGACAATTCGTTATCTGTAACCAAATCATATCGTAAACCAATCCCTTTTGTAAACTTTGCATCCACAGTTCCAAATTGTTTTTGAGTGATGATTTTTGCGTTCATTCCATAAATATTTCTATCTTCAAATTGTTTTATTTGATCGCCATTTATAGGATCTTCTAAAAAGAACGTAAAATTAGAATACAGCTCAAAATTGTATTTAGAGTAAAATGCATTGGCTATAAAAATAGCATCATTTTCAAGCGTTTTTTGTAGTTGTACATTTATATTTGACCTTGATGTAAAACCACCTTCTGTATCATCTATAGCTCCAAAACGAGAAATATTTCCGTTAGCAACTTCTCTTTCCGGAATTTGACCTGAAGCATCCCAACTACTCGTAAAATGAGATGCAGTAAGCGTTAACTTATCTTTTCCGTTAAAAAAAGTATTGTATTTTCCAAAAATATTGAATCTATTAAAATTTTGTGGAGATTGAAAAGGACCATCAAATTCTATATATTCTACAGCAACATACGCATCGTCTTTTTTAGAATTTTCTAATAAATTAAACATTCCTAAAGTTCTTAGCGAATTAAAATCGCCATAACCCACAGAAACTAAATTTTTATTGATGGCTGTTTTTGTAGCAAAATTCACATAACCCGCCGTATTAAAATCGCCTTGATTTGCGTAATAAGGTCCTTTACCAAAATCTATTTTTTGAATGGTTTCTGGAATCATAAAATGCAAATCAGAATAGCCTTGGCCATGCGCGTGCGAAACCATATTTATTGGCATTCCGTCTACAGAAAGCGTAATATCTGTTCCGTGATCTATATCAAAACCTCTTAAAAAAATCTGCTCTGCTTTTCCGCCTCCAGCATGTTGCCCAATAAATAACCCAGGAACTTTTCGTAATATTTCTTGCGAATTATTTACAGGATTTACTTGTAAATCAATATTCGTTAAGGTTTGTAAAGCATTTATTTCTTTGCGTAAAACCAATTCTTCTAACTGAAAAACTTTAGTTTCTAGGATAATTGAAATTCCGTTTTTTAAATGACTTTCTGTAACCAAAATTGTTTTAGTTTCGAAACCCAAAATACTTATCTGAATAGCATTATTTATAGTTGTTTTTTCTAAAGTAAAATTTCCATTTTCATTTGTATGTGTGTGCGTATTTACCGTTTTATTTATGATATATACATTTTCTAAAGGCTCGTTAAAAGAGTTTAAAACAACTCCTTTTAATTCTTGCGCCAATGAATTATATCCACAGATAAAAACAAAAACTAGTATAAAAATATTTTTCATCGTTATGTAATTTTTTCAAATTTAAATACTTTTTAATTCGTTTTCTGACAAAGGACCTAGCTCGTAAGTGCTTTTTAACAAATCTTTAATAATTTTGTTGGCTGCTATTTTTTGATTGTTTGCTTTTAAAATATAAGCGGTATGCAATAAAACTTCGGGCTCAAATGTTTTACCTATTACATATTTTTCGGTAATTTCAATTGCTTTTTTTGAGTTTCCACTTTTATAATAAGACCAAGCTAATAAATCGTAAGATTGTGGAGTTGGTCTTGCAATAACTTCTTCTTTTGCAATTTCTAACGCTTTTAAAACGGTGTTTTTATCATCAGCAAATAATAACACATTGTATTTTGCATACATTGCTCCATAATTTTTATCAGCAACTTTAGATAGATATAATTTTATTTGTTTTTCTTTTTCTTGATCATTACCCATAAAAGCTAAAATTTCTGCTTTTAATAAATGATAATCTGGAGTAGCATTTTCATTGATTACAGTTTCTAAAATTATTAAAGCTTCTGTAGGATTTCTTTCATAAGAATACACAATCCAAGCAATCCCTTTTTTAGCATAACTGTTATTTGGGTTGATTGCCAATGCTTTTAAATAGGAATTGTACGAATCTTTAATTCTGCCTGCATGACCGTAATAATCTGCTAAATTTGTATAATTCCACTGCATTAAATCTTTATTTTTAGAAGCTTCTGCAATTTTTAACGCTTTTTCTAAATAAATAATTGCATTTTCTAAATTCCCTAAATGATCATTATATTTTGATAGTCTAATTAAATAATCGAAATCATTATTATTTTTAACTTTAGTTAAATAGTATTCTACTTTAGTTAGATTTCCCAGCTCTAAATGTACATCAACCAACATATAATTTGTTTGCTGTAAGTTTTCACCAAGGATTTCTGCTTTTGTAAGTAAGTCTAATGCTTCTTGAAAACGATGTTGAGAAATATAATTTTTTGCTAAACTTCTTAAATAACCTGCGCTTTTATAATTTGTTTTTTTATTAGCTGCTAGTAAGTTTTTTTCTGCTTCTTTTAACTGATGAATATCTCCTGTTAATTGAAAAATTTGAGAATTCGCACTTGCTAATTTTGAATGATATGGATATTGATTTGGATTTGCCTCTAACTTTTGATTCCAAAAATTGTATTCTGCTTTTGCAAATTGTAGATTTGAGTTTTTAGCAGTTTGTAAATACGCTTGATACTCTTTTGAGTTTGTAATTTGTTTGATTTCATTTTTATTGCAACTAATTAAGAAAGAAAAAGTTACAGACAAAAAAAATAGTTGGATATTTTTCATGAGGTATAGTTTTAGTGTTTTTAAATAAAATGACGCATTTTTTAGGGGGAATTCATGCGTCATTTTATATTTTGAATGCTACATTAACACACATTTTTGGGGGGATTTATGTATTAATTTTAAGCTTTATTTTTCATATTCTAACGAACCGATGCACTTTTGGGGGAATTTAAACACCAGAATTCTGAATATTAATTTAGTTTTAAATTATTTACCAAGCAGCTGCTAAATAAGGGAAAGATGTTAAAAATGGTTTGTCGTTTGCATCTACATGATCATCAGAGAAAGCTGCATTTTCTG
>TARA_R110002167_G_scaffold7308_7_pt1 | contig 34573 bp, 36 predicted proteins | sample TARA_R110002167 | Tara Oceans TARA_R110002167 (sample SAMEA4398238) | marine metagenome | biome: Polar Biome; feature: [MES] marine water layer (ENVO:01000295) within the mesopelagic zone...; material: water (ENVO:00002006), including particulate matter (ENVO:01000060) such as......
ATTGGAAGCCTGGCGCTCGTCCGGGGTGAGATATTACAACCCGAGCCCCGGCGTGGCCATCGGCGAGGAAAGCGGCACAAAGCTCGACCGCCCCATCCACTGCGGTTTCGAGGCGGGCTGCAAGGCGTCCGAGTAAGTCTCCCACCTTTTTCCAGGAAGACTTGGCGGGACGTGTCGAATGTCTGACTTACTCATTGCGCTAAGCGGCATTCGCCGGCGTCCCACACACCTCCCATTGCGAGGTGAACCACTCAAACCTCCAGCGGCAAGCCGCGTGGCGATTTTCGTGCAGGCGCCGGCGCCGCAACCGAGCAACCGTCATCCCCACGTGACGCCGCCGCCGCACCCGACTAAGTTGCCGCGCTTGTAAGATCCGAGTCCGGCCATATCTGGCCCAGTCTGGAGTTGCTCACATGAATGCGGTTATCCGGTCCACCGGCCTCTGGGTCCCCGAGGACACTGTCTCCAATGAGGAGCTGGTCGAGTGCTATAACAAGCATGTCGAGCTATATAATGCCGAGCATGCCGACGCGATCAAACGCGGCGCCGTCGAAGCGAAAAACCCCTCCTCGGTCGGGTTTATCGAGAAGGCCTCCGGCATCAAGTCGCGCTATTCGATCGACAAGGCCGGCGTACTCGACGTCGATCGCATGCGTCCGCGCGTGGCGCCGCGTCCGAATGAGGAAATCTCGATCATGGCCGAGTGCGGCGTCGCTGCCGCGCGCCAGGCCCTGAGCAATGCCGGTCGCGATGCGGCCGATGTCGATGCCGTCATCTGTTCGGGCACCTCGATGCAGCGCACCTATCCGTGCATTGCGATCGAGATCCAGGATGCGCTGGGCATTGAGGGCTTCGGCTTCGACATGACCGTCGCCTGTTCCTCGGGCACATTCGCCATCATCAATGCCGTCAACATGATCAAGTCGGGCATGGCCAAATCGGTGCTGGTCGTCTGTCCGGAGCTGACAACGGCGCAGCTCAATTTCCGCGACCGCGACAGCCATTTCATCTTTGGCGATGTCGCCGTGGCGATGCTGATCGAATCCGAGGACATGGCCAATGGCGATGGCTGGCGCATTCTTGGCACCCGGATGATGACGAAATTCTCGAACAATATCCGTTCGAATTTCGGCTTTCTCAATGCCTGCGAAGTGCCGGAGCCGGAGTTTGAGGACCGCTATTTCGTGCAGGAGGGCCGCAAGGTCTACAAGGAAGTCTGCCCGATGGTCGCCGAGATGATCCTCGAGGACCTCGCCACCATTGATCTGACGCCGGCCGACCTGAAACGTCTCTGGTTGCACCAGGCCAATATCAACATGAATTTGATGGTGGCGCGCAAAGTGCTCGGCCGCGATGCCGAGCCGGGCGAAGCGCCGGTCATCCTTGACGAGTTCGCCAATACCGCCGGCGCCGGATCGCTGGTCGCCTTCCACCGCCATCATGACGGTTTCGCCGCCGGTGAGAAAGGGCTGATCTGTTCCTTCGGCGCGGGATATTCGGCCGGAACAGTCTTCGTCGAACGCCTCTAGACGGCCCTTATCGCCGCTGCCCGGCCGGTCCGGCCCATACGCCACGAACACAGCGCGGCCAAACCGGCCAGACAGACCCCGTCGCCCTCCGGCTCGTAGCCGGGGGGCGTTTTGTCAGGAACCGACGGATTCGCCGTGCAGCGTGGTGTCGAGGCCCGTGACCTCATCCTCTTCACCGACCCGCAATGTCATGAATTTCGACAGCGCGAACAGGATGACCCAGCTCATCACGCCGCAATACAGCGCCGCCGCCAGTGCCCCCCAGCTCTGGGTGAAGACCTGCATCAGATTCCCCTCGATCGCGCCTGGCGTGCCGCCGATGGCATCCGAGGCAAAGACTCCGGTCAGGATTGCCCCCACCAGACCACCGACGCCATGCAGGCCAAAAGCGTCCAGCGTATCGTCCCACTTGCCCCAGCGTTTCAGGGCCGTGACGCCCCAATAGGCACTGGCCGCACCGGCTACGCCAATAATGAAGGCCGCCCAGGCCGGCACGAAGCCCGCCGCCGGCGTGATCGCAACCAGGCCGGCAATCGCACCGGAGGCGGCGCCGAGCACGCTCGCCTTGCCGCGCTGCAACCACTCAATCGCGATCCAGGTCAAAAGCGCCGAAGCCGCCGCCAGCTGGGTCGTGACAAAGGCATGGGCTGCCGCGCCATCGGCCGCCAGGGCCGAGCCGCCATTGAAGCCAAACCAGCCGACCCAGAGCAGGCCGGCCCCGATCACGGTCAGGACCAGATTGTCGGGCATCATCTGGGCGCCGGGATAACCGCGCCGGGGGCCGACAAACTTCGCCAGCACCAGACCGGCGACACCGGCATTGATGTGCACGACCGCACCGCCAGCGAAGTCGAGCACGCCGGCATCCGACAGGAAGCCGCCGCCCCAGACCCAGTGACAGATCGGCGCATAGACCAGGATCAGCCAGACCGAAGCGAAAATCATGAAGGCGGAGAAGCGGATACGCTCCACGGCAGCACCGGCGATGATCGCCACGGTGATGATGGCAAAGGTCAGCTGGAAAATGAAGAACAGGTTTTCCGGCAGATCGCCCGACATCGTCTCGGGCGTAATGCCGGCCAGTCCGATCCGGCTGAGCCCTCCGACGAATGAATTGAGACCGCCGCCATCAGAAAATGCCACGCTATAGGCCAGCAAAGCCCAGAGCACGGTCACAGCGGCCGTGGCGCCGAGGCTCTGCATCATGGTCGAGAGCACATTCTTGCGCCGCACCATCCCGCCATAGAAGAGGGCCAGGCCAGGAAGCGTCATCATCAGAACGAGCGCGGTCGCCGTCAGGATCCATGCGATATTGCCTGTGTCGATGCCAGCGTCTTCCATCGGACCTCTCCAGAATGTTGCAGTGCGTCATTGCTAGGCAGGCGGGGGGCGGGCTGTCGATGCCCGGGGGAAATTTTCCTGCCTTTCGCCGGTTTGCGCCGCATAATGGTGCAGACTTGCTCGATCGAGTGGCAAACAAGCACGTTTCTGCCGCGATGCAGCGCCGCATTGATTAGGCGTGTCCATGTATTACGGTGTCGGGGATGGATAGCAGGGATGAGGCCGATACCGTGCAGACCAGCATTATTCGCTCAACCGGATTCTGGGCTCCGCCCGATGTGATCACCAATGCCGAGCTGGTCGCGAGCTATAACGCCTATGCGGCGCGCTTCAATGAAGAGCATTCAGCCGCGATTGCCGCGGGCGAGCGCGAGGCGGTGCCCTTTTCCAGCACCGAGTTTATCGCCAATGCCTCGGGCATCGAACGCCGGCATGTCTTGGAAAAATCGGGCATTCTCGACATCGATCACCTGACGCCGCGCATCCCGCCGCGTGGTTTCGATGACATCTCCGTCCAGGCAGAATTTGCCATGCGCGCCGTCACGCCGGCGCTGGAGAAAGCCGGCCGCGACGGTTCCGGGATTGACGGCGTGATCGTCGCCTCCTCGGCCCAGCAACGCAATTTTCCCGGCCTGTCCTGCGAGATCCAGAATCTGATCGGCGCGACTGGCTGGTCCTTTGATCTGACCATGGCCTGCGCCTCGGCGCTCTACGGACTCAATATCGCCAATGCGATGATTCGCTCCGGCCAGGCCCGGCGCATCCTAGTCTGCTCACCGGAGATCATGACCTGCATCAATGTCCACTCGCGCCGCGATGTGCATTTCATCTTCGGCGATGCCGCCAGCGCCATTCTGGTTGAGGCCGATGACGGTACGCCGGGCGGCTGGGAGGTCTTGGGCACCCACACACAGAACAGGTTCTCCAACCATTTGCGCTCCGATTACGGCTTCATCAATATCGCCGAACGCATCGTCGATCCGGACTACCAGCCGGGCCTCGACCAGGACGGGCACAAGGTCTTCAAGGACGTGGTTTCCCTGGCACCAGTCGTGGCGCGCGATCTGATGGAGCGGCTGGAATTGCAGCCGGACGCGATCCGCCGCACCTGGCTGCACCAGGCCAATATCCGCATGGTTGATCTGATCGCCAAACGCATTCTCGGCCGCGACCGCACACCCGATAACGCGCCCTCCATTCTCGAGGAATACGGCAACACCTCCTCCTCGAGCGTGGTGATGAATTTCCAGATGAATTCCGACGACATGACAGCCGGCGAAACCGGGATCATGTGCGCCTACGGAGCCGGCTATGGCGTCGGCGCTGCCGCCATAAGGAAACGCTGATGCGTCGATATCTCGCCCTCGCGGCCGCCACCGGCCTTGCCGCCTGCTCTCCCGATGTCACGGAGGCACCGGCAGTGCGCGAAGCCCCTGCCACGCCGGCAGCCGAGATCGAGCCGGCCGCACCGGCGGAGGAAGCGACGGGCCTGCCGGGCACGGATATCCGTATTTTTGCACTGGACTGGGTCGATGGCCGCCCGGTCATCGGCGCGCCGGCGGGCGGCATTATACGTCCGGGCTATGACAACCAGCCCTTTTTCACGCCGGATGGCAGCGGCCTGCTCTTCACCGCCGGCGATGACAGTGGCGAAACCGATATCTGGCGCCTCGATCTCGCCAGCGGCGACACTGCCCCTGTCACCCTGACCCCGGGCGAAAGTGAATACTCGCCGCGCGTGCCGCCGGGTGAGGCGGAGCTGGCCTATATCTACCAGCCGCCGGGCGGCTATGCGGGCAATGCCTATCTGGCCAATGCCGACAATTCAGACCGCCATGCCGCCGAGGCCTTGGCGCCGGTCGGCTATTATCTGTTCAGTGGTGATATGCGCCATGTCGTGACCTTCGCGCTGGGCGAGACCAATACGCTGCAATTGATTGATCGCACCGCCGATCCGGAAATGCCGCAGCGTGTGGCCGACAATCCCGGACGCTCAATGGCCAGAAGCCAGGATGGCAGCACAGCCTGGGTCACGCTGGAACGCGCCGATGGCGGTTTTGCCGTTCACCGGCTCGACTTCGTCACCGGCAGGATACGTGACGGTTTCGACCTCCCCGGCCAGTCACAGGATTTCGCGCGCATCCCCAGCCCGGTCTCCGGCATGTTTGCCTTTGACGGTGTCTTCTCGGCAGCCGGTGGCACGCTGTATTACGGCAGTGTTTCAGCTGACGCGGCCGCGCCTTCGCTGTCGCCGGCCTGGGCCGCGATTGCCGACCTGGACGCATTGGGCCTGGCCGAGGTCAACCGCATTGCGGTCAGCCCGGAGGCCGACCGCATCGCCATTGTCGCCGCCGACTAGAGCGGTGTCGTTTCGGTGATCTTGTAAGTCAGGTCATCGCCATCGGCTTCGTGGATGGTGAGATAATCGCCGATCCGCATCGAATGCTCGCCAAGGCGGAAGACCGGTTCATCCGGGCCCTCCTCCTCTTCGTCATAGCGGAAGAACCAGTGGGTACCGCGGTGCGAGAGCCAGCCATCGGCTGTCTCGGTCGCATCGGGAGAGAAGCGGTCAACGGTGCACGCTGCCTTGTTGGCGCGCCACATTTCGATATCCAGCTTGCCGTCCTTGTCGAGCGGTGCGATCACGACATAGCCGTGATGATCGTCACCGTCGGGGAAACCGGCATCCGGATTGCGGCCAAGGCGCATGACAACACGTGTAAGCGACATCGATTTCTCCCATGAAAATTGTTTTGACCCCCTACATCTACGCAGCCCTGCCGCCCCGCGCAACGGCGGCGATCCTGCGACATCGCGGCGCAGACAACTGTGGAGTAAGTTCCGCGCGCGGTGGCGAAGGTCAGACCGGTCTGCTATTTCCGCAGCCCGCCGCGAAATGAGACCCGTGCCATGCCGCCCGCCGCCAAGACGAAAAAAGATCCCCCGCGCGCCTGGCAGCGCATGATCTCAGGCCGCCGGCTCAACCTGCTTGAACCCTCCCCCTTCGATGTCGAGATCGAGGACATCGCCCATGGCCTGGCCCGCGTCGCCCGCTGGAACGGCCAGACGATGGGCGATCACGCCTTTTCCGTCGCTGAACACTCGGTCGTGGTGCTGGACATACTCGATCAGCTTTACCCGGGCACACCGCATAAATGGCGCCTGGCGGCGCTGCTGCATGACAGTCCGGAATATGTGATCGGTGACATGATCAGCCCGTTCAAGGCGGCGCTGGGCGTGAATTATCGCGATTTCGAGGACCGGCTGGAGGCGGCGGTTCACCTGCGCTATGGCCTGCCACCGAAACTGCCCAAGGAGGTCAAGCGCAAGGTGAAGCGCGCTGATGTCTGTTGTGCCTATTTCGAGGCCACACAAATTGCCGGTTTCTCGCACGAGGAATCCGTGAAATTCTTCGGCCGTCCGCCCGCCGATCTGGAGATCGAGATTCGCCCGCTTCCCGTCAAACAGGCCCAGCAGCTTTTCCTCGACCGTTTCGAGACCGTGCTTTCAGAGTTTGAGACCGGCTGATGGCAATGGCCGGGCAATCCATCGTCGTCGGCCTCAATGCGGTGATCCTCGCCGCCGATACCGAGCAGCCGCAAGTGCTGATCGTGCCGCATCCGGGCAGTGATGTCGCCCTGCCCTTCGGCCCGTTCGATCCGGCCGAACACCGCACATTCGAAATCGGCCTGCGCCGCTGGGTCGCCGAGCAGGCACGTTTCCAGCTCGGCTATGTCGAGCAGCTCTATACCTTCGGTGACCGTGGCCGCGAAGCGCCGGTCGCGGCGATGTCGGGTCTGGAGGATTCGCGCATCATCTCGATCGGCTATCTCGGCCTGACGCCGGTGGCGGCACCGCCCCCCGAGGGCGGCGGGCAATGGCGCGGCTGGTACAGCTTCTTTCCCTGGGAAGACTGGCGCGCCGGCAAGCCGGACATGATCGATGCCGATATCGTGCCGCGCCTGAAGGCCTGGGCGGATGAGGCCGGAGCGCCGGGCGGCCGCGCCTCGCGCCATGACCGGGTCAAGCAGGCCTTCGGCCTCGATGGCGCCAACTGGAATGAGCAACACGCGCTGGACCGTTTCGAACTTCTCTATGAGGCTGGTCTTGTCGATGAAGCCGAACGCGATGGCCAGATCGACGGACCACCAACGGGCCCCAAGCTTGGCCAGGCGATGGCGTCCGATCATCGCCGCATTCTCGCCACCGCCATTATCCGGCTGCGCGGCAAGGTCAGATATCGCCCGATCGTGTTTGAACTCATGCCGGAACTCTTCACCCTCTCGGCCCTGCAACAGGTCGTCGAAGGCATTGTCGGCTACCGCCTGCACAAGCAGAATTTCCGCCGCGCCCTCGACCGCACCGGCTTTGTCGAAGGCACCGGCAAGATGGAAGCGATGACCGGCGGCCGCCCGGCGGAACTCTTCCGCTATCGCCGCGAAGCCCTGGCCGGCCTGCCCTCGCTGGGCCTGGCAACACCGCGGCTCTAGGCGTGTCCGCACCCGACAAACCGCGTCCCTTCACCTACAACCCGCCGCCCGCCGGGCCCTTGCCCATTCTCCATGCCGATGACCACATCCTGGTGCTCGACAAACCGGCGGGCCTTTTGACCGTCGCCGGGAATGCACCTGAGCTGGCCGATTGCCTGGAGGCGCGAGTGCGGGCGCAATACCCGACGGCGACGATGATCCACCGGCTCGATATGGATACATCGGGTCTGATCGTGCTGGCGCTCAATGCGCGGGCCCATGCCCATATCGGCAAGCAGTTTGAAAAGCGCCTGACGCGCAAGACCTATATCGCCCTCGTCTGGGGGCAGATGGCGCAGGTCTCCGGCCGCATCGACCAGCCGATGAAGTCGGACTGGCCCAACCGGCCCAAACAGCATGTCGATCTGGCCGATGGCCGTCCGGCGATTACCGACTGGGAAGTGTTGGAGACGGGGACTGACCGGACCCGCCTGCGCCTGACACCGCTGACCGGACGCACGCATCAGCTGCGCGTCCATATGGCCTTTCTCGGCCACCCGATCCTGGGCGATAATCTCTACGCGCCCGCCGAGGCGCTGGCCGCCAGCCCCCGGCTGTGCCTGCACGCCGAAACGCTGGCCTTCCGCCATCCCGATGGCGGCGCACCCATGACCTTCAACAGCCCGCCCGCCTTCTAGGGCGCCCCGCGCGAGCGGCATTGCCGCACACTTAATCCTCCCGCAAGCCTCCTCGAATAGAATCACCGCCTATCAACCGGGAGATCGCCATGCGCGCGTCACATCTGATTGCATCTGGCTTCATGCTTGTGACAACGGCCAGCGCTCCGGCCTGGGCGCTGCAACCGGTCAATCCGCAAGTCACCGATGCCGTCACCCAGGCGAATGTGGAAACGCTGGGCGATTCCCCTGCGCTCTCCGAGGGCAATCTGTTTCAGGCAACCAGCCAGGCTCTCTCCAATGCGGCGCACAATGCGACGGGCGCGCAGCAGGAAACGAACCTGACCGCCCAGGCCGCGACGACCCAGGGCGTCGCCTCGCTCTATTCAGTCGACACTGCGTCGACCGAGGCAGCGACCCAGGAGGTTTTCGGCGCCACGACCGCCGAGCCGGACTAGCACGGCGCGCACCGGCCAGCCTCTACCCCCTTGCCATGTGCTCAAAGTGAGCATATAACCACTCCATAGATAGGCTCATTTCGAGCAAAAGGCGGTTTCAGCAGACTGGAATTGCCCTTTTTCAGGCCTATAAAATGCTCAATTAGAGCAAAAGTGAGTGATGATGGAAATTCTTGATTTCACCCAAAACCGCAACCGCCAGACCGGCGGTGATGGTTTCAGCCCGGCGGTCAATGATCGCCCGGCCCTGCCCTATACCGACGAGGTCAAGGCGGCGACGGATCATCTCTATGAGAAGGTGAAAGACTTTGTCTCGCCGCTGGAATGGCCCGCGAAAGCGCCATTGATTCACGCGATCAACCGGCTGAAAAAAGAGAAGAATGCCGTCATCCTCGCCCATAACTACATGACCGCCGACATCTTCCATTGCGTCGGCGATCTGATGGGCGACAGCCTGGCGCTGGCGCGCATGGCCGCGACCAGCGATGCCGAAATCATCGTCCAGGCCGGCGTCCACTTCATGGCCGAGACCGCCAAGATCATGGCGCCCGACAAGAAAGTCCTGATCCCCGACACCCGCGCCGGCTGTTCGCTGGCCGCCTCGATCACCGGCGAGGATGTGCGCCGGATCCGCGCCGCCTATCCCGGCGTGCCGATCGTCACCTATGTCAACACCTCCGCCGAGGTGAAGGCCGAGTGCGATATCTGCTGCACCTCCTCGAATGCCGTCCAGGTCGTCGAGAGCCTCGGCTCCGACACGGTGATCCTGCTGCCCGACGAATATCTGGCGAAGAATGTCGCGGCCCAGACCGATATCCGCATCCTGACCTGGAAGGGCTCTTGCGAAGTGCATGAGAAATTCACGGCCGAGGATGTGCAGGATTTGCGCGACGCGCATCCGGGCATTGTCATCATCACCCATCCGGAAAGCCCGGTGGAAGTTGTCCAGGCCGCCGATTTCGCCGGCTCGACCGCGGCGATGGCCGACTGGGCCAAAAAGAGCGGCGCCAGACAGGCCGTACTGCTGACCGAATGCTCGATGTCCGACAATGTCGCCATCGATGTGCCCGAGATCGAATTCATCCGCCCGTGCAATCTCTGCCCGCACATGAAGCGGATCACGCTGGAGAATATCTATGACGCCCTGCGCCTGGAACAGCATGAGGTGATCGTCGACGAACAGATCGCGAAGCGCGCCCGCGCCTCGGTCCAGGCCATGCTCGATCTGCCAGCTCCAAAGACGCCGGCGCATTTCGACCCGGCGAAGCCGGAAAAATTCGTCGAGATTGTCTCGGTCTAGATCATGACCCGCCCCGTCCTCATCATCGGTGCCGGCATTGCCGGGCTCTGGGCAGCGCTGAAACTGGCACCGCGCCAGGCCGTGCTGCTGACCGGTTCGCCCTTGGGTGAAGGCGCAGCGTCCAGCTGGGCCCAGGGCGGCGTCTCTGCGGCGCTGGCGGATGATGACAGCCCCGCCTTGCATGCCCGTGACACGATCGAGGCCGGCGCCGGTCTGGTCGATGCCGGTGCCGCCCATGCGCTGGCCAGAGGTGCGGCACAGCAAGTGCGCGAGCTGGCAGCGCTCGGCGCCCCCTTCGAGCGCGAGGGCGAGACCTGGTCCCTCTCCCGCGAAGCCGCCCATTCGCGCCACCGCGTCGCCCGGGTGACGGGCGATGGTGCCGGCGCAGCGATCATGCAGACTTTGATCGCGGCCGTGCGCGCGGCCGGGCATGTCGAGATCCGCAATGGCTGGTCGGCGGCGACCCTGATAGCCGGGGATAAGGGCGATTGCGCCGGGGCGCTGGCCCGCGATCCCGAGGGGGCGATTCACCCCATCCTCGCGGACGAGACCATCCTTGCCATGGGGGGTGCCGGAGGCCTGTTCGCGCTGACGACAACACCGGCCGGGGCCCAGGGCCAGGCGATGGCGATGGCGGCGCGGCTGGGTGCTACCATCCAGGACCCTGAATTCATTCAGTTTCACCCAACCGCCCTGAATGCCGGGCTCGATCCGGCGCCCTTGTGCACCGAGGCCCTGCGCGGTGAGGGCGCGACCCTGGTCGACCGCTCCGGACACCGGTTTATGAAAGCGATTCATAGGGATGCCGAGCTGGCACCGCGCGATGTCGTCGCCCGTGCGGTGCATCGTCATAACCTTGCCGGTAGACATGCGTTGCTCGACTGCAGCTCTGCCATTGGTGATGCCTTCCCTGTCCGTTTCCCTGCCGTTTTCGCCGCCTGTATGAGCGCCGGCATCGATCCGCGCATCGAACCCATCCCGGTGGCCCCGACGGCGCATTATCACATGGGCGGTGTGGCGACGGATATTGATGGACAAACCTCCATTCCCGGCCTGTGGGCGATCGGCGAATGCGCCTCGACCGGACTTCATGGCGCCAATCGTCTCGCCTCCAATTCGCTGGCCGAAGGGCTGGTGAGCGCGGCCCGGGTGGCGAAGGTGTTGAGCGAAGCGCCCCTCCGTCCCGCTGCGCGGGCCACCTCCCCTGCAAGCCAGGGAGGAAACCTGCCGCCAGCCCTGCCGCCGCTCGCCCTCACCCGGCTGCGCCAGGCAATGAGCCGCAATTGCGGTGTCGAACGTTCGGGTGCCGGACTGGCCGATTTGAACGCGCTGATCGGGGACATGATTGAACGCCATGGCGAGGCCGATGCGTTGATCGCGGCGCGCTTCATCGCCGAAGGCGCCATCGCCCGGCAGGAGAGCCGCGGCGGCCATTTCCGCACCGACTTCCCGCAAGCCCATGCCATCGCGCGTCACACGCGCTTGTCGCTGGCCGATCTGGCGGGCACAAGACCCCACCCCCTGGCTCACACCGTGCCGGCCGAATAGGACCACTCATGCCCGTTTCGCCCCTGCCCGATTACATCGTCAAGGATGCCGTCACCCGTGCCCTGGCCGAAGACCAGGGCGGGCGCGGCGACCTCACCTCTCTGGCCTGCATCCCGGCCGGCGAAGAGGCGAAATTCTATTTCAAGGCGCGCGATACCGGTGTGCTGTGTGGCCTGCAAGCGGCGATCGAGGCGATCTGGCAGATGGATCCCGACGCCATGATCAAATGCCATATGGCGGACGGCGATACGCTCGGCGCCGGCGACATCATCGCCACCGTCAATGGCCAGGCCCGCGCCCTGCTGGCAGCGGAACGCATCGCGCTCAATTTTCTCGGCCGCATGAGCGGTATCGCGAGTTTCACCCGCCGCTATGTCGATGCCGTTTCCGGCACCAGGGCCCGCATCGCCCATACCCGCAAGACGACACCGGGCCTGCGCGCCTTCGAACTCCAGGCCGTCCAGGCCGGCGGCGGTGCGATGCACCGTTTCGGGCTCGATGACGCCATTCTGATCAAGGATAATCATGTCGCCGTCTGCGGCGGTGTCGGGAACGCAGTGCGCGCTGCGAAAACCCATGCCGGGCACATGACCCGTATCGCGATCGAAGTCGACCGGCTGGACCAGCTCGCCGAAGCGATCGAGGCCGGCGCCGAGAGCGTATTGCTCGACAATTTTTCACTCGCCGACCTCGAGGCTGCCGTTGCCCAGGTGGGCGGCAAGGTCACACTGGAAGCCTCCGGCGGCGTCAATCTCGACACGGTGCGCGCGATTGCCGAAACCGGCGTCGATGTCATCTCCGTCGGTGCGCTGACGCATTCGGCGCCGAATTTCGACATCGGGCTTGACTGGGACTGAGCCAGGCCCGACACGATCACTATTCAGGGAGGAATTTCAGCATGTTCAATCACATCATGGTCGGGGCCACCGACATCGAGAAATCGAAGACATTCTATGACGCCGTGCTCGCCACGCTGGGCGCAGGCGAGGCCATGCGCAATGTCTCGCCGACCGGTCATGTCCGCTATTTCTACCGCCATGACGGCAATACATTCGGCATCACCGAGCCGATCAATGACGAACCCGCGAGCTGCGCCAATGGCGCCACGATCGGCTTCAAATGCGACAGCCCCGAGCAGGTGAAAGCCTTCCACGATGCCGGTATCGCCCATGGCGGCACCTCGATCGAGGACGCCCCCGGCCCGCGCAGCACCAGCATGGGCACGATGCACCTCTCCTATGTCCGCGACCCGGACGGCAATAAATTGTGTGGGCTTTACCGGGAGAAATAGGGCGGCTGAGGCGAGTTGCGGGGGCGGGCATTGCGCTACCTTGCGCTACCTTGCGCTACCTTGCGCTACCTTGCGCTACCTTGCGCCCCCGTTGGCCTCGGGACCTTCCAGTCTCGGCTCTGGCCCCGTGCGGCCACACCTCACCCTGAAATCCATGCCGAGATCCGGCCAGACTGGAATTGTCTAGTCAAGGGCGCGAAGCGCCGCTGCGCGGTCATGACCCTTGACTAGACAATTCCAGTCTGGCGCCCTGCTTGGCAAGGGTTTCAGGGCAGGCTCCGCCCGCGCGGCGGGGCAGTTCCTACGACCGGTCATTTCGTGTTATTCTGTCTACACAGTGAGCCCGGATCACCGTTATGAAACCCACATCCATCTGCCTCGATGATGCAACAGCCGAAAAGCTCGATTCCCTGGCCCAGAGCCAGGGCCGTTCGCGCTCTCAGATCGTCAGGGATGCCATCGATCAATATCTCGAAAGTGACGCCTGGATCACCGCTGCGATCGAGGTCGGGATTGCCGATGCGGATGCGGGCAATCTGATCCCGCATGAGGAGGTGATGGCAGAGCTTTATGCCCTGAACGATTCAGCCCGGCGTGCATCAACGCCTGGCTAGTCGGGGCACGCCTGCCGCTCTGTGGCAGGACAGAGGCCGCCAGCCCCTACGTCCCCAGCGCCACCTTGCCCGCCTCGCCCTTGGCCGCGATCTCTTCCGGCGTCAGGCCGCACAGCTCGTGCGGGAAGACGAGCCAGTCATCGGTTTCGTGCAGGAAATAATCGGGCGTCAGCCCGGTCTTGTTGCGGACCGGCTTGAAATAGACCGTGGCGATGCGGGCATCGGCGGGGAAATTGCGGCGGCATTTGGCGCGCAGCACCTTGAGCAGCGCCTCGATCGAGCGGCCGGAATCGAACACATCATCGACGATCAGCAGCCGGTCATCGGCATTGAGCGTATCGACCAGATAGCCCTCGCCAAACACCCGCACCTCGGCCTGCTGGCCGATGCCGGTATAGGAGGCGGTGCGGATGGCGATGTGGTCGGTGTCGAGGCCGCGATATTCAAGATATTCCTGCACAGCAATGCCCACCGGCGCACCGCCGCGCCAGACGCCGACAATATGGGTGGGCCGAAAACCGCTATCGAACACCTGACGCGCGAGGCGGAAACTGTCGGTGAGCAGATCGTCGGCGGTCAGGAGTGTCTTGATGATGGCCATGCGCGAATGCTGGCGTGATTGCGGGCCAAGCTCAAGGGGAGGATGCGGGGCTTGGTGCCGTTTCGAGAAAACAAGCGCGCACAGCCAACGAGCTATCTGGACGAGAACTTTCGAACCCTCTTCAAGAACACCCAATTAGAGGAGCGGGTATCAGCCCTCATCGACCTTGTGCAACTCCGCAATACGCGGCGCGTCCCAAGTGGCAAAACGCTTCTTTTGGAAGCTGAATTTCGCTACCAACTGGCCGTCTAACCTGACCGCGAGGTCAAATAGGCAATTCGCGAAGCCAACGATCTCGTCGAAATCTGCCTGAAATCTCTGCCCTTCCACAAACTCATACGGATGGTCATGACGCTGCAAGCGGCTCAAAAACAACTCATTCACGACGCCCCGATTGTGTGTGTAGATATTTCGCAGCTCAATGGCCACGCTCAACGGAATGCGCTCCGCGTCGTCAGCGACCAAAGCAACATTGAGACGTTGCGCCAAGAACTCCTCGATTCCCCGTAGCCCCCCATAACTGAGTTCATTCAGTTTCCTATTGACAAGAAAGTCCACCAACTCCTTGCGATTAGAGAACCTCAAGACATCCGCTACTTTTATCTGGTCCGAAGACCGAAGCAGTTCCGGCTTCTTGGACATGCAGGCCTGCAATGTCTCCGAGATAAACGACAGGAAGTTGTCCACTAGGCGAACGACCATCAATTCAGATTGGTGCTCATTGAATGAACGCAACCTGCGAAACGTTGGCTCAGGGTCACTTTGAATTTTTTCAAACAAGGCAAGATGATCATCGCCGCCGGTCGCCGCTAAGGCTTTTGCGGCATTGAACCTCATTTTGTCAGCATTCGTTGCAAGTGACACCGCAAACAGGAAAAAGTCGAAGATCTGGAGGTGCCGCAACTGAAAACGATACGATGCCTCTGAACAAAGTGCTCGGCGGCTCACCCTGTGGGGCAACAACTCTCTCGGCGCGAGGTCGGAATGATCTTCTTGCACATTGCTCATGTCTGACACTACCGCTGCACGTCGCCCCCGCAAACCCAAATTGGGCAACTAGACAACGGAAACAGGCACAATTGGCGGCACTGACAGCTGCCGGCTCGCAAACGGCGTGAATGGCGTTATTCATACCTGTCCCCTTTTCGTCAGGAGCCCACGCCATGCACAAATCCGCCGATTGCCCCCGGGGCAGCGTTGTCCAGCACTGGATCGACAGCCAGGCCGTCGCCAACAACATGCTCGGCGATCCGGCGCGGCGGCGGGTCGATGTCTATATCCCGGCGGGGCATGACGGGGCCGGACTGCCGCTGCTGGTCGATATTGTCGGCTTTACCGGCGGCGGACCGGGGCATACGAACTGGAAGAATTTCGGCGAGAATGTCCCCGAGCGCGCCGACCGGCTGATCGCCTCGGGCGAGATGGCGCCCTGCATCATCGCCTTTCCCGATTGCTTCACCCGGCTGGGCGGCAATCAGTATGTGAATTCGATCGCGATGGGCAATTGGGATGATTTCCTGACCACGGAATTGCTCGAATTTGTCGAGGGCGAATATGGCTGCGGCGGCGCCGGCAAGCGCGGGATTTTCGGCAAGAGCTCGGGCGGTTATGGCGCCATGATGCATGCGCTGATGCATCCCGATATCTGGTCGGCCGCGGCGTGCCATTCCGGCGATATGGGCTTTGACCTGATGTTCGCCTCGGACTTCGCCTTCACCCTGCGCCGCATCGCGAAGCATGGCGGCACGATCGAGAGCTTCATGACTGCCTTCGAGAGCGCCGCCAAGCCGGCCGGCGACGATATCCACGCGCTGATGATCCTGGCAATGGCGGCCAGCTATGATCCCGACCCCGAGGCCTATCTCGGCATCCGCCTGCCGGTGACGATGGATACTTGCGAGATGGACCCCGTCGCCTGGGAACGCTGGAAGAAATCGGATCCGCTGGAACTGGTCGAAACGCGTGGGCCGGGCCTGAAATCAATGAAGGCGCTGTATATCGATTGCGGCGATGTCGACCAGTATAACCTGCTCTATGGTGCCCGGCGGATGAGCAAGCGGCTGACCGAAATGGGCATCCAGCATGTCTATGAGGAATTCCCGGATGATCATTCATCGGTCGATTACCGCATGGATGTCTCCCTGCCGATCCTGTCGAAAGCGCTGTCGGACTAGCTGCGCACCAGCGTCTCGCGCCCGCCGCCCGTCATCGAACGCCAAGCCGAACCGAAACTCGTCGCGAAGACCACGATCAGGGCGCGGGCGATGATGGTGAAGAAGAGCAGCAGGATCTTGTCGTCGGAGACGACAAACCGCACGCCTGACCGCCAGCGCCCACCGATCGGCAGATGCGCCAGCTGATCCTCGACCCAGTCGGCGGCATTGAGCATCTGGTGCAGCCCGGCCTCCCAGAACAGGGCGATAGCGGAGAGCATCAGGATCGCGATCACGAAGGCCAGAAAAAGGGTGGCGATGGTCGAGCCGATCTGGGCGATAATCCCGTCTTCGGCAATCTTGATCTTCGGCTGCGGCATCACCGCCGTGAAGAGCCTGCCGACCAGGGCCAGCAGAACACGGGCGATGATGGTGAAGATCAGCAGGACAAGCTTGTCATCGCTGGCATAGATGCGGACGAGATTGTTGATCTTCTCCGGCAGCGGAATCGCGGCGACGCCGTCTTCGAGCATGTCGGCGCCGTCCTGCACCCAAGAGAACCATTCGGGCAGGTAGAACCAGAGCGCGGCCAGCATGATCATGGCCAGGATCATCGACACGAAAAGTGTCGCCGAGATTTTCCACAAACGCATTGCCAGCATGATCATTTCCCCCGGACGCCACCCGATCGCGCGCCCTGCTTCATTCAGTCTAGGGTGCAATTGCGACAAGGTCTTGGCAAGACACGCCACAGGGGAAACCGGTCCGTGGCAATCCATGAAAAAGGGCGGCGCCGCAGCACCGCCCTCCAATGCCGATCACAGCGGCTGTATTTGGCCCGTCTCCGGGCCCGCCTATTCGGCGGCCAGGATCTCGACGGTGATCATGCTGCCATCGTCCGACCAGCCAGCAGTCGTCCAGCTCCCGCCAACCGCGAGGTCGGGATTCCACGGGCCGCAGTTTTCCTGCACGCCGGTCTCGGTCGCAGCCGAAATGCATAATTGCTCGCCCAGTGACCAGCTGCCGGTCATGCCGCGCGTATCGGAGTAACTGCCATCGGCGGCAAATGTCGCATCGAAACTGGCGTCGCCGCCGGTCACGCGGACAATATGGCCATAGGCATTGGACATATCGCCATCCGCAAATGCGGCTGCGCTCAGTGCGAGCAGTGCGCTCGCTGCCATCATCATGGTCTTCATTGGGAAATCCCCGTTTCATGATCCATTCTGGATCGACGCCCCCGCGTGGACACAGCCTATGGAATTCCCGTCAAAAGGGAAACAATAATCGAGACGGCCGGGATGTCCCGACCGGTCAATCGATCTCGCGGAGTGCCTCAGCCGCAGCACCGTCCGGCACCTCGACGATCTGGACCCAATACTCACCGATCGAATTGACCACACGCATCAAGCGGTCGAGCGAAACCGGTTTGACGATGTAGGAAGAGGCCCCGAGCCCGTAGCTCGACAGGATATCATCCTCATTCTTGGACGTGGTGAGCACAATGATCGGGATATGGCGCAGATCGGCACTGGCCTTGATTTCCTCAAGCGCCTCACGGCCATCCTTCAGCGGCATGTTCAGATCGAGCAGGATAATGCCCGGCAGGGGCTGGTCCGCGAGAGACGCATATGGGCCCTTGCGATTGAGATAGTCGACCAGCTGTTCGCCATTTTCGAGAAACTCGACCGGATTGCGCAACCTGACTTCTTCGCAGGCTTCCCGGAACAACATGCGGTCATCGGGATCGTCATCCACCATCAGGAATGTGAATAGGCGGTCGTCATTGCTCATTTTGAAAAGCCTCATCGCGGCCACCGCGCGATCGCGGCTGTTCCTTGGCGAGGAGTTTCTCGCGTCGCAGGAGCAAGATCAAGGCGAATACCGTGTGCAAACCTGCATCGGCCGCAGACTCCAGGCCGGCAGAGGTGCCGCACGAGCCATCTGCCCGCCGGACCCTGCCTGGCCGGAGGCGCGAACCGCGCAGCATGGCGCGGAAAATCCAGGCCTCACACGGCACGCCGGCCAGGCCGGACACCAGGCTCAACCATCTGATTTATTTGAATTTGACCAGCGATAAACATCCTGACCTGCCGTCTGCGCCCCTGCCCGGCAGCCAGCCATCCGCAGCCATTCAGCCTGTCGCGGCGCTGTCCGGGCCGGCCGGCATTGGCGGCGCTGTCACAACTGTAAATTGTTGCCTTGCCACAGCGGCGGAGCGTCGGCGCGCGCCCGGATTGACGCTTTCGGCACGGCGCGGCGTGCTAGGCGTCGACCGTCTGGCGAATCGGCAGGATGATGGTGAAGACCGCACCGGCATCCGGCTCGCCCCAGGCGGTGAGGATGCCGGAATGATGTTCGACGATCTTGCGGCAGGTTGCCAGGCCAACGCCGGTCCCGTCGAACTCCTCGCGGCCATGCAGACGTTCGAACATGCCGAAAATCCGCTCGGCATGGCGCGGCTCGAAGCCGATACCATTATCAGTCACCGCAATGCGTGCGACGGCCCCGCCATCCCCGACCTCGACACTGCCCTCGATCAGGATGGAGGGCCGAACGCCCGCGCGGTGGAATTTCATCGAATTGGACAGAAGGTTCAAAAACAGCTGGTGCATCTGGGTCTGGTCGGCCTCGATCGCTGGCAGGTTGCCGATCTTGACCTCGGCGCCTGCAGCGGCGATTCGCGGCTCGAGATCCGACATCACATCGGCCAGCACGCGCGACAGATCGACCGGCTGAAAGCTCGTGGTTTTCGAATTGACCCGGGAATAGCCGAGCAGGTCGTCAATCAGGCGCCGCATGCGCGAGGCAGCATCGACCATGCGGTCGAGATAATGCTGGCCGGTCTCGTCGAGCGAGGCGTGGTATTTCTTGTGCAGACGTTCGCCAAAGGCCTGGATCTTGCGCAATGGCTCCTGCAAATCGTGGGATGCGGCATAGGCGAATTCCTGCAATTCCGCGTTCGAGCGCTTCAATTCCTGCGCATAGCGCAGCAAGGCCAGTTCGTCCCGCTTGCGCCCGGAGATGTCGCGGAAGGTCACCACGCTGCCGGCCAAGGGATCGGCGGCATTGATCGGCGAGATGGAAAACTCGATCGGGATGCACTCGCCGTCCTTGGTCCAGAAATATTCCTCGGCGCTGTCAACCACACTGCCTCTGACGATCGCGCATTCGTGCTCGGGATAGGGCGTGCCGTCACGCCTGGAATGGTGGATGATGGCGTGCAGCGACTTGCCGAGAAGCTCTTCCTCGGTATAGCCGAGCATATTGCAGGCATGGGGATTGATGAAGGTGACGTGCCCGTCCTGATCGAGGCCGTACATGCCCTCGGCAACCGTCATCAGGATACGCTGAAACCTTTGCGTCGCCTCCAGCGTCTGCCGCGCCCGATGGCGGCTGACCGTGCGATGGACGTTGAACAGGATCGCAATCAGGATGAAGCACAGCGCCATGGCAACCGCGAAGACCCGCAGCACGGCCCGGGCGCGATTGACGCCGGCGAGCGCCTCGGCAAGGTCAATTTCCGAGATCGCACCGATCTCGCGGGCCGGATCCCAGGCCCAGGCCCCCATGACCAGAATGCCCCGCGCATCGCGGTAGCCGGTCAGGCTGGAACCGCGGCCGCCCTGCGTCACCGCCTGCGCCGCCACCGTTAGCGGCCAGGCCGCATAGGGCCGTTCGAACTCGGCGCCATGGGTAATATTGACGCCGGGATCGCGGATCTCGATGTGCAGCATGGAAGGGTGGTCCTGGGCGAGCAGTCCGGCGTTGCGAAATTCCTGGGCAAAGCGGGTTTCCGTGACCAGGCGCCCGCTGCGATCAACCGCGAATGTCTCACCGGATATGCCGCTCCGCCCGACGCGGAATGTGGACGAATACTCGGCCAGCGGGTCGATCCGCAGCGCGAAATAGCCCCGGACCACATTGCCCGACATGATCGGGGCGATGGCATACATCGCTACTTCTTCGTCGAGCCCTGTCCAGTCGGCATCGCCCGCAATCGGCGGCACATCGACAATTTGTGGACGTGTCAGAATGGCGCGTCCCGACCGCAGCCGGTTGATATCGACGAGGCTGAGAATCGGCGAAGGCTGTCCGATATCGGAATTGCGCAATGAAGCCAGATTGATGCCATTGGAGCCCAGAATAAAGAAGCCGCGATAACCATATTCCGTCAGCCATGGACCCAGCGTCGTGCGCAATTGCGACTGTGCCGGCGCGGCAGCGATCGAGGACATTGCCGGCGTTTCCAGCAAGTCCTCAAGCGATTCATGGACCAGCTCGCTGCTCGCCCAGACAGCCGCATTTCTTTCCTGGGACACGGCCCATTCCTCGAAGCGCTGCATCGTGCTGGCGAGCACCGAATTCAGGGTCGAGGCATTGGTCTCGCGGGCCGATGCAACCAGCGCCCGGTCGCCGGCCATCACCGCCAGGAAAATAATCAGGATGAAGCTCAGCGCCAGTATGCCCGGCAAGGCCAGCGCGAACCAGCCATCAGCGTCGACCGCACGCTGCCAGGACGGCACCGAAGCCTGCGGACCGGTGTCCGGTCGAACCGGCGTCATCGCCTCGGCATCATCATTCATTCGATTCGATCCCGGCCCCGCGGGCTTGATTATGGTCCGGCCAAACAGTCACAGAACCGCCGCTCTGCCGTCAAGCCTAGACGATTCTGACCGTCGGAGGGCGGTTTACACTCACCAATGCGCAACCGGGGCTGCGCCTTGATAGACTTCCGCCAGCCGCCGCCGCGTCGCGACGGTTGTCCCGACTGGCAATTCTGACGGGAGGAACCACGCCACGCACTCGATCTCTCCCTGGCTCCGTGTCTGGCAATCGACCCAGCCAGCGGCCCGGTAGAGCAGGACATGATCGCCGCGGAAGGCGGAATGATTCGCGTAAATCCCGAGCAATTCCGGTGCACCGGTCAATTGCACCCCCGCCTCCTCGGCCAGTTCGCGGCCCACGGCCTCGATCGCGGTCTCGCCGGCCTCAACGCCGCCGCCCGGCAAATGCCAGCCATTGATATAGGTGTGACGGACCAGGGCAACGCGGCCGTCCGGCCGTTCCGCGACCGCCCGCACCCCCAGGGTTGCGCCGCGAGTCAGGCGCCAGCAGGCCTGCATGAAAGGCCGTGCAAAGGGCTCGATATGGGCTCGCCACCTCATACCGAAACCGGCGCTGGCCACTCAGGCAGCGGCACGCTATGTACGGTCATTGCCCGTGCTTTTCTGGAGATGTGTTCCATGTATGCCCTGATCGCTGTTGGCCTCGTTGTGGCCGTTTTCGCCCTTCTCAATCTTATCGAATATCGCCGCCTCGACTAAGTCCTGATCCGCAGCGCCCGGTAGATTCATGCACGCTATCCAATACGTCCCGCTCATCCTGGCGGGAATCATTCTCCTGCTGTTTGGCGGCGACTTTCTTGTTCGCGGCGGCGCCGCCCTGGCACGCCTGTGGCGCTTGCCAAACCTTCTGGTCGGACTGACCATCGTCGCCTTCGGCACGTCTGCGCCGGAGCTGGTCGTCAGCGTGCAATCCGCCCTGACCGGCGCGCCCGGCCTCGCCGTCGGTAATATTGTCGGCTCCAATATCGCCAATTTCCTGCTGGTGCTGGGTCTGCCAGCCCTGTTCGGTACGATCCACACCACGACACCGGGCCTGCGCCGCAATGCGATTTTCGCGCTGGGTGCGGCCATTGCGCTGATCGTGATTGCCTGGGACCGCCAGGTGACGCCAACCGAGAGCTGGATCCTGCTGGCGGCGATTGTCGGTTATGTCACCCTGCTTGGCCTCCAGGCCCGCAAGGCGACCGACGATCCAACCCTGGCCGAACTGACCGATATCGAACATATGGACGGGCTTCCCAAAACCCTGCCCTCTATCCTGCTGGCCCTCGCCGGCGGCCTGATCGCCCTGCCCGTCGGTGCCCAGATGATTGTAACGGGCGGCGTCGCGGCGGCCCAGGATCTCCATGTCGAACCGGCCCTGATCGGCCTGACCGCCGTCGCCCTGGGGACTTCGCTGCCGGAACTGGCCACGGTTGTCATGGCCTCGGTCCGGCGCCAGGCGGATCTGGCGATCGGCAATGTACTCGGCTCCAATATCTTCAACGTTTTCGCCGTCGGCGGCGCGACCGGCCTGGCCGCTGGTCTGACCGGTATTCCGCTGCCGATTTCCGAGAGCTTCTTCGCGCTGGACTTCTGGGTGATGCTCGCAGCCAGCGGGCTCATCGCCGCGATCGTGCTGCTGAAACGGCCAATCACACGGGTCATCGGCGCGATGCTCTTCGCGGGCTATCTGGGCTATATCGCCGTACTGGCCCGCTCGGCCATGGGCTGACGCCCGGCCCGGCTGCCCGTCAGCGGGCGCGCTCCTGGCGGACCAGCAAATGCTCGATGAAGCGCCGGTCCGACCAGGACCGGCTGCGTGTGGCCGGGTCTTCGGTCACGCCGCGCGTCATGCGGACAACAACCAGATCCAGATCCGGGAAGAGGTAGAGGCGCTGCGCGCCGGCACCGGCGGCGACATGGATTTCGGGGAAGTCCGCATCAGCCCCCAGCGTATCGAGCAGATGTCCGATCTGGCGCGAACCGCGGAAACCGGCATGGCGGGGATGGGGCAACCACCAGCCCAGACCGTAAGCCGGATTGGGCGCCGAAGGCTCGAATAGGGCCGCCATCGCCGCCGCGTCAACCAGGCCCGTACCGCCCTCATCTCCATCATGGAGCACGAAATAGCCAAAGCGTGCCCAGTCGAGCGGCGAGATCGAGGCCCCCTCTGACGAGACCGGCATGCCATCCACCATTGCCCAATTGGTGACCTCGATTCCCATCGGCACCAGGACGCGGCGCCCGAGATAATGCGCCGGTGTTGCATCGAGTCCGGCGGCCTCCAGCTTGCGGCGCAGCAATTCGCCAAAAGCCTGGAAATGCCGCGGGCCATAGATGAAGGCCTCCCCCGGCCGCCGCTGCGCGCGGGTCCGGACTGCGGCCTCATAGCCGGGCAGGCGGCTGGATTCGCGGGGCAGCGCCAGGCCGCTGCTCTGGGAGAGGAGATGGCTGACCGTGATCGCGGCGCGCTCCGGATCGTCCTGCCATTCCGTCAGCGTATCGGCGGCCCGCTCGTCCAGTGACAGCAGTCCGTCCTGCACCGCCGCCGCGGCCATGATCGCCGTGAAGCTCTTGACACCGCTTGCTATTTCCCAACCCTGCTCCGGATCGATACCGTCCGCATAGCGCGCGCAGACAATATCGCCAGCATGGACGACGATCACGGCGATGCCGCGCGACCGGCGGCTATAGGCCTCGGCGCCATCGCAATCGAGATCATAGACCGGCGGCGATATCTGCGCCCCGGCGCTCACCGCAGGGCTTATCGCCAGCATCACCGCCGCCAGGCCTGACCGGCACAGCTTCATCCCTGCGACCACCCGTTTCCCGCCGGGCCGGATTGCCGCAGCGCCAGGAGTGAAGCACCGGGGCGGCACAGGGGGAATTCGCAAATGGCAGGGATCACACAGATGTGAGCGCAGCCGTGCCCGGCAAGACACCGGGCCGGGCGCCTGCGCGGCCCTGCTTGATCGCACGCGATTCATGACCTATCCAACCGCACATCTGTTGTGAGCAAGGCGCTGGATATCCATGATCGAAATCGAAGTCGTCGGCCTGCAGATGGACGCTGCTCTGGGTATTCACAGCTTCGAACAGGACAGCCGCCAGCCGATCCTGATCGACGTCCGGATCAAGCTCGCCAGCTCACCGCAAAACGACTCGATCGGCGAAACCGCGAGCTATGACGATATCGCCGATATCGCCCGCAAGGTCGTGGATGCCCAGCATTACAATCTCGCTGAAACGCTCTGCGTCGCGATCGCCGCGGGGCTGAAAAACCTCCAGCACGTGGACCAGGTCACCGTCGCGGTGACAAAATCGCCGCGGACAGTCGCCTGCAAATCCGTGGTCGCCCGGGTCACGCTCTAGCCTCAGGGCTCGATCGAGACATCCCTGGTCCGGCGCATCAAATGCTCGCCGCCATCAATCGTGATCGTTTCGCCGGTCATTGACGGCGTGGCGATGATGAAGCGAACCGCCCTGACAATATCCTCCGGCGTCGAGCCGCCCTGCATCGGATTCATCCGGTGCGCGCGCTCGAATTCCGCCTCGCTCTGCTGGCCCGACGGCAAGGTCAGGCCCGGCGCGATCCCGTTGACGCGCACACGCGGCGCCAGCGCCATCGCCATCGTCGTGGTGGCACTGAGCAGGGCGTGTTTGGCGAGCGTGTAGGAAAAGAAGTCCGGATTGAGATTGAACAGCTTCTGGTCCAGCAGGTTGATGATGCAACCCGAGGCGCGGGTCTCGTGCGCCTGCGCCATGGCCGATCCGAGCAGGACCGGCGCCATCAGATTGACGCGCAGGGCCTGTTCCAGCGCCGCAGCCTCCACGGTTTCCGGCCGGTCCTGCTCAAACACCGAGGCCGAATTGACCAGGAGATCGATGCGGCCGAGGCCGTCGGCAAAGGCCGCAACGCCCGTGCTGTCCCTGAGATCGAACTGCACCGTGCTCGCAGAGCCGCCCGATTTGCGGATCGCCGCTTCAATCGCACGCGCCTCGGTAGCCGAGCTGTTATAGTGAATGATGACGTGCCAGCCATCCTCGGCCAGGGCGCGCGCAATTTTGGCACCCAGGCGCTTGCCGCCACCAGTAACGAGCGCGATCTTGTCGGACATGACGTCTCCTGAAACACCTTCTGAGCCGATAAATGACGCGTCCACAGCGCCGGCGCAATCGCGCAGCGGTGCACAGATCATCGCCGACTATGTCAAACACCTGCCCTCAAAGCCCGGTGTCTACCGCATGTTCGCCGAGGATGGCACGGTCCTGTATGTCGGCAAGGCGCGCAATCTGAAGAATCGCGTTTCCAATTATGCCAATGGCCGCGGCCATTCCAATCGCATCGCCCTGATGATCGCGCTGACCCGGACGATGGAATTCGTCGTCACCGAGACCGAGACCGAGGCGCTGCTGCTCGAGGCCAATCTGATCAAGCGCCTCAAGCCGCGCTATAATGTGCTGCTGCGCGACGACAAGAGCTTTCCCTATATCCTGATCCGCCGCGACCATGCGGCGCCGCAACTGACCAAGCATCGCGGCGCCCACAAGGTGAAGGGCGATTATTTCGGCCCCTTCGCCTCCGTGGGTGCCGTGAACCAGACCCTCAATACGCTGCAGAAAGCCTTCCTGGTGCGCACCTGTTCCGACAGCGTCTATGAGGGCCGCACGCGCCCCTGCATGCTGCACCAGATCAAGCGCTGCGCCGCGCCCTGCGTCGGGCTGATCGAACCGGCCGCCTATGACGAGCTGGTCACTCAGGCGAGCGATTTCCTGCGCGGCAAGTCCAATGCCCTGCGCGAGGATTTGCAGCAGCGCATGCAGGCCGCCGCGGAGGCGCTCGACTATGAGAGCGCCGCGCGCCTGCGCGACCGGATCCGCGCCATCGCCGCTGTCACCACCGACCAGGGCATCAATCCGGAGGGCGTCGAGGAAGCCGATGTGATCGCCGTCGCCCAGGATGGCGGCCGCTCCTGCGTCCAGGTCTTCTTCTTCCGCGCCGGCCAGAACTGGGGCAATCAGTCCTTCTTCCCGCGCCATGACAGCGAGGTCGAGACCGGCGAGGTGCTCGCCGCCTTCATCGCGCAATTCTATGACAACAAGCCGCCGCCGGGCCTGATCCTGATGTCGCATGATGTCGAGGATGCCGACCTGCTGGCCGAGGCGCTGAGCCTGAAGGCCGACCGCAAGGTGGCGCTCCACCGCCCCGTCCGCGGTGAAAAGCGCAAGCTGGTCGAGCGCACATCGGCCAATGCCCGCGAGGCGCTGGCGCGCAAATTGTCGGAGAGCGCCTCCCAGGCGCATCTGCTCAAGGGCGTGCAACGTGTGTTCGGGCTGGAGGATCTGCCGCAGCGGATCGAGGTCTATGACAATTCCCACATCCAGGGCACGAATGCGCTCGGCGCCATGATCGTCGCCGGGCCGGAAGGCTTCGAGAAAAACCATTATCGCCGCTTCAACATGACCGGTAGCGACGCCGCCACCAATGATGATTTCGCGATGATGGCGGCGATGCTGCGGCGGCGCTTCTCGCGCCTGATCAAGGAGCGCGAGGATGGCGCGCCGGTGCCGGACCTGATCCTGATCGATGGCGGTGCCGGCCAATTGTCGAAGGTGATGGGTGTCGCCGAAGAACTCGGCATCAGCGATATCTGCATCGCGGCGATCGCCAAGGGCCCGGAACGCGATGCCGGGCGCGAGGCGTTTTACCTGCCGGGCAAGCCGCCCTTCAAACTGCCGCAGAAGGACCCGGTGCTCTACTATCTGCAGCGACTGCGCGATGAAGCCCACCGTTTTGCGATCGGCGGTCATAGGGCCAAGCGCAAGAAACAGATGGCGGACAATCCGCTCGACGATGTCCCGGGCATCGGCCCGTCGCGCAAAAAGGCCTTGCTGGCGCATTTCGGCTCGGCCAAATCGGTGCGCGATGCCGCGCTGGCCGATCTGGAAGCGGTTGACGGCGTCTCCAGCGCGATGGCCAAACGTATCCATGACTGGTTCCAGAGGTAGAACGATGCACCGGCAAATCCCCAACATACTGACGATTGTGCGCATTCTCCTGGCGCTGGCCGGCGCGGCCGGTTTGTGGACCTCCTATCAATGGTCGCTCAGCGCGGCGGTGCCGCTCTGGCTCGGCGATCCGGTCCTCGCGGCACGGTCCTTGGCGGCATTTGCCGTGATCGCCTTCATCGTCGCCGCTGCGACCGACTGGCTGGACGGCTATCTGGCCCGGCGCTGGGATGCGCGCTCGACGCTGGGCGAAATCCTCGACCCGATCGCCGACAAATTGCTCGTGGATGCCTATCTTGTCGTCTACATGCTGATCCTGGGCACACCGATTGATATCGCCGTGCCGGTCTTCGCCCTTGTGGCCCGCGACGCGGCCATGACCGCGGCGCGCCTCCTGCCCGGTGGCACGGCCAGCCCGTCACTTGCGGTTTCTCCGGCCGCGAAGCTGAAAACCGCCCTCGCCATGATTGTCGCCGGCTTCCCGCTGATCGCCCAGCCACTGGGCTGGACCGACAATGATGTCCTGCTGCTGGCCTGGATCGGTGCGCTCTGGATCACCGCCGCGCTGAGCCTGCTGACGGCCTGGAATTATTTCCGCAAATAGGCAGGGCCTCAATGCGGGGAAGACCTTGAGCAAGTGGCGCGCACAGGCCATGCTGGCGCGATCAGCTTTGGGAGATGGCATGGCCGAGAGTGCTGGCGACGAAGCCCACATCCTGGTGGTCGATGATGACGACCGGATCCGCGCCCTGCTGAAGCGCTTCCTGCAGGGGCGCGGCTTTCGCGTTTCGACGGCGCCCAATGCGACCAAGGCGCTTTCGACGCTCAATTCGCTGAGTTTCGACCTTCTGATCCTCGATGTGATGATGCCGGGTATGAACGGGTTTGAACTGACCAGCGCGATCCGCAAACATGCCGAAACGCCGATCATCCTGCTGACCGCCCGCGGCGATGCCGAGGATCGCATCAAGGGCTTGAGCCTCGGCGCCGATGATTATCTGCCCAAACCTTTCGAGCCTGAGGAACTGGCCCTGCGTATCCACGCCATCCTGCGCCGGGCGCGTCCGGCTGCAGCGGCGATCCAGCGCGTCAGTTTCGGCGACTGGCAATTCGATATTGAACGCGAAATGCTGCAGCGCGACGGCGTTCCCGTGCGCCTGACCGGCGGCGAAGCCAGCCTGCTCGCTGCCCTCGCAGCCATGCCGGGCCAGGTCGTCTCGCGTCTGACTCTGTCGGATCATACCGGCGGCGGCGAACGCGCCGTCGATGTCCAGGTCACACGCCTGCGCCGCAAGATCGAAACAGACCCCAAGGAGCCCATGCACCTGCAGACCGTCCGCGGCGAGGGTTACAAGCTCGCCGCTGATCCGATCTTCGGCCCGTGAGCGGGCCATGAACTTCGTCCGCCGCATTCTCCCGCGAGGTCTTTTCGCGCGCACCCTGCTGATCTTCGTGCTGCCGGTGGCGCTGATGCAGATCGCTGTCGTATGGTCCTTCTTCGAACAGCATTGGGAGACGGTCACCAGCCGCCTGTCCGACGGGGTTGCCGGCGACATCGCGATGATGACGACGCTGTTTGAGGATGACCTGGCCAATCCGGACGCCTTCCGGCGCCAGGCCGATATCGCGATGGCGACGATGCGGCTCTCGGTCGATTTCCGTCCGGGGGAAACCCTGCCGACAACACGCCGCTCCTCCTTCTTCCGAACGCTCGACCGGACGCTGCAACGCGCGCTCTCCGGTCAGCTGGATCAGAATTTCTGGTTCGATACCACGCGCTATCCCAATTATGTCGATATCCGCGTCGAGGTTGATGGCGGCATTCTGCGCTATATCGCCCTGCGTGAACGTGTGTTTGCAACGACGGGAAATATCTTCCTTTTGTGGATTATCGGCGCGACGACAATACTGACCGGGGTCTCGGTCATCTTCATCCGCAACCAGATCAAGCCGATCCGGCGGCTCGCCGATGCGGCGGAGCAATTCGGCCGCGGCCAGGATGTGGCGCATTTCCGGCCCGCCGGCGCCACCGAAGTGCGCCAGGCCGCCCATGCCTTCCTGAAAATGCGCGACCGGATCCGGCGCCAGCTGGAACAGCGCACCGCCCTGCTCGCCGGCGTCAGCCATGATCTTCGCACCCCGCTGACGCGTCTGCGGCTGCAACTCGCCCTGATGCCCGCCACGCCCGAGCGCGAGGATGCCAAGCGCGACATCACCGAGATGCAGGAGATGCTCGACGAATATCTCGATTTCGCCCGCGGCCAGGCGAATGAGGAAACCGCGCGCACCGATCTCAATGCGCTGGTCGAGGATGTGATCGCCGATGCGCGCCGCGCCGGCAGCCATATCGATCTGGTCGCCGGCGAACCGATCGAGGCCGATATCCGCCCCGGCTCGGTCAAGCGCTCACTGGCCAATCTGGTCAATAATGCCCGCGAACACGCCGAAAACGTCGCCGTCTCGATCCGCCGGGCCGATGCGGGCCGGATCGAGATCCTGGTCGATGATGACGGCCCCGGCATCCCGCCGGACCAGTATGAAGAAGCGCTCAAACCCTTCAACCGCCTCGATGAAAGCCGCAATCCCAATCGCAAGGGCGTCGGCCTCGGCCTCGCCATCGCGCGCGATGTGGCACGCGGTCATGGCGGCGAGATCCGATTGAGCCAGAGCCCGATGGGGGGGCTGAGGGCTTGTTTGAGCTTGCCGGGGTGATGGGGGGAGTTACCCCCACCGCTTCCAATTATCCCACGTCATCCTGACGAAAGTCAGGACCTCGACGTGACAAGTCCGAAGCCCAGTCTATCCAGGTCCTGACTTTCGTCAGGATGACGTGTCTTGAATTGGTGAAGGCGTCGGGGCTACCGTCCCGGCGGCTCGGCGCCCATTTGCCGCGAGCGGCGTTCGGCGGCCGAGACGGCCTGGCGGATGAGTTCGGGCAGGCCGCCGCCGCCGCCCATCAACACGTCGATTGCGGCCTGGGTGGTGCCACCGGGTGAGGTGACGGAGCGGCGCAATTCCTGGGGTGTCTTGTCGGATCCGGCCAGCAGGGCGCCGGCACCGATAATCGTCTGGCGCGCCAGCTTGTCGGCCAGTTCGCGCGGCAGGCCTTCGGCAAAACCGGCCCCGGCGAGCGCTTCAGCCAGCAGGAAAACATAGGCCGGTCCGGAACCGGAAACGGCCGTGGCGGCACCGATCAGGCGCTCATCGGTGACCCATTCGACCGCACCGCCAACCTTGAGCAATTTCGTCGTCAGTTTTTCCATCGCCGGGCCGGCATCATTGGAGACACAGACACTGATCCCGGCACCGACAGCAGCAGCGGCATTGGGCATGGCACGCACCAGCGGACGGTCGCCGAACATCGTCGCAAGCCGTGTCATGGTAATGCCGGCCATGACCGAAAGAACACCGCATTCGGCGCTGAGCAACGGCACCAGCAGAGGCGCGAGCTTGTCGAGCGCCTGCGGTTTCACCGCCAGAACGATCAGGTCGGCTACACCGGCCAAGTCCAGGCTCGGAGCCAAAACATGGCGGATCTGGTATTGGTCGATCAGGGCCTGAACGGCGTCAGACGGTGCCGGGTCGACAATGATCAAATCCTGTGGCGCGACACCACTACGCTTGGTGCGAAGCCAGCCCGCGACCAGGGCGCCGCCCATATTGCCGGCGCCGATCAGTGCAATCTTGGTCGATGTCGTCATGGTCTGTGTCAGGCCTCACCGGCAGTTTCGAACATCGCTGCCGCGGTTGCTTCCTCGACATTCTTGCCACCCCAGATCAGGAAGTGGAAAGCCGGGTAGAAACGCTCTCCAGCCTCCTGGGCCGCGGCAATCATTGTCGCAGCCTGTGCCGGTGAAACATTTTCGCCGGCCGGCAGGGAGATCGCGTGACGGTATACCACGCTGCCATCCTCGACCCAGACATCAAAATGACCCAGCCATAGCTTTTCGTTCAGTCTTGCCACCAGTTCGCAGACATCGCGGAAACGATTGCTGGTCACTTTCAGGTCGAGGCTGGAGCAGATATGCAGCGCGTCCAGCTCCGGCCGCCAGGCAAACCACATCTGATGATCGCGCCAGGCGCCCGGCACGCTGAGGTGCAGCTCGCCATTCTCTTCGCGGTCATAGGGATATTGCTCGGCGATGACGGCCTGTTCGACGGCATCGAGCGGATCGGATGCCGCCGGGGCGTATTCGTCTGACATCAGGTCCATGGCGTAGTCTCCTTCGTCTGCGCGGCGACTCACACCGCCAGGACGGTATGACCGCGCCGCTGCAGGCGCAATAAAAAGCGCGTTCGCGCGGTAATCAGTCTGTGGATTTGGGCGCCGCGCTCTTTGCGGCGGGCTTGCGCTTGCGGGCCGCAGGCTTGGCTGCCCCGACCGCCTCGAGCGCCGCGAGCCGCGCATTCAGCGTTTCGATCTCTTCGCGCGCGGCCCCGAGTGCCGCCTTCACCACATCGAATTCCTCGCGGCTGACCAGATCCATATCGGCAATAAAACGGTCCGCCTGGGCACGCATGGCCGTACGCGCTTCGTCACCGACCGCCTGGGCGGCACCGAAGGCATCCGTCATCAGTTCAGCGAAATCATTCAGAAGCGGGTTGCGCGTTTGCATCAAAGAAAGCCATTAGTGTGTCTCACAGCCGTCTATATGCGTCGTGGGAGGCAAAAGCGCAACGCGTGGATGCCTCCAGTCTGCATCTATTTTCCGGGAACGCCCATGCAATACTGCCCCTCCAGCTTCGATCTGATCGACCCGATCCTGTTCACGATCGGCCCGTTCGATGTGTTCGGCCTCGATCTGCGGTTCGACCTGCGCTGGTACGCGCTGGCCTATATCGCCGGCCTCCTGCTGGGTTGGCGCTATATGACACTGCTGTCGCGGCGTCCGGCGATCTGGCATGCGCCGGGCACAAAGAAGCCGAAAGCGCCCTTCTCCGAGCTCCAGGTCGACGACCTTCTGGTCTGGGCGACGCTGGGCGTCATCGCCGGCGGCCGGCTGGGCTATGTGGTATTTTATGCGTGGGATTATATGGCGACCGGCCTGCGCGGCGGCATGATCACCCCTGACAGCGTCATCGAACGCCTGCTGTGGACCGTGACCGGCATAACCGAGGGCGGCATGGCTTTCCATGGCGGGCTGATCGGTGTGGCGCTGGCGCTCTTCATCTATGCGCGCCGGAACCAGCTCGACCTGCTGCGCATCGGCGACGCAGCGGCGGTCGTAACCCCGATCGGCCTCTTCTTCGGACGCCTTGCCAATTTCATCAATGGCGAGCTGTGGGGCCGCCCGACCGATCTGCCCTGGGCAATGACCTTCGCCAGTGACCGCCTGTGTCTGCCACGCCATCCCAGCCAGCTCTATGAAGCGGCGCTTGAGGGGCTGGTCCTGTTTGCGATCATCAATCTGGCGACCTGGAAATTCCGCGCCCTCGAACGGCCCGGGCTGAATTCCGGTCTCTTCCTGATGTGTTACGGCCTGTTCCGGGCGGTACTCGAGACCGTCCGCGAACCGGATCTGCACATGCCCGAAGCCCTGCGCGGCCATGTCACCATGGGCATGCTGCTCTCCATCCCGATGATCATTGCCGGTGCCTGGCTGGTCCACAGGGCCCTGACCCGCACCGCAACGCCCACCAGCAAGGCCTGATCATGATTGCCGACCGGCTGCGCGAGCGCATCGCACAGGGCGGACCGATATCGGTCGCCGCCTTCATGACCCAGGCCCTGTTCGATCCGAGCGAGGGGTTTTACGCCACCAAGGATCCGATCGGCGCAGGTGCCGATTTCATCACCGCGCCGGAAATCAGCCAGATGTTTGGCGAGCTGATCGGCCTGTGGATCGCCCAGTCCTGGCTCGATATGGGCAAGCCCGATCCGTTGCAACTGGTCGAGCTCGGTCCGGGCCGCGGCACGATGTTGGCCGATGCCCTTCGCGCCTGCCGCGCCGTGCCGGGCCTGTTGCCGGCCATACAGGTGACGCTGATCGAGGCGAGCGCCGCCCTGAAGGCCGTGCAAGCTGCCACGCTCGGCCCCAGCGGCGCCCAGATCCGCTGGATCGACCGGCTCGAAAACGTGCCGCCTGGCCCGTCCATCATTGTCGGCAATGAATTTCTCGACTGCCTCCCCCTGCGCCAGGCCATCCGGCGCGACGGGCGCTGGCATGAACGCCTGATCGGACTCGACAATAGCGATAGCGGTGAATTCGTCTTCGTGCTCGGCCCGCCGCTCGGGCCTGATGAAGCCCTGATCCCGGAGCGGCTGCGCGAGGCGGCCGACAACAGCCTGGTCGAATTGCGCCCCGGTGACCGGCAGATCGTCGATCTCCTGTCGAGCCGTTTCGCCGATCATCCGGGCCGCGCCCTGCTGATCGATTACGGCCCAGCCCAGAGCGAGCCCGGCGACACGTTGCAGGCCATTCGGGCCCATCGCAAGGTTCCACCCTTGGAACAGCCAGGCACCGCCGACCTGACGGCGCGGGTCGATTTCGAATCATTGACCGGCTGTGCCCGTGACGGCGGGCTCACAGCCTACGGACCGGTCGAGCAGGGCCCTTTCCTGCTCGGCCTCGGCATTGAACCGCGCGCCGCCGTACTGTCCCAGTCCAAGCCCGGTCAACGCAGCGTCATCGCCCGTCAGGTCTGGCGTCTGACCGATGAGCAGCAAATGGGAAGCCTGTTCAAACTGGTCTGTTTCGACAGTCCCGGCCTCGCCACCCCGCCCGGATTCTCCGCAGACTGAGTCTTTCGGCTTCAATCCCGGCCCTGCCTCTGTTAATCAGCCTCACGATTGACAAGGGGCTATCCGCCATGAAGTTGCTGTCCGGAACATCCAACCGGCCACTCGCGCGCGCGATCGCCGATTATCTCGACGCGCCGCTGACGGCGAGCGAGATCGAGAGTTTCGCCGATGGTGAAATTTTCGTCCGCATCGACGAGAATGTCCGCGGCGAGGATGTCTTCATCATCCAGTCGACCTCCTGCCCCGCCAATGACCATTTGATGGAATTGCTGATCTGCACCGACGCGCTGGTGCGCGCCAGTGCCCGCCGGATCACCGCCGTCATTCCCTATTTCGGCTATGCCCGCCAGGACCGCAAAACCGGTGGCCGCACACCGATTTCCGCCAAGCTGGTGGCCAATCTGATCGCCAAATCGGGCGCTGACCGCGTGCTGACGATTGATCTGCATGCCGGCCAGATCCAGGGCTTTTTCGATATCCCGACCGACAATCTCTTCGCCACCAAGGTGATCGAGGACGATATCCGCCGCCGCTATGGCCTCGACAATCTTATGATTGTCTCGCCCGATGTCGGCGGCGTGGTGCGCGCCCGGGCTCTGGCGAAACTGCTCGATGCCGAAATCGCCATCGTCGACAAGCGCCGCCCCAAGGCTGGCGTGTCGGAAGTGATGAATATCATTGGCGATGTCGAAGGCCGCCGCTGCATCCTGTTCGACGATATCTGCGATTCGGGCGGCACGCTGTGCAACGCAGCCGACGCGTTGCTGAAATGCGGCGCGACAGAGGTTTCAGCCTATGTGTCCCACGGCGTCATGTCGAATGATGCCCAGGGGCGGATTGCCAAGTCTGCATTGAAGGAAGTGGTGATCACAGACTCCATCACCGAGCTGCCCGGCTCGACGCAGACGAGCAAGGTGCGCCGGCTCTCGGTCGCGCCATTGCTCGGCGAAGCCATCCGCCGGATCGCCAATGACGAATCCGTCTCAAAGCTGTTCGACTGAAGAAACTGCCCGATTGCTGACTCTTCCCGTCCCGCACTGTTGCGCGGCGCGCGGGTATCCGCTATAGCCCGCCGCTCGAAATAACACCGTGGCGCGATGCCAAGAAAAATCGCCGCCCGCTTGGTCTGGCGGCGTTTGTATTTAAGGAAACAGGTCGATGAGCTCCAACATCGTTCTCACCGTTGACGTTCGTGAAGGCACTGGCAAGGGCGCGGCTCGCGCTGCCCGCC
>TARA_R110002167_G_C12706872_1_pt1 | contig 34571 bp, 21 predicted proteins | sample TARA_R110002167 | Tara Oceans TARA_R110002167 (sample SAMEA4398238) | marine metagenome | biome: Polar Biome; feature: [MES] marine water layer (ENVO:01000295) within the mesopelagic zone...; material: water (ENVO:00002006), including particulate matter (ENVO:01000060) such as......
AGCAACAGATTAGTTTTTACAAAAGATGTAGTTTGTCGGATGGATACGAAAGCATTCCTTTTTTTATCTGCAGAAAAAAGCAGCACCTTACTAGTTTAACCACCTAAAAAACCATTTATTTGGATATTTAACCATTCACGTACAAAAAGCATCATTCCAAGAAAGCTGATAAATTTCCTAGAATTTCACTCAATTGTATATGCAAAATTAACAATTTTACTATATATAATATATGATCAATGTTAATTTCCCAAACTTTATTTAGAAAAAATATTCAAAGAACAAAAAATAATATCTAAAACACAAAAAAGAAGATACAGTCTATATATTTATTTTTTGAAAAAATTATTCAAATAATAATTTTACTACATATTTCAATAAAATCTTATGAATACTGAAGCAAAACCCATAAAAAACTTCGCTTTAAGGAGTTAAGAAAATGGCTTTTGTCAACATAAAACTCACTGTAAATTCACATTAATTTTCCGTTTTTTCTGATTACGGATAATCGTTAAATCTAAAACACCACGCCATAAATTTTCCTGGTACTTAAGAAGTAAACCCGAAATGTTTTCTATTTCTTCCCCTCCTACTTCCACAATAACATCAGCATCTTCAATGCCTGCCATTTCCAATTTACTTTCTTTAGCCACACTTAAAACAATTACTCCAGCCTTTTTATGTAAACCCGAGGCAGATTGTTCAGCTAGTGTTTCTACATTCTTAAGTTTAGCTCCCAACCAGTTTTTTAAATTTGTATCATCATATTGAGCATACAAAGCATTTAATTCAGGAATATTGGGTTGTTTAGCTATCTCTTTTAAATTAGCTATTTGAACACCAAAATTATCCATTGGGATATTTTTAAACCCCAACTGAAGTGCCGGAGAATTATTTGCTACCGTAAAATCACCTGTTTCAGGAGAAAGAAATTTTGGATTTCCATAGGTACTATTAAAATCTGTTCCATTTTTTCTTGCTAATGCTAGGGAAATTGAATCAGGTAACAAATTATAATCTACTTCTTCACCCCATCCTTCAAGGCGAATAGGGAAATGTTTGGTCATGCTTATATTCTTTCTAAACACATCTTTACTGTCTTCAAACCAAACATGAGGGTGGAAACCATTGTTTAGCATAATATTATTTTCCACCTTTCTATTAAAACCTTCGCGTAATTTTATCCCTCCATTTAGACATAAATTATTGAAAATATGATAGTTGGAAGATCCATCATCCAAATCAATGTCCCATCCATGGTCGCAACGAAAACGATTATTTCTGATCACCGTTGTATGTATGGCATCCCAATAAGGCATTTGAGGGTTTACTTTTACAAGACTATCCATTATCTTCCTTTGGGGATGCCAGAATCTATCTCTACCCCAAGAGTTAAAAGCCCCATGATCCCCGGTTTCCAAAACAGTATTGAACACGTCATTATTTTCAATTAAATGACCTCCCCATGTCCCTTCACTCACATTAATTCCTGCCCTAGGTACATCATAAATACTATTATTTTGAACATGAATATTCATTGACATAGATAACTGTATACCGGCTACTTGCTTCTCCACACGGCCAATTCTATAAATTAGATTGTTTACAACTTTAGCATTGGCAGGATAAAGATCATTGGCCGGGCCTGGAATAGTATCCATGGCTTGCAAAGAAACGAACTCCTCGTATTGAAAAGCACCCGAACGAACTGCAGAAGGATCACCAACAAAAGCGATGGCTGTTGCACCGCAATCATGGATATGGTTACCCATAATTGCTGTATTACGGTTATATCCGTTGATGAAAATTACATTTCCTCCCAAATTGGTGAATTCACAATCCAAAATAGAAACTGACTCAGTTCCTTTTAATAAAATGGCTCCTCCCCTGTAAATGGTCCAATCGCTTCTTAGCAATTTATCATACTCTTCCAAAAAGGTTGCCCGAGTATGGGTAAAGCGTATTCCTTCTATTTTGACATTATTAACCGGGTTTTCTCTATTTCCGCTAATTTCTATCAGGTGTTTAAGCCTTGAAACTTCGGTGGTTGCATTGCTTAAATCAGTACCTTCTTCTACCCATAGGTAAAGTTTTTTTCCTTGCTTATCAAAATACCACTCTCCTTCACTGTCTAGCTCTTCAAATATATTTTCAACCATTCTGAGTTCCGGGTGCATGCTTGAAGGTCGATTATTCTGATGTCCTCCGCTTAGCATAAGTTCTCCTTTAGCATCAATTCCATTAATTAAATAATGGAAACCTCCCCACCTTCCACGATGCATGGCATGAACAAAACCACCTTTAGGATTATTCCAAGTACTTACTCTTTCTTTAGAGATCGCATCCGCAGCATGTCCTTGCCAAGCCCCTCCATTTTCATTATAATTTGGATATCTGGCAAGAATTTGTTTTTTGCCATTGATATATACTTGGCTAAAATCAATATCTTCTTTAATCTCAGTATAGTAAATATTTTCATCAAAAGCCTTCCAATTGGTTTGAAGCACTTTTGACCCTTTTACGCTAACTTTTTCTGTCCCTTCACCAATAATCGCTAAATCACTTAATGCATTTGAGATAACTAAAGGATTAGATAAATAATAATCCCCTTCCTCCAATAAGATGCTTATTTGCCCCTTTTCATTCTTCCTTAATTCCATTGCCTTTTCCAAAGCTTTCTCAAGGGTTTGCAGAGGAAATTCTTCGGTGCCTTCCAGACTGTTGTCGCCTTCCGGACTAACATATATCACATGTTCCCCTTCACCACAACTAATAAAGAAAAATAAGACTTTTATTAAAAATAGGATGGATCTAATTAATTTCATATTTGATCAGGTCTCTTTATTACAAAGAAATAAATATAAGCGATAGAATCATTTATTAGTTGAAACAATTTGGAAAAAGTGAAAAGCAGAAAATTCAAGATCTTCTATGTGGTCCAAAAATGAAGCCCCACCTTGAAAGTACTGGGTTGGTAATTATCAGACCAGATTTTTTCAAATCAATTTCCTAATTTTACTGAATGAAGTTTTCGATTTGCCGGCTTCGGCTCCACTCATTCCCCATGCGATGACAGAAAGCAGTAATAACCCCAAATCAATTAAATTTCAAAGCATAATCTTCATTTTTATACTTTAAGTAAACGAAATCCCTAGCCCAACAGAACTACCACCCACTTCTCACTCCATCATAAAATCCCCCCATCACCCGATCACCAAATCACTACATCACTTCATCACTTCATCACTTTTCCCACCTCTGACTAGCCAAAACTTCCGATACCATCAAAGCCCGATCAAAAAACCTTATATAATTTAGTTCTCCTTTTATCCTTGAACCTAGTAGTAAAGTCTTTGAGCCTTCTGGCGATTTGAAGTAGGGACTGAACCTGCCCCAGCCAAATTGCCTGTGGGCTCCCCCATCATTGAAGCGCTCATCTGTTACAAATGAAATAATATTTGGACCTCCGTCTATAATAATACTTACTTGATGCTGGGTATTCTCGTGAATTGTTCCTGGATCAGCACTCCACGCAACTTGGGTTTGTCCATCGTTCATCTGAAAAATTATGTTGTTTTTATCGGAAATGCTTATCCACCAACCCTTACCTGAAGCATCTCTGGTATCCGCAAGAATCTGACCTTCTTTGATCTCATTAAGCAAAAAACCCAGTTCTATGGTAAAGCCTGCATTGCTGCTTTTCCCTCTGTAATCAGCCGTATTGCTGTCCCTAACCCAAAAGGTTGGCACAGCCGGAGCAGGGAGTTTTTGGGGTAAACTTTCGTTTTGTCCTGACCAATTGAGCAACAAACCATCCCGAACCCGTACAGGTTCCTCAAATTGGCCCCAAAGGCGTTCTAGAAAGGCATTGTCAATTTGATGCACACGGGCAATGTCCTTTTGGGTCTCCGTAATATAATAATTGCCATTTTCCTCAATCAGGTCTGGGTAACTCATTCGAACCAAAGGGTCCTCATCATAAAGTAAGACATCAGGTTGGCTCCATTGAATCACTTTTCCGTCATCACTATCCACTTCTACGCCTCCCACCATCCAAACCGGATTGCGGTCATTGTAACCTATAGCCGCAGGATTGGGATGTTCTCTGATAAACTTTCCACCGTGATTGTGAAACCAATAGAGGTATTTACCATTGTCACATTTCCAGGCAAAATTGGCTGCCCTTGGGTTTTTCATCAAGCGCCCATCTGCAAATCGCATATATTGTGGTTTATCCCAGGTTCTCCCCTTATCCCGGCTATAACTGTAGACCGGATGCCCATCCAATGAACGGTAAACCGCAAAGAAAGAGCCATCACTTAGTATAGAATAGCTATGTTCAGCAGCTATTGAACCGCCATTCTCCGGGGTTTGCAAGCCTATGTCTCCATCAGGCAATGTAATCCAATTAGCATCAGCCGGATCCGCCACATCCAAGAGATTGTCACTTTTTAGTAAAACACCTTCATTTGAGGTAAAAAAACCATTGCCAAATCCACCCACTTTGGTCAAAGGAACAAAAGCACTCCCTTCGTGAGAAAAGGGTTTGCCTACATTCCAGAAAAACCTAATCTCTCCCTTATACGGGTTGTTTTTATCAATTTCAAATTGCCTGACCGGAATAGTATGCCTTTCCTCTGACCATGATTGGCCATGGTCATCCGAATATTTAAACACATAATAGCCCTGACTATCCACTCTTTTAACAATCCCGTTTTTATAAGGTGGATCGTCTCCTTTCACTTCTCGTAAGTTGTCTGTGTTATGATTGTAAAACACAAAAATACGACCTGAAGGAGCTTTCAATAGTACAGCATAGGAAGCTTCAGGCCCATCAGAGGGCTCTATTTCAATCATATCTTGCCAGGAAAGCCCTTCGTCAAAACTTCTTTGGCTGATGATATGTTGTCCACTTGCTCCTTCATGGCCGGATCCGGTGGTCATCACACACAACCAAGCTCCGTCATCCGTTTTTACGATATAAGGCTGATCACTATAGCTTTTGTCAGGAATAACCCGGCCATTTTCAATATTTCTCCAATCTAATTGCTGTGCGTTTACCCAGGTAAAGCAAGCCATAAACAATGCCGATAAATACAGACATTTTCCACTAAAGCCCCAGCATTTAATGCTAAAAACACCTTGTAGATGGTAAAAATAAGTATAAAAAACATGCATGATTTTAAGTTATAAATTAGGGTTTATTGGTGTTTGATTTTAATAACCTAAAAACAATAAAAAAATCCATAATTCATCGCCTAACACAAACTTTGTTTCTAAAGATCTTATCAAAAGGTTTATAATACCAGCTATTCCTATAAAATTAAAGGTTTAAATTACCGAGAATCAAACTATAATGACTTCTTTGCCATAAAATTAATTTTTAAATAAAATTCAATGACTTTCATTTACATCAGATTAAATTCCAACCTAAATTACATGAATTTAGCTATTTAGTTAGGTTAGAAGTAAATTTTTAACCCAAATTTTTTATAATTATTAGGTATTTGTCATTTTTAGGTATTAATTTATTAATGACAATCATACCAAAGTTTTAGTATTTAAATAAAATTCACTTCTTTATCCCCTTACATAATTTCGTTTGGCAATACCTGAATGAAAATATACCAATTCGTTAAGGAGTTGAATGGTATTACATGAATAAATTACCCATTATTAGGCTAAAAACTCCTTATTGGGTGGATATAAACCGACTATTGAACCATATTATTCCTTTTATTATGAAAAAAGTATACCATGTTCTTGCGATACTAACGGTAATAATTTTCTTTCCTAAGCAAAGTCATGCCCAATTTGATTTAGATGGTCAAATGCTTGTAAGAAGTGAATACCGCAATGGTTATCAAAAATTAATGAATGAAAATGTCGATCATGCCGGATTTATAGCTCACAGGGCAAGATTACAAGCTAGTTATAAGGTTGATCGCCTTACTTTCTTTATGAGTATACAAGATGTGCGTACTTGGGGAAGTAGTTCTACCGCCAATATTTCCGATAACTATTTGTCTGTTCATGAGGCTTGGGCAGAAGTTGACTTTGGGGAATATTGGAAACTAAAATTAGGAAGACAAGAGTTGAATTATGACAATGCACGATTTTTAGGAAATCTAGACTGGGCACTTCAAGGTAGGTCCCATGAATTTGCTTTGATGAAGTATGAAAAAGAAAATGCAAAACTTCATTTTGGGTTTGGTTTTAACCAAGACGGTCAAAAAATACAGGACCATGTCTATTCTTCCTTTAATAATTATAAGGCCGCTCAACTAATACGCTTTGAAAACAAAGCCGGTAAATTAAATTACGCCTTTCTTTTTTGGAATGATGGCAGGCAATTTCAGGAAATCGCCCAAGTTACCAACACCACTAACTCTGGAATTCGTTACTTACAAACTTTAGCCCTTCCAACTTTAAAATATACCATGCCTCAAACCCAGCTTTCAGGCTATTTTTATTACCAACTTGGGAAAGATATATTTGATAGATCTACCTCAGCTTATGATATAAGTGCGCACATAACCCATAAATTAATGGAAAACAAAGAGAAGGGAACCAAGTATACCGCAACAGCAGGCTTTGAACTGATTAGTGGGACACCGACAAATGACCAACAAAAGAACAAGTCATTTTCTCCTTTATACGGAACCAATCATGCATTTAATGGTTTCATGGATTTATTCTATGTTGGAAATCATTTTAATTCAGTGGGCTTAAGAGATATTTACCTAAGAACAAGATATAATTTTAATTCCAGTTTTTGGATCCAAGGTGATTACCATAATTTTGCAGCAAATGCTACCCTTCTTAGGGATGAATACAGTGGTCCAGAATTAGACAAAGGGTTTGGATCAGAAATAGACCTTAGCCTTGGGAAAGTAATTAGTGAATCTGTATCCATTCAAGCAGGCTATAGTCAATTTTTTGCCTCTGATACTTTTAAACAAATTCAATCCAATGGTGAACTTAAGGAAAGTCAAAATTGGGCCTATATTATGTTTGTTTTCAGACCAAATAATAAAGCAAAATTTATAGGCGTTCCATTATAGTATAATCGTTAATTGACTTTATAATATTTGCCTATGCTTAAATTTTGTGAATTCTGAGCTATTTTTGATTTTGACCTTTCTTCTGGAAAAATCGATTACATCAAAACCTATGAACATTGAGATAGTGAAGAACAAATAAACAAAAAAGAAGATGAAGTATTTTTTTATAAGAACCTAAAAATCAACCTTTCCAATAGGGATTTACGAGAAACAAAAATCATCACCCCAAAATACCGACATGAATTATTTTTATAAGTTTTAAGCCGACGCTACTTTTGATGCTAAAATTTAATTACGAAAGAAATAAAAGGCAGTTTTAAAAATCAATTAATGATTCTTAAAACTGCCTTCTATTATTTAGGTTCTAAATTTGTTTTCTATTTAGGACTGTTCACCTAAGACTGCCTTCATAAATGTAACCTCACCGGTATCAACATCATAATACCCGCCTGTCATTCCTATCTCTCCATTTTCATACAATTCTTTCAAAACCGGACTTTCTTGTAAAATCAAATCCATGGTGGTAATAACGTTTCTTTTTTCAACAGCTCGGATAAATTCAGGGTCCGAATGGTCTACATCCGGCATTTCTGAAGCTACATCTCCAATGGCAGGATCAATTTTTTCCAATAAACCTGATAAATTACCAATTTTCACACCAGCACAGGCTCCTTTAATCGCCCCACACTTACTGTGTCCCAAAACTACAATTTGCTTTGAACCGGCAAGTTTACAGGCAAATTCCATACTTCCTAATATGTCCTTATTCAACACATTCCCTGCTATTCTAACACTGAAAATATCTCCCAAACCTTGGTCAAAAATCAATTCTGCTGAAGTTCTACTGTCTATACAGCTCAATACAATTGCAAAAGGAAACTGACCATCTTTGGTAGCATTTACTTGTTCAAGAAGATTTCTGTTTACTTTTAAATTACTTACAAATCGTTGGTTTCCTTCCTGTAATATTTCCAAGGCCTTGGCGGGTGTCATTGTGGCCTGAGTTTCTGCAGTATGTGCTTTCATTCTTTTTTTAGAGTTTTTTAAATATTGGGTTGAATTATTCAATCAAAGACAATAATTATTCCATAAGCCTCATTCCGGTTCAAATTTATCAATAAACAGCCATTTTAATAACCATCAAAGATTTTGTAAATGTAATGACTTAAAAAATGAACCTAAAATTAAACCAAGCAGGATTATTGCCTTTCTTGCGATTACAATTACATTAATTATTGAATAGTTGACTGATTTTTTCTTCAGACAGAAGGTTTTTGTCAATGTATACCTTATTGTTGGTTTCTATGTCATTATCTAATCGATAAGCATCTTTAAAACCTACTAATACTACTTTTATTCCTTTTTCTTTGGCATTAACCATTTTAAATTCATGTATTAAATCCAACACATCTTGTGCGATATATACAGTATCAGAAGCATTGATTATCACTTTAGAATTCTCTGGAAGTTTATTGAGTGTAAGTTTAATTGCCGCTTTATTTAAGAAAGATACCTCCTGGGCCAAATCCACATGAATCACATCACCACTGCTGTATTCTTCTTTCCTGAAGAAATAAGCTTTTTTAATGTTTCCTCTTAATATAAATATAACACTTAAAATCATTCCAAGAGCTACGCCATTTAGTAAACCTAGGAAAACTACTGCCAACATGGTTACAATGAACGGGATAAACTGGTATTTACCACGATCCCAAAAATGCTTTATGGTAGAAGGGTTTGCAAGTTTATAACCAATTGTCAACAGTATGGCTGCAAGAGTAGCCATAGGAATCAAGTTAAGCACCATTGGAATACTCAATACGCAGATTAGTAAAAGAAAACCATGGATTATTGCTGACATTTTAGTCTTAGCACCTGAATTAGCATTTGCCGAGGACCTAACAACTACAGAAGTCATTGGAAGTCCACCTAAAACACCACTTATCATGTTTCCTACTCCTTGTGCCTTCAATTCAACATTGGTATTAACAAACCTTTTTAAAGGATCTAACCTTTCGGTTGCCTCTATACATAACAAAGTTTCTATGGATGCCACGATAGTTATTGTAACAGCAACAATCCAAACACCGGGATTAAACACTGCTTCATAAGAAGGGGTGACAAATATTCCTTTAAATTCTTCTATACTTTTTGGAACCGGTAAATTAACCAAGTAGTCAGCATCTACAGCAAAGGAACTGTTGGTTGCAATAAACAAACCATTTATAAAGATACCCAAAAGTACCGCTACCAAAGCACCCGGAACCAATTTCAATTTCTTTAATGCCGGAGTTTTTTGCCAAGTGATTAATACAGCTAATGAAGCAACTGTGATAATAAGAATTCCCGGCTGGATGTCTTGAAAGGCGGCAAAAATATCTAAAAATATGCCTAATCCAGAGCTAATTTCAACATCAGCACCTAATGCATGTGGAATCTGCTGAATAAAGATAATTATACCAATTCCCGCTAGCATCCCTTCAATTACGTTTGAAGGAAAATAATTGGAAATTGTACCTGCCTTCACGAAGCCAAGTATCAACTGCATGGCTCCTGCCAAAATCACGGCTACCAAAAATGATTCATAGCCAAGATCAGCAATGGCTACAAAAACAATGGCTGTAAGGCCTGCCGCAGGTCCTGAAACACTAATGTGGGATTGACTCAAGAATCCTACGACTATTCCACCTATAATTCCTGCAATAATTCCTGCAAACAAGGGGGCACCGGAAGCCAATGCGATTCCCAAACATAAAGGCAATGCTACCAGAAATACCACCAAACCTGATGCAACATCTGATTTCAGATGCGCAAATAGATTGTTACTTTTCATTTAATTTAATTATGAGTTTAAAATTTCTTTCCCCTAGAAATTTGAAATAGGATAACTCCAAGGGTTAATAAAAAACCAATGACAACTAACAGTCGTCATGGACCAAAAGAAAAATTAATTAAACTCTGGAGGAGGAACGATTATGCCGGGATCAAAAAGGCTATTGAGGATATTATTTATATTGAATTTACAAGAAACAATATCATCAAATGATTTGGCCAATAAGAAATGATTGGTAGGAAAAAAATCATCGACGTCCAAGGCACATTTCACTTCATGTTCTTTGGTTTCTTCCTCTGTGAAAGAAAAATACATAGAAATATTAACCTCATCATCAATTGCTGCCACCAATATACTTGGCATAAACAACAACGATAAAAAGAGGGTTAAGAACCCAAAAGCTATACTTCGATATGTCGATTTTTTAAAATTCAACCTAATTCATTTACTTCTGCAATATAACGAATAACTCAAAATTTAACGTCTTACAGTTTAAAATGTTTAGATTAATTGTCAAAATGATACTTATAAGGGGCAATTCTACATCTAAATTGAAAAAATATTAATGGTTACAAAACATTTTTTTCTCTGTATGAATTATAAATTCTAAATCAAATCTAGGCTTTTTCTCTATAAAAAATCAGAATTTTTCCATCCTTCCATCCAATAAATGAATGATTTTTTTTCCATAAGCTGCATTTTTTTCTGAATGGGTAACTTGAATAATGGTGACACCTTCACTGTTTAATTGTTTAAAAAGCTCCATAATTTCTTCTCCTTGCTTAGAATTCAGGTTGCCTGTAGGTTCGTCTGCAAGAATTAATTTTGGCTTACCAATTAAAGCGCGAGCAATTCCAACCAGTTGTTGTTGACCGCCACTCAATTGAGAGGGAAACAAATCTTTTTTACCTACAATATTAAACCGGTCAAGCATATCTGCAACAAGTGCCTTTCTTTCAGCACGCGGGTGTTTTTTATAGAGTAATGGCATTTCAAGATTTTCATAGACAGTCAACTCATCGATCAAATGATAAGCCTGAAAAACAAAACCAATGTATTGTTTGTAGAGCTCGGCACGGTGTTTTTCTTTCAATTGGTGAACAGGTTCATCCATAAAATTGTATTTACCTTCATCAAAGACATCCAACATACCAATTACATTGAGCAAAGTAGACTTTCCTGAACCGGAAGGTCCCATAATGGAAATAAAAGCGCCTTCCTCAACTTCAAGGTTGATGTCTTTAAGCAAAAAAACCCTTCTTCCGCCCTGCTGGACCCATTTAAAAATATTACTTAATTGTATGAGCATGGTATAATATTAGTGTTAAATATTTTAATTTTCAGTGCTATTCTTCCTTTAAAGCATCCACAGGATTGGCCATGGCAGCATTGAGACTATGCCAACTAACAGTCAAAAGGGCAATGCCAATGGCAAGTACTCCCGCCACACCAAATACCCACCAGCTGATCGTTGTTTTATAAGCAAAGCCCTCCAACCAATGGTGCATACCATACCAAGCTATAGGCACGGCAATGATAAAAGACATCAATACCCATTTTAGAAAGTCTTTGTTAAGTAAAATTAGAATTTCGTAAACTTTGGCGCCATTTACTTTTCTAATGCCAATTTCTTTGGTCCTTTTTGCCATGGAATACGAAGCCAAGGCAAACAAACCCATGCAGGAAAGTAAAACAGCAAGTATAGAAAACCAAGCTACTAAGGTGTTGATTTTTATGTACTCTTTGTACTGTTCGTTAAGTTTTTCATCTGCAAAATAAAACTTGGGTTCTATTCCTGAAAAAACAGCGCTCCATTTTTCTTTCAATTGATCAAGCACCTGAAGGCTTGCTCCTTTCTTCGCTTTGATGGAAAAAAATCCCCAATTGGTAAAATCCTCCTGATCAGCAAAAATATGGACCAATGGTTGGGCTTTGTATTGAACTCCTTGATAGCTAAAATCATCCACAATACCCACCAACTTCCGAATGTCCCCACTTGTTGAGCTTTCATTAAGAATCTGCCCATTTGCCTCCCTATAACCCAACAATTGTGTAGCGGCCTTATTGAGAACAATCGCATTTTCAAAATCTACGCTTCCTTTTTCAAAGCCATGACCTGACAATATTTTTATTCCAAAGGTTTTAAAATAGTTTTCTCCAACATAGGCTTTTCGAAGGTGTATCGATTCTGGCAAGTTTTCTCCCTGAGGGTAAAAACCATTGTAATTTTCACCATAGTAGCCTGGGAAACACTGAGAGAAGCTTAGGGCCTCAACCAATGGACTTTCTTCCATCTCCGCAGCTATTCGTTTGTATTGGTTGCTTGTCTTTTCCAAGTCAGGAAATTGCCAGGGTTGAAATTCTGTAATGATTACATTTTCCGTGTCAAAAAGAGGGTCTTTCTCCATCATGGCCTTGACTTGTTTCCTGACCAAAAAAGTACCTGAAATCAATACAATGGCTATGGAAAACTGAATCACAATTAGGGAGGGTCTTGCAGCAGAAGACCTGCTTCCTGAATAAGTATTTCCTTTTAGACTTTCTGTCAATTTACCCCTTGCCCAGAAAAAGGAGGGTATAAAACCAGATAATATGCCCACTACCGCCCATATAAGCAATGGTATCCAAATAAAAACAAGATTTTGGAAAGGTGCAAAATGTAATTTGGTTTCAAAGAGTGAATTGAAGCTTGGAAGAAATACAGCCATTAAGCCTAACCCTAAAAACAGGGCAACAAAGCTAACTGCAAAGGATTCTGTCAATATTTGCCCAAAAAGCTCACTCCTACTGGCACCATGTACTTTCTTAATGCCAATTTCCTTAATGCGAGAAAGCACACTGGTAATGGTTAGATTTATAAAATTAACAATAGCGATACTTATAATGCCAAAAGCAATTATGCTAAGGATTACAATTAGCGTTTGGTTGGATTCTTCAGCAGCATGGTATTCACTTAAAGACAATAGGTTAAGGTCTGTTTCATTTTGACCTACCGGTAAGTAATTTTCTTTAACAATTTGCTTAAGTTTTTCATCAAGTGCTTCGGGGTTTATTCCATCTTTTAGTTGAATATAAGTAATTGAAAAGGTGTTGTACCAGTCATGTATACCCTTCATCCAAGGGGAAATCTCCTCCCCTGTATCATAGGAGGAAACAATATCAAATTTTATGGAAGAATTTGAAGGAATGGCTACCACCCCTTTAACTTCTAGGAATACATCCTCAAATTTTATTTGCAGTTTTTTACCTACAGCAGGTTCATCACCAAAATACTTTTTAGCAAGGTTTGTACTTATCACCACACCATATTTGTCCTGAATGGCATTTTTTGCCGATCCTTCGGTAAATGGAAAACTAAAGACAGAGAAAAAACCTTCATCTACGTATATTATATTTTCCTGGAAGGCAACATCTTCATAACTTATGCGAAAACCTTCCCAATCAAAAATTCGCGTACCATTTTCAATTTCAGGTATCTCTTCCAATAACTTTGGCAATAAAGGTCCTTTGGTCTGCACTGATTCACCATCCCTGACCCTGTAGATACATAATTATCATGAAATTGATTGTAGGTCAGGTCGTTGTGGACATAAAGTGCCAAAAGCAAAAAAGAAGCAATCCCAATGCCTAAACCAAAGGTATTGATCAGGAAGGTCCCCTTGTTGTTCTTTATATTTCTAAAGAAAAGTTTTAAGTTATGTCGTAGCATTGTTTTTTACATTATAAATGTCCATTTCCTGCAATCATATTTACGATCTTTATGCCACAAATATAATCTTCTTATAATCAGCGAATTGTATTGCGTTCAATCTGGATCAGAAAACGAAATGTAAAATATTTTGACAAATTATGTCAAATAAATTTACACTTTGAGGTCGCTTATTCCGTACTTAAACTTTTCACAGGGTTGGTATTGGCTGCGGCAAATATTTTGATACTGATGACAGCCAATGCAATTATTGAAATACCTAAGCCACCAAGTAGGAAAACCCACCAACTCATGGCCGTATGGTTGGCGAATTCCTGCAACCAGCTACTTATTCCCCACCAGGCAATAGGAACAGCAATAACAAAAGCAATGCCCACCAGCGCCATAAACTCTTTACCCAGTAAGAGGTTAAGTTGCATGATAGAGGCCCCCAGGACTTTTCTAATACCGATTTCTTTGGTGCGTCTTTCGGTGGTATGGATTACCAAACCTAGAAGGCCAAGGCAACTGATGAGTATAGCCAATCCGGTTGACCATTTTAAAAGCGTGGCCGTACTTTGCTCCTCGCTGTAAAATTTCTTGACATCCTCATCAACAAAATTAATTTTAAACGTTTCGTCAGGAAAGAACTCCTTCCACTGCGATTCTATTTTATTTATTGCCAAAGGCCAATTTTCTATATCGTTAGCCTCAAAGGAAAAGTGTAGGGTTCTATTTTGACTATCCTGAAGAAATGCCATAGGCTCTATTTCCTCCCTTAAGGAACTTTGGTTAAAGTCTTCCATAACCCCTACAATAGGTATATTTTTATTGTTTACTTTGAATTGCTGGCCAATGACCTCTTCCGGTTTTTGAAATCCAATTTGGCGCATCAATGTTTCATTGATTACATATTCCGAAATAGAATCCTTGAGAGGTAAACGACCCGTCAAAAGGTCTATTCCATATAAATCGAGGTAATTTTCATCCCCATAGAGCAATTGTATTTGAACATGGGTTTCCTCTCCCTCAGAAAAATAGCTCACTCCTCTTCCTGAATAGCTTTGGGATGCGGGAGGATCTCCAGCAATACTTAAATTTTTTACCTCAGGGACTGCTTCAAGTTCCTCCCTAAACGCTTCATATTTTTCAAGCGAAGTATTACCTCTCGGAGCTTTAATATAGGCGATAGACTCCGTCTTAAACCCCATGTCCTTAGTTATCAGGTAGTTTATCTGTTTGCCTACCAATAGCGTGGCTATAATAAAGACCTGGGCAATAACAAATTGGAAAACAGTTAGGAATTTTCTTAAACTCCCCTTGTCCCCATCCAAAACCGATTGATTTTTGAGTACGGATACTGGTTTAAAATGAGACAACACAAGGCCTGGATAAAATCCCGCCAAAAAGGTAATGAGGATTAGTAACAGCAATAAAGAAAAAATAAGTACCGGGTTTTGCATTAAATCCAAGCTAAGCCCTGATGGTATAAAATCGGCAAAAACACGAAGCAGTAAAGAAGCCAAGAATAGGGACAAAATAGCTGCCGCAAGGGTCAAAATGAAAGTTTCGCCTAGGTATTGAATCACCAACTGCTTTTTGGAACTTCCCAAAGTTTTCCGAATGCCAATTTCTTTTGCCCGCTTGGCAGATTGAGCTGTATTAAGATTGATAAAATTAATGCACCCTAAAAGCAATAGAAAAAGGGCAATAAAACCCAAACCAAATAAAATATCAGCGCTTGCCCGGTAACTGCTGTTGTCAAATACACCGTAATTATCGTTAAGGTGTAGGGCTTTCAAAGGTTGCAAATTGAAGGACCTGAAATAGCCCAAAGCAGCCATTTCTTCATTCTTGTACTCTTCAGCCAATGCATTCAGTTGGGCTTGCACGGCTTCTTTATTATTAAATTTATCTGTTTTAATAAACAATTGGGTTGATGAACTGATACTTCCCCAACTAGTATCATAGATATAACCATACTTCTCTGAATTTTGAACCGAGCTTCGGGATAAAAACTCCTTGAATGTAAAGTCACTACGGTCTTCAAATTCAGCCACAATTCCTGTCACTTTTACGATTAAAGAATCCTCATAAACCAAGGTATTGCCAATGACTTCTTCTGGTAATTTGCCAGGAAAGTATTTTTCCGCCCTACTTTTGCTCAATACTACTTCATACGGATTTTCGAGTGCTGCATTGGATGATCCTGCAAGCCATTGGTAATTGAAAATCTTAAAGTATGCCTGGTCAGCAATCACTATATCTCCAGGCCAGTCAAATTCCTCTTGACTAGAAGCTACAGTTACTTTATCAAAACCAAAAAGGAAAAATGGACTGACATGGTCAATTCCTGTACTATTGGCTTTCAAAGCATCTATTAGTGGTACAGGAACACCTCTAGAATGGCCTTCTCGGTCAGGTCCTTGGGTATCTACTACTACACGGTAAATCCTATCCCTATCCTCATGAAATTTATCAAAAGTAAGGTCATAATAAATCATAATTCCAATCACAAAAGCAGCACTCAAACCTATGGATAGACCAATTACATTGATCAATGAAAAGGTTTTGTTTTTCCAGATACTTCGAAAAGCGATTTTTAGATAATTTCTGTACATGGCTTTCTGGTTTATTCAGTTCTTAAACTCTTCACAGGATTTACATTTGCGGCCTTAAGGGCTTGGAAGCTTACCGTCAATAGGGTAATGAGCAATGCACCAGCAGTGGCATAGCCAAAAGTCCATGCAGATATTTCCATACGGTAATCGTAATTCTGTAACCACTGACTCATAAAGTAATAGACAATAGGAATCGCAATCATGCAGGAAATCAGCACAAGAATCACAAAATCTTTGGAAAGCATTTGCCATAAATTTAAAACTGATGCCCCCAACACTTTTCGAACCCCTATTTCCTTGGTTCGTTGCTCCGCGACAAAGGAAGCCAAACCAAAAAGGCCCAAGCAACTAATAAGAATGGCCAAAAGGGTGAAAACTCCTGCCAAATTCCCCAGGCGCTCTTCAGATTCAAACTTTTGACCAAAAGCCTCATCTACAAAACCATAATCAAATTGGGCTGAAGGAACAACTTTGGCAAATACCTCTTCAATCCGGGCAATGGCATCACTGGCAATTGCATCGGGCTTAATTTTAATGTTTATATAGTCTACCCTATCGTAATCTATATAGAAAAAGGCCTGTTTAACAGGTTGATAAGGTGACTGCATTACCATGTCTTTTGTAACACCGATGATCTCTGCCCGGTCGTCATTCCCAAATGTAATGAAGCTCCCTACCGGATTTTCCAACCCCATGTATTTGACAGCCGTTTCATTTAAAATAACCGTCGCGGAGTCCGAAGCATAGTCCCTGGAAAAGTCCCTGCCATCCACAAACTGCCAACCAACGGTATTCCCATAATCATGCGTTACCCGCAAAATACCAAAGTCAGGTGACATCTCAGGATCTTTGCCTTCCCAACTGATACCCCCACCTCCATTGCTATATACCCCCATTAATGGAGAAGAAGACTGGGTCATGTCTTCCACAACTCCTGTGTTTATCAATTCATTCCTCAATAGGTTGTACTTTCCATTGTACTCGGGATTGTTCATTTGTATCGAAATAAGATTGCTTCGGTCATAGCCAATCGGCCGGTCCTTGGTGAACTCTATTTGGTTAAAAACGATCACTGTTCCCACTGCCAACATTATCGATACAGCAAACTGAAAGACTACCAATACCTTTCTGGGAACTGCGGAATAGGGTCCAGCCTTAAATGTTCCTTTCAATACCATGATCGGACTAAAGGAGGAAAGGTACAAGGCCGGATAACTACCAGCCAACATCCCAGTTAGCAAGGTGACCCCCAATATAGATGCCCAGAAGGTCAGGTTGGCCAAGGGTATCTGCATATTTTTGCCCGCCAATTCATTGAACCATGGAATGGTGAGCAATACCATTGCCAATGCGAAAAGTAGGGCAATACCTGAAATCAATATGGATTCACTTAGGAACTGGAAGACCAATTGCTGCTTATTGGAGCCCACGGTTTTTCTAATGCCTACTTCTTTGGAACGCTTTTCAGAGCGAGCTGTACTGAGGTTCATAAAGTTAATACAGGCCAGAATCAATACAAATAAACCTATGGCTATAAATAACCACACAAAAGTGATCCTACCTTCTGTAGGCTCCCCTTGAGCATCAAATTGGGAATACAAATGCCATTTGTCCATGGGATAAGCAAAAGGATGTAGACCACGTTTCTCGAAACCCTCCAATGATTCCGCGGGTCCATATTGAAAATACAAATCCTTCAAAGCAGCATTGGCTGTTTCAAAATCAATTTCCGGCCTTAATTGTACATAAAATTGGAAAGACCAATCGTCCCATACTGTTTTTATTCGTTCGAATCTTTCGGGCTCATTGGCCTCTATCAATTTCCAATTGGCAAAAAATTTCACATTAGCAAAACTGTTGTTTTTGGGGAGTTCCTTGTAAACGCCATTTACGACGGCAATCATCTCATTATTGATCTTTATAGATTTACCTATAGGATTTTCTTCTCCAAAAATGGCTGCAGCAGCAGTCTCTGACAAAACCACAGCATTGACCTCTTCTAAACTAGAATAAGCCCCTTGTATCATTTCCAAAGAGAGCATTTCCAGCCCCTCACTTTCAATAAACTGCCCTGTTTGGGTGTGATTTTCTCCCGCATTCGTCAATACATAATTCCCTACCCAGGTAGCACGTATTGCATGAATAAAATAATCTGAATAATTGTCTTTTATCACGCTACCCATGGTGTACAGCGTAGAGGGAAAAGACTCAATTTCACTTGTATCCAGATTTTTAGTTCTATTGTAAATCTGAGCAATTTTATCATGGTTTTTATGGTAGGTATTAAAAGTAAATTCATCCAGAACCCATAAACCAATCATGATAACAACAGCCATTCCCAGTGCCAATCCTCCAATATTTATTGCAGAGTAGCCCCTGTTGCGGGTAAGGTTTCGCCAGGCAATTTTTAGATAATTTTTATACATGATTTTATGATTTATTCGGTTCTTAAACTATTTACGGGATTAGCTATCGCTGCCTTAATACTTTGATAACTTACCGTAAGAATGGCTATGCCTACAGCCATAAAGGCAGCAATAGCCAAAACCCACCAACTGATTTCTATTTTATAAGAAAAATCTTCAAGCCACTTGTTCATGAAGTACCAGCCTAATGGTAAGGAAATAAGCACCGAAATAGCTACCAACTTTAAAAAGTCAACAGATAACCTAAAGGAAATTTGACCCACACTGGCTCCCAAAACCTTTCTTATTCCAATTTCCTTGGTTCGTTTTTCTGCATTAAATGCTGCCAGGCCGAAAAGTCCAAGGCAAGCGACCAGAATAGAAAGGACCGTGAAAATGACAAATAACTTACCTAACCTTTGGTCTGCTTGATAGGTATCGTCAAAGGATGCATCCATAAAATAATAGTTAAAAGGGAGTTCAGGGGCCAACTGGGTCCAAATAGCCTCAATTTGAGTAATCGTTTGTGCAAAATCACTTGCATTAAGTTTTATGGCCAAACTTCCTGGGTTTTTACCGATTACCAAGCTTAATGGGGTAATGGTTTCCCTCAGGGATTCAAAATGGAAATCGTTGATGACTCCAATTACTGTATAGTATTCATAGTCCGTTTCTACCATATTGGAAGAAAACCTTTTTCCTAAAACCTCTTCAGCCGATATTCCTAAAACTTTTAACGTACTTTCGTTGATAAGCATGGCAGAAGAATCAGAGTAAATAGTGGGATCAAAATCACGACCTGCAAGGATTTTCAGATTGAAAGTAGATACATAATCATGGTCAACATCCCAGGTTTGCATGCTAAGCGCCTTTTCCTGATCGGAGATGCCTTCCTCAAAAAATGAATTGTCACTTCTACTTGAAGGGGTGGGAAAATAGGCACTTAAGGTCGAATTACTTACTTGAGGTAAATCAGTTATTTTTTCCTTTAATAGCCTTTTCTTTGCTCCAAGCGCATATACATCATTTAAGATTAATACCTGCTCTTTTTCATATCCCAAGTCCTTCTGCTGAATAAACTGTAACTGCCCATAAACTACCAATGTTGCTACGATAAGGAATACGGATATGGCAAACTGAAAAATAACCAGCCCATTTCTCAATTTACCCCCACCTACAGCAGTACTGCCACTACCTGAAAGAACCTTGGTAGGAGCAAAACGCGAAAGGAAAAATGCAGGATAACTACCTGAAAACAATCCTAAAATGACAGTAAAAACAATGATGATCAACCAAAAGTAAGGTTCTAATAAAGGCACAGACAACTGCTTATCAGATAAATCATTGAAGTAAGGCATTAACAACATGCTCAGAACCAAAGCCCCTAACAATGAAGCAAAACTGATCAAACCAGATTCGGTAAGAAATTGCCCAATTAAAGTAAACTGATTGGACCCTAAGGTTTTTCGAATCCCTACTTCTTTGGCTCTTTTTAAGGAACTAGCTGTACTAAGATTCATAAAATTAACACTAGCCAAGACAATTAAAAACAAGGCTATAAAAGAAAGAATGTAAATATTTTGAATGCTATTGTTGGCATTCATTTCACCTTTACGATGAGAGTGAAGGTGAATATCAGTCAATGGAAGGGCACTGTACCGAATATAATTTCCGGAAACATCAAACTGCTCCTTTGTCATGCCTGGAAAGACCGTTTGTGCCCAAGTAAGTACATAGGTATCTACTATATAAGGAAGGGATGACTCAAAATCGGCCCTTTCAGAAAGTGGGGAAAGTTTTACAAAGGTATTGTAATTGTGGGAACCCCAGTTTGGTATTTTAGCATCAGCATAGCCTGCCATGGCTATAAAAAGGGAATATTCACCCAAAAATGAGTTTCGTGGAAGATTATCTATTACCCCGGATACAGTATGTGTTTCTCCAGAATCAAAAATTAGGGTTTGACCTACCGCCTCATTTACAGGAAAGAACTTCTCAGCAGCGGATTTGGTAAGCACTACAGTATTTGGATCCTTCAAAACCGTTTGCTTGTCTCCAAAAAGAAGGTCAATACCGAAAAAACCTAAAAATGAGGGATCAGCATAGGTAGTTCCAGTCAATTTGACATTACGTAAAGTCCCGCTTTTCTTTAACAGGCTGCTACCAATAGTTCTAAATCTAGTTGTAGCTTCTACTTGTGGGAAATCGCTTTCCAATACTTCAGCCATTGGCGCAGGTACTACGGCGGTTGAATTTTCCGCCCCACCAAACTTTATATCAGCATTTAAACGATAGATTTGTTCTGAGTTAGGAAACATCTTATCGTAACTCAACTCATCATAAATGTACAATGCAATTAGAAGGCCACCTGCCATGCCAACTGTAAGTCCGAAGATGTTGAGAAAAGTAAAAAAGGGTTGCTTTTTTAAGCTTCTCCAAGCTATTTTAAGATGATTTCTAAACATGACAAATATTTTAATTGATATTAACCTTCTTTTGTCTTCACTAACTATCCTATATGGTTTAGCCAGATTTGTAATTCGATTGTATTTCTAAATATTAATCTTCCTTAATTGCTTTTGCGGGATCTAAATTTGTCGCCATAAGACTCTTGTAGCCTATTGTGGAAAAGGCAATAAAAAGCGTAATCAGAGCAGCCAAACCATATATCCACCAATAAATCTCTATTCGGAAGGCAAATCCCTGTAACCAATTCTCCATCAGATAATACCCGATAGGAAAGGCGAAGAAGAAAGAGATCCCCACCAAAAGAAGAAAATCTTTGGTAAGCATGGATACAATCTGAAAAACAGTAGCACCCAAAACTTTTCTAATCCCAATTTCCCTAAAGCGTTGTTCGGCGGTAAAAGTGACCAGCCCAAATAGTCCCAAACAAGCGACAGCAATGGTCAATAGTGCAAAACCATTTAAAACTTTTCCCATATTTTGTTCGGTCTGATAAGCCCTTTGGTAGGAATCATCCATAAGGGAAAAGCCAAAAGGTTCTGCAGTACCGAAAGAATTCCACAACGATTGCGTCTCATCAATGAGAGCAGTCATGTTCAATGGTTTGGCTTTCACGATCAAGCCACCATAAGGCCTGAAATACATCAACAAAGGTTCTATAGGTTGATGCAAAGATTTAAAGTGAAAGTCTTTTACCACGCCTATTACCCTACTTGTATGGGTTCCATCAGAGATGGTTTTTCCAATGGGATCATCATCAAAGCCAAAAATTTTAGCTGCCGTTTGGTTAAGAATCACATTTGATGAATCAGCGCCAAAATCTCTTGAAAAATTTCTTCCTGCAACCATTTCCATTTCCATTGTAGGAATATAGTTTTCGTCAATATTGAACACTGGCATCCGCCGATTGAATTGACCATTGATATAAACCTGTGTCACATTATTGTCCGAAGGGCCTGCTGGTACAAAGGAAGACTGGGTCACAGCGCTTACTTTAGGATTTTTTATCAACTCATTTTTAAAGGCCTCCTGATTATTTTCCAACAGATAAGCATCCCTAATGACCAGAATTTGGTCTCTATCGTAGCCCAGGTCTTTGTTTTGAATATAGTTCATTTGCTGATTGACCACCAAAGTCGCCAATATTAGTCCTGCCGAAATCACAAATTGAAACACCACCAATGCACTTCGAAAACTTTTATTTGATCCCCCTGACACACTATTGGTTAAACCCTGAATGGCCCGAAAGGAAGACAAATAAATGGCTGGATAGCTTCCTGCTAAAAGACTTATCAATAAAGTAAATACGGGCAGAGTCAATAGCAGCTGTGGCTGCAAAAAGTAGGATAACTCAAGTGTTTTCCCAGAAAACTCCACATAAAAAGGATGGATAACAATTACGAAAACAACCGCCAGAAGCATGGCTGCAGTACTTGCTATAAAGGATTCGGAGATAAACTGGTAGAAAAGCATTTTCTTATCGGCACCCAATACTTTGCGGATGCCGACCTCTTTTGCCCTCTTGGCAGCAGTTGCTGTTGCTAGGTTAATAAAATTGGCACAAGCGATCAAAAGCATAAACAAGGCTATTGCACTGAATATGTAAACGTAATTAATGTCCCCACCTTCTTCTAATTCGCTGTAGGAGGCATTGTCGGAGTGCAAATGAATGTCAGTCAAGGGTTGTAAGATAAAACCAAGTTGGTTGTCTTTGGTAAATTCCTCAAAGGACAGGCCCATTTCTTCCTGCATGGAAGGTCCCATGTATTTCCTAATCAAATCCGGCAGTTTCCCTTCCAATTGTTGGTGATCAAATCCCTTTTCCAGCAAGAGATAGGTGAAAAAATCACCTTTGAACCAAGAATTACTGTTGGCTTCAGGAAATCCTTTCATTGAGGCAAAAAGGTCAAAATGAAAATGGGCATTTTCAGGCATCTCCTCAATAACTCCCGTAATGGTATATGGTTGTTCCTGACTTTCCAGGTAAAACAATTTCCCTGTTGCATCTTTGGTTCCAAAATACTTTAATGCCAATGTTGTAGTTATAACGGCAGTGTTTGGCTGGTCCAGCGGATTTACAGCATTTCCCTTTATTATTGGCAGGCTAAAGATGTCGAAGAAATTTGGATCTACATAAGCAAATCTCCCATCTCTGTAAGACTGGTTGTCAATAGTAATTTTCGGTGTCCCAACCCTTCGAATCCTAGTTGCATCAAGCACTTCGGGGTATTCCTCCTTAAGCGTCTGTGCAACAGGGGCCATTACCACTCCTTCTTTTATCTCCTCACCATTTACCTTGGCTCTAAAAACAATCCTTGAAATTTGATCGGCCTTCACATTGAACTGGTCATAACTCAATTCATCCAGGACAAAATGAGAAATGATGACGCAAGAAGCTATTCCCAATGCCAAACCCAGGGTATTGATGGAAAACAGCACCTTGTTTTTAAGTAGGCTTCGCCAAGCTATTTTAAGGGAGTTTTTGATCATTATTGCCTGTATCTATAATGTTGCGAGGATTTTGGAACGTTTATAATTCGGCTCCTATGGCTCTATTTTGACTTTCTGTCACAATTTGACCATCGAATAAGTTAACTACACGGTGTGCGAAATGAGAGTCATGCTCAGAGTGGGTTACCATCACGATGGTCGTTCCTTCTTGATTTAGTTCGGTCAACAAGTTCATTACTTGCATTCCATTTTTCGAATCCAAGTTACCTGTAGGTTCATCAGCCAGGATCAACTTGGGCTTGGTGACTACTGCCCTAGCTATGGCTACACGCTGCTGTTGTCCACCAGACAATTGATGCGGAAAATGTTTTTCACGGTGGGCAATTTTCATCCGCTCCAAAACCTGCATTACCTTTTCTCTTCGTTCTGCTTTGCCCATTTTCAAATAAATAAGAGGCAGCTCCACATTTTCAAAAACGGTCAATTCATCTATTAAATTAAAGCTTTGGAAAACAAAGCCCAGGTTTCCTTTTCGGAGCTGTGTTCTCTGATTCTCACGGAGTCCTGCTACCTCATTTGATGCAAAATTGTAACTGCCTTCAGTTGGATTATCCAACATGCCTATAATGTTGAGCAAGGTGGATTTTCCGCAGCCTGATGGGCCCATAATGGCTACAAACTCTCCTGCTTCAACTTTGAGATTTACTTTATTTAGCGCGAGGGTTTCTACCTCTTCTGTACGAAAGCTTTTTACTAAATCTTTGATGGTTATCATATCTTATCTAATTTTTTCTATTGCTTAGTTATGCTATCTTTTTTGATGTATTTGCTTTAGGAGTAGATCAGTTCAAAACTATTCTATCGGCCTCACCAAAATTGTCATAGTTACTTGTGATTACTTTTTCTCCAGGCTGCAAGCCATCCAGAATTTCATAATACCTGGCATTTTGCTTTCCTATTCTAATGTTTCTCTTTATGGCTTCGTCCCCATCCTGGTTAACGACAAAGACCCATTGACCTCCCGTACTCTGGAAAAAACTTCCTTTTGGCAATAACATGGCATCAGAGGACTCTCCTAGTTGCAATTTGATATTATAACTTTGCCCGGTTCTTATGTTTTCAGGTTTGTCCTCTGTGAAAACAAGGTCAACCCTAAATTTTCCACTTCTAACCTCCGGATATACTTTCCTAAGGCGCAAGCTGAAATCCTTGCCATTTCGCTCCAATACAGCCATCAAATCTCTTTGTACCCTGTCGATATAATGCTCGTCAATGTCCGCTTCGATTTTGTAATCAGTCAATACATTGATCTGACCTATGCGTTCTCCCTGAGCGATGCTCTGCCCAATTTCCGCATCCAAAAATCCCAATTGCCCGTCTGCCGGTGCACGCACATTTAAATGATCCAGACGCTCATATACCATAGACAAGGTCTTTTCCATCCGCTCTAGATCGGTATCTAGGCCAGTCAGTGAAGTTTCACGCAATTCTTTGTCCTGTTCGGTCTGAAGTTTTACGATTTCATATTGCTTTTCAGAAAGTTCATAATTCTCTTTAGCGATCAGGTATTCTTCTCTGGAAATTAATTCTTCTTCATACAGCGCTTTGTTTTGCTCATAATTTCTTTTAAACCTTTGAAGGTTGGTACTTGCTGTTGCCAGAGATTTCCTTCCTTCCACCTGCCTTGAATCAAACGTTAGTTTTGTAGAACGCAAATCATTTTGCTTAAGGGCCAGGTTACTTTCGCTGGCGAGTATTTGTTCATATAGGTTTCTGTTTTCTAACACCAGAATAATGTCCCCTTTTTTAACAATAGCCCCTTCTTCAATTAATTTCTCCGTAACTCTACCTCCCTCATAGGCATCCATATAAATGGTGGCAATGGGGGCGACATTTCCGTTGATGGTGATATAGTCATCGAATTTCCCCTCAACTACCTCGGCTATGGATAATTTGCCCTTTTCCGTACGGAAAGTAGAGACAGAACTGGTAAACCAAAGCTGATAGCCTGCATAGATCAACAGTGCTGCCACAGCAGTGTATCCGTAATGTTTTGGCCTTAGCCCTTTTTTCTTTTCAAGTATAATATCCATAAGTTATTGAATGTTAAAAAGGGATACTCCCCTATAAAAATCGATGGTACTGTTATTCACTTCAAGGCGCAAGCCTACTTCCAAGTTCTCATTTTGGGCAGCAGAAAATAGATTTTTTGCACTTGTAAGCTCTAAAATACTAATAAGCCCTTTTTCATATCGTCTTTGAGCAATAAGAAATGTAAGTTCTTGAGCTTTTACTTTCTGCAGGCTTTGAGCATATTCATTCTGCAGGGCTTTGTTTTCTACTACCAATTGCTGAATATCATTATAGACCGTCTGTTTTTGAATTTCAAAATTATTTTCTACCCTAAGCAGATCAATTTTACTTTGTTTAATTCGGGATCTTGTGGACCATCCCCTGCTAATTGGAATATTTAAACTCAAACCGACCGCTCTGTAGGTATTGTCCCTGATCTGATTCCTGAATTCTATTGTATTCCCTAAAGTATCTCTTGTTGTTTGAAAATACCCCGTTCCAATATTGGCATAAAGTGAAAGTGACGGATACAGGTAAGCCCTGTTTACATCGATCTGTTTTCTGGCAGCATTTATGCGGAATTCCTGCGCTTTAAGCAAGGGAAGAAAGTTTTCTGCCTGTTGGTAGATGGAATCAGTATGAATGGCTTGAAAAACCTGCTGAAAGCCATCCTCTTGCTTTTTCCTTGCGACGTAGAAATTATCTCTATCCTCTAAGTTCATCTCTTGCATCAATTGAAGCTTTGCTAGTTCCAACTTGTTTTCACTTTGGGTAAGGTTAAGCTTGTCTGACAGCAAAAGTGACTCTGATTCATAAAGGTCAGCACCTGCTTTTAAACCTAACTCAATTTGTCTTTTTACCAAATTATAATTTGCCTGAGAAACCTCTGTTTGTCCTTTGGCAACTTCTACCAATTCCTCATAAAAGCGAACGTCATAAAATGCACGCATCACCCTAAAGGCAAGTAAATATTTTTGTTGTAAGGTTTCCTGTAGATTTGCCTCATATATAAATCGGGAAGTTTTAATCGAATTCATTTTTAGAAATCCCTGAAACAAATCAATTGAGGAACTTAGAGAATATCCATTGGAAAAGAATTCATTGGTAACCACATCATTGGTGAATGGATCAGTACTTCTACCATAATTTATGTTGTATCCCGTAGACGCATCTATTCGGGGAAGTAGGTTTCTAATAGATTGCCTATAGTTCTCCTTGCCTGATTGGGAGACATATTCAAAATCCTTTACTTCCAGGTTATGTACCATTGCATAGGCCACACATTCTTCCAAAGACCAGGATGATTGTGCTTGTACCTTCAAGGTAAAAAAACTTAGTAGAAGTAGAAATGCTTTTAATTTTAGTGCCATACGTTAATAATTCTGTGAAACACTTATACCAGCCTCATGCCAGAATTATTATTGTGCTGATATACAGTTGTATACAACTATTTATCTATTATATTCAAGGGGAGTTGTAAAATAATTGTACGTGATTTGTCAAAAATTTTGACACTTTTTAGCAGGTTATCTAGAGGAATAGTAGTTTTAACCCGGTACTAATTGAATACAAAAATGATCGATGCTAAAATTCTGGTGATTGATGATAACAAAAGCATGTTGAGTGCTTTGGAGATTTTATTACAGTTTGAATACAAACATGTAGCAACACTAAACAATCCCAAGCAGATACCATCTTATCCAGGATTTTCTGATATAGACATTGTTTTATTGGACATGAATTTTTCCGCGGGAGTCAATTCTGGCAATGAAGGGCTTTTTTGGCTCAATCAGATCAAAGAAAAAGCTCCTTACATCTCAGTAATAATGATGACTGCCTATGGCTCCATAGACCTTGCCGTCAAAGCAATTAAAAATGGTGCTGTAGATTTTATTTTAAAACCCTGGAGCAATGAACGCATGCTGGCAACTGTCAGATCAGCATACCAACTCAGAAAGTCCCAAAAGCAAGTCATCCAACTTCAAAAAAAAGAACACAACCTCAAGCAAGTCATAAACCAACATAACCATGCTATAATAGGGCAATCTGAAGCCATTAAAAACGCTTTAAAACTGACTAGGAAAGTAGCTCAGACAGATGTCAATGTTTTGGTAACCGGAGAAAATGGTACGGGTAAAGAGTTAATAGCAAGAGAAATTCACAGGTGTTCGCAAAGAAGTAATGAAATATTTATAGGAGTAGATATGGGGTCCATTTCAGAGACTCTGTTTGAAAGTGAGCTGTTTGGTCACTCAAAAGGAGCCTTTACAGATGCCAAAGAAGAACGTATAGGTAAATTTGAGGCGGCTGATGGTGGTACCTTATTTCTGGATGAGATTGGAAATCTTTCTTTGAAAATGCAAACCAAATTACTTTCCGCCATTCAAAACAGAACCATAGTAAGAGTAGGCTCAAATAAGCCAGTGCCAGTGGATATAAGGCTTATATGTGCGACCAATTGTGATCTTGAAAAAATGGTTAGTGATGGGCTTTTTAGGGAGGATTTAATGTATAGAATCAATACCATTCACTTAGACGTCCCTCCTTTAAGAAAAAGAGGTGAAGACATTCTGGTATTGTGTCAATATTTTTTGGAAAAATTCATGCACAAATACGGGAAACCGGGTTTGCGCATCAATCAATCTTCGGAGGAAAAATTGCTGAAATACAAATGGCCAGGAAATGTTAGGGAATTGCAACATACCATGGAAAGAGCCGTGATCCTAAGTGAAGGAAATGTGTTAAAACCATCCGACTTTTTCCTAAATTCAGCAGCCATCTCTTCATTTGACTCTTTCCCCGGTTCATTAGAAGAAATGGAAGCCTTGATGATAGAAAACACACTCAAAAAATGTGATGGAAATTATACGCTAGCAGCTGAACGATTGGGTATATCCAGACAAACTTTATACAATAAAATAAAAAAAATCAGAGACTGATGGCCAGCCGGAATTTCTATTTTCAATTGATCATCAGGGTACTTTTGATCACAGTATCAGCTTTAGGTTCGGCCTATTTTATTGTGACTCAATGGTACAGTTTGGGTGCTGCATTGTTATTAAGCATAGGTTTTCAAACTTTCGTCCTAATCACTACTATAAATAAGACCAATAGAAAAATAGCCTATTTTTTCGATGCTATTAGAAATGAAGATTTCACCCTTCGTTTTCCAGAAAAAGTTTCCATTCAATCCTTTAAAGAATTAAACAGCAGTTTAAACCGGGTAAACCAACTGATTCAGGATGTACAATTACAACTTCAGGCAAGGGAAAGGTATTACCAGGAAATTTTAAAGCAGATAGACATAGGCATTATGACCATTGATGAAAAAGGTCATATTCTTTTTTCAAATCCCTTTTTGGAAAAACTTCTCAACTTCAGACCACTTTTGCATGTCAAACAACTGCAACAAATTGATCAAAAATTATTTGAGTTAATTGAAAACCTTGGTCCTTTTGAACAAAAGTATTACCAATTGGTAAATGAGCGGGAAAAAAACCAATTGTTTTTCAAGGCTGTTCCCATTAAAATGGAAGGCAAAGCCTTGCTCCTAGTGACCGTACAGGATCTTCACAAAGAATTGGACGAAAAAGAAACCGATTCATGGGTACGCCTGATTAGGGTGCTTACCCATGAAATCATGAATACCATTACTCCTATTACCTCTATTTCAGAATCTTTATCAAATTACTATAAGATTGATGAAACCGGAGAGTTGAGATGGGAAAATTTAAATGAAGATCAAATAAAAAACACCGTTAAAGGATTAAATGTAATTCGTATTCAGGGAGAAGATTTAATGGACTTTGTTAAGTCTTATAGAAGCTTCCTTGATCTCCCAAGTCCGGACAAATCATTGGTACCAATAAAATCATTACTAGACCGATTGAAAGTATTGATGCGAATGGAAAATAGTAAGCAAAAGGTCTTAATTAATCTTTTGGTAGAACCTGAGGATTTAGAGTTTTTCTTGGATGAAAAACAAATTGCACAGGTATTGATCAACCTTTTCAAAAATGCCATTCAATCAATGCAGGCCAAAGAAGATGGTATACTGACAATAAAAGCAGCCATCAATGCCCAAGGCAGAAAATACATAGAAGTTAAAGACAATGGACCAGGTATTCAAGCGGATCAAATTGATGAAATATTTGTCCCCTTTTTTACTACCAAGCAAGGTGGAACAGGAATTGGTTTAAGTTTATCCAAGCAGATAATGCATTTGCATGGAGGGAGCATTAGGGTACATTCCACTCCCGGTAAAGAAACTTCCTTTATACTGACCTTCTAAACCAAAATAGAAAAGAATACCTCTATTTTGAACATAAAAATTAGTCCATCAACCACTAAAAACAACCATCTTCGCTCATTTATTTACTTGACCTCTTTCCAAAGTCTTCGAGCATAAGAAGAAGCCATAAGTAAATCGCTTCCATGTATTCTTATTGATTGATATAGATTTACCAGCAATTAATTGCCTTATTCGGTGATATCATGTATAATTGCATCTCAAATTAGGTCGTTAGCTCAGTTGGTTCAGAGCGCTGCCTTGACAGGGCAGAGGTCACCAGTTCGAGCCTGGTACGACCTACTTTTTTGACTTTATTGATGTCTGTCTAGTTTTCTAGATAAGGACCTTACTTCTTCCTTTAGACTTTCGATTTTTTCTTGTAGATGAGCGATAGCATATAAACCTTCCATGTTTATTTCCATATCATAATGTAGCCTAGAAAGTCTTTCTAACAGTGCTAAATCCTCCTGTAAAACATAGGTTTTTTCTTCGATAATAATGATTTCACACAAGTCTTGCTCTGCTAAAGAATAGACAAAGGTCGTTTCTATATTGCAGGATCGGCAAAACTGTTCCAATGAAACATGTTCTTCACTTAAATTATTCATGGTTTCTAAGATTAGCCAATTGTTCAAATAGTTTTTTCTCCTCGGAGGTAAGCGTACTAGGTATTTTGACCAAATAGGTCAAATACAAATCCCCAAAAGCTCCCTCCTTATTATAAACGGGAAAACCTTTACCTTTGAGCTTCACCTTAGTACTATTCTGAGTTCCTGGAACCACTTTCAATTTCACCTTTCCAGTTAATGTGGAAACGATGATATCCCCTCCTAATATGGCTTTGTATAAGTCAACTGGTACTTCTTTGTGTAAATCTGAACCCTCTCTTTTAAATTCTGGGTCTGGGGCTATTTTAAAAGTGATGTACAAATCCCCCCTTGGCCCCCCATTTACACCATCACCCCCATGATTTTTAATTTTTATGGTTTGTCCATCTTCAACACCTGCCTTGATGGTTAACCTGATTTTTTTTCCATTGATCTCTAAAGTACGTTTATGGGATTCAAGCACATCCCTTAGGTGAAGCTCCAAAGTAGCGTGAAGGTCTTGACCTTTAAATTTAATGTTTGAACTGGAAGACCTTCTTGCTCCGGCCCCAAACAAGGAATCAAAAAAGTCTGAAAATCCTCCCTCTCTAAAGGCCTGTTCAAAATCTGCATTACTGTATTGATTTTGCCTTCTTCCTCCCCCACCGTTACCGGTATTTTGATAAGCCTCTTGGTTTTTCCAATTTTCACCATATAAATCGTACTTTTTACGTTTTTCAGGATCGCTAAGTACTTCATTTGCCTCATTTACGGCTTGAAACTTCTTTTCAGCTTCTTTGTCGTCAGGGTTGAGATCAGGATGGTATTTTCTGGCCATTTTCCTATAGGCTTTTTTAATTTCATCAGGAGTAGCCGATTTATTTATCCCCAATAGTTTATAGTAATCAATAAATTCCATGGTGTATAAATAGCGTTATATTTGATTAAAGAAGCTTGATACAATAATGCATGAATATACAAAAATTGTGATTTATTAGTATATTTGCTAAGCCTTAACTTCAATTGAAATCGTAATGAAAAAATTAATTGGTCCGGCAGTCATTTTGCTGCTCATAATACTTGTAGGAGTTTTTTGGTGGAGGTATTATTTTGTATTTGCAGAAGGAGTTAAAGCAGGAAATCTGAATTATTTCGAGAAGAAGGGCTTTATTTTTAAAACATGGGAAGGAAGGCTCGTACAGGATGGTTTTCAAAGCCCAAACCCAGGAGCACTTCAAAGTAATGAGTTTAGATTTAGCGCGGAAGGGGATTCCGTTGCTTTAATTTTAGAGCGCTCCGGAGGTAAATTTGTGGAACTTCGATATAAAGAATATTTAAATCCAATCCCTTGGAGGGGAGCTAGTGAATATGTGGTAACAGAAATTATCCAAGTTGGGGATTCAAGATCCGATAATTTTCCGATTAAATAAATACATTTTTTTGGCTAGTTTTGCTGCAACTATATTTCACAAAAATAGCTATGAGGCTTTTTAAGGTTCTAATTTAACAAGAAAATCATCAACCACATTAGTATTATCAAGTAAAGATTTTAAGGTAGATCCAAGCTTAAGATCGGCAATGTCACCCAAGACAATGACCCAAATATCCTAATAAGATTCGATTCTTTACAATCGGCTTATCACCCATTTATTGCTTATTAAACTATTTTTACAAATGAGTAAATCGTGTTGTAAATCTGATTTAAAATCATTTATTATTCAGATTAAAATGCCTTATTCTAAATTTCTTTGATGATTATTTAACAATTATAATCGAATTGAACATTAATAGAAAACCTACCTACCTTGTATTAGATTCATATATGGATCAATTATTGCAGTATCCTGTATAAAAACTATGGTGAAAAATTAAAACTTTATTAATACAATTGAGTTTATAATATAGGTTCTTATTGTCTTTTTGAATCTTCATTTTCAATTAAATTATTTTGATTTTTTTTGAATATTTAATTCAATAAGTAATGAAATAATCATTCAAGACAATCTAGCTAAGTGTTTTCAAGTAAATGATTTATCTAAATATTAAGACGAGAAGTCTTAAAAACATTAACTGTAAAGATGTACAATCTCTTTACAATTATTATTACTTGACAAAATGAAAAATTTAAAATTTCAAAATATTTTATTGATATCAGATGATACAAAACATTATTTGTTATTGAATGAATTATTTAAAGAGATCGAAGGAAGTGAACACCAACTTTTTAGAAGTAAAAATATTCAAGAAATACCTCAAAATAAATTTGACATTATATTTTTTGCTTTAGAAAACGTTAAGGATTTTAATCCTGAAGTTGTAGGTGAATTTCACAATTTACTAGGAGGAATTCCAATTATAGTTTTGACCTCCAACGCAGATTTAACAGGAATTGATGATATATTGGAACAGGGTGTGCAAGATGTATTGACAATAGAGCATTTGGATAAATTCCAATTGTATAAAACTTTGTCAATTGCTTACCGAAACAAAAATTTCAAAAATAAATCTTCAAAAAAGAAAGAAACCTCCAATGGCCCAATAAATACTTCACCTCATAAGCTATACAATTTACTTTTCAACGAAAGTACATTACCCAAATTTCTATGCAGAGCTGACGATTTATCTATCGTTCAATGTTCTAAAAAGGCAACCGAACTATTGGCATTGTCTGGTAAACAGGTTGAATATATATACGAACTTTTTTCAGATGTAGAGGATAGTTTAATTAAAAATTTCACTGGTACTCGACCTTCCAAAAGTGATGGATCTTTACAAACAATATTTTATCCAAAAGATAAAGATTCAGAACCCCTATCTCTACATCTTACCATACAATATATTCAAAATAACGAATACCCTATGCTCCTTTTGACTTGTCTTGATATTTCTGAACTTGAAAGAACAAAAGAATCACTAAATAAAGGTGAAAACCGTTATCAAATGGTGTTGCAAGCCACCAATAATGTTACTTGGGAGTATGAAATAAAAGAAGATAGACTAGAATGGAGTAGCAATTTCACATCCTTATTTGGTTATAAACCGGAACAACTTAGCAATATCACTAGCTGGGCAGAAAAAATACATCCTGTAGACCTGCAGTCAACATTGAATGATTTTAATGAGGCTTTAATCAGTATGAGTAACCAATGGCAAGCCAATTATAGGTTTCAGAAAGCGGATGGAAATTATGCCTATGTGTTCGAACAATGTGTATTTATTAGAAACTCGGAAGGCAAGGCAGTTAAGGCATTTGGAGCCATGCAAGATGTTACCAAGAAAAAGGAAAGGCAGCATCAATTGAGTTTAATGGAAAAAGTGGTCAAAAGTGCCAATGATCCTATTTTAATCACAGAAGTTGATGAAATCAATCCTGCAGGACCTCGAATAATTTTTGCAAATGATGCTTTTTTAAATCAGACTGGGTATACAAAGGAAGAAATAATAGGTAAATCACCACGTATTTTACAAGGCGAAAAAAGTAACAAAAAAGAATTAAAAAGATTAAAGAAAGCATTGACCAATGGATATCCTTGTCGAATTGAGACAATTAATTATAAAAAAGATGGAACAGAATTTTGGGTTGAATTTTCAGTTGTGCCCATTTCGGATGAAAATGGTTTGATAACAAACTGGATAAGTATTCAACGTCAAGTAACAGACTTGGTGAAGAAAAGGCAACTTGAAGGGGTTTTCAAAAAAATAAACCATGCTGTTGCTCAACCAAAAAATATCGAGGATAAATTTTCTGCATTACTAAAAGTAATTTTAAACTATACAGATTTAGAAGTAGCTGAAGGCTGGATAATGAACATTGACAACAGTAAGCTCAACAAGGTCATCACTAGCACCACTAAAGCTAAATATGAAAATTTTTCAAAAATTCGTTCAAATTTTAGGGAGGCAAAATATGGTGCTAGGTTACCAGGCATCGCATGGAAAAAAGGGCAAATTATTCTTTGGGAAGAAATTAAAAAGAATGCTGACATTGTTGGTATCGAAGAAATGAGAATTTTCGGAATAAATTCGGCAGTCGGAATTCCAATTTTAAATTACTGTCGTCCGAGAACAAAAATAGGTTAAATAAATTAATCT
>TARA_R110002167_G_scaffold230458_1_pt1 | contig 34200 bp, 38 predicted proteins | sample TARA_R110002167 | Tara Oceans TARA_R110002167 (sample SAMEA4398238) | marine metagenome | biome: Polar Biome; feature: [MES] marine water layer (ENVO:01000295) within the mesopelagic zone...; material: water (ENVO:00002006), including particulate matter (ENVO:01000060) such...
TGAAAATAAAAAACAGGATACAACAGGCTGTATAATTAACGGCTCTTGGAAAGAGCCGCTAACCATACAGCTATTGATAAGACAACCAAAGTTGATTATCAATATCCAGAAATAAATATAGCATATTTCAATATATCAGAAAATGTAAACAAAACAGTTTATAAAAATTTAAAATCAAATATTCATAAATTATTTATTGTTAAACTGAATTATGTAAGAGGCCCTCCTCCTTTTGTCACTAATGAATTCAGAATATAAAATATATTAAAAACAATAAAAGATTTAAAATTATGGATGCAACACATCTTCATTTAGTATTAACACATTTTCCAATAATAGGAACTATAATTGGAATAGGAATATTGGCTTACGGTCAGATTTTTAAAAATCCAGAAATACAAAAAGTAGCATTAGTCACTTTTATTTTAATGGCATTATTGACAATTCCCGTTTTCCTCACAGGAGAAGAAGCAGGAGAAACTGTCGAAAATATCCCTGGGATTTCCGAACAATTAATTGAAAACCACGAAGAACTTGCAGAAAAAGCAATTTGGTTAATGGGATTGTTAGGTATATTATCAATAGTTAGTTTATTTGCGATTTTCAAAAAATTATCATTTGCAAAAGCAATAACTTTAGTAACATTAATTGCTTCAATAGTCACATTTGGTTTGTTTGCTCAAGTAGGCAATTTAGGAGGACAAATTCGTCACTCTGAAATAAGAACTGATAGTAATATCAATCAAGGTGAACATGAAAATCCTCAAAACTTTGAAAGAAAGGACAAAGATGATGATTAATTAAAACGGCTACCAATACCGTATAAAAATAATTGCGGTCTTGTGCTAAAACAAAGGTAGTTGCGTGTTTGTGTGCGAGGATTTTCCGAAGGAAAATCAGACGTAGCAAACACGCAACTATTATACAAACACGATAAGCGCAACCCAAATTATTCCTCACTAATAGCATCCAAAATACTTAAATAATCTGCTCTGCATTTAATAAAATCCTTGTTGGAGATATCGATGATTTTTACATTAAAATCTGTTTGGCTTTTTAAAAACTCTAAATAGCCCGCATTAATTTTTTCAAGATATTCATCGGCAATATTTTGTTCATAATCACGACCCCGTTTTTTAATGTTCTCTTGTAAACGTTGCGTGTTCTGATATAAATACACATACATATCAGGCTTTGCGATGTCTTTATACATTAAATAAAACAGTTTTCTATATAATTTGAATTCATCTTCATGTAAGGTGATTTTTGAGAAAATAAGCGATTTAAACACATCATAATCGCTTACGATAAAATCTTTAAATAAATCAAGTTGCGATAAATCATCCGAAATTTGCTGATAGCGGTCTGCCAAAAAAGACATCTCCAACGTAAAGGCATAACGTTGTGAATCCTCATAAAACTTCGGCAAAAAAGGATTGTCTGCAAAGCGTTCCAAAATTAGTTTCGCATTAAAATCATGCGCAATTTTATTTGCTAAACTGGTTTTTCCAGCACCAATATTGCCCTCAATAGCAATGTAATTGTAATTTGAAAAATTGTGTTTTTTACTTGGGTTTTTCAACCAAATATTGATGGATTCAACACTGCTTGCATCATCGCAAATATCAAGTAATTCGGAAACCTCTTTTTTTAGTTCTGGATGAATCACTTTAGGGGCCATATCATACAATGGCTGCAACACAAATCTTCGTTTATATAATTCAGGATGCGGTACTTGCAGTGTTTTTGTATTGATAATAACATCATCATAAAAGAGAACATCTAAATCGATCTTTCTGGCTTCATAGCCAGATTTATTACTCCTAATCCTGCCCAAACTCTTTTCAATGGCCAGTAATTCCTTTAAAACTTTTTTGGCTTCTAGTTCTGTTTCTAAACGCAAACATGTGTTTAGAAAATCGTCGCTTTCAAAACCAAATGCAGGCGCATTATATACTTTTGAGATAACATCTATCCTCCCAATTTTAAGAAAAATAAGATCAATGGCGTCTTGCAGGTTTTTAAATCTGTCGCCTTTATTACTGCCAAGCGATATATAAACTATGTGGGATGCCATCATAATACTTAGCAAAATAACTAAAAGAAAATCACAAAAAACTATATTTGTATAAACTGTTAATAAGTTTCTATGACATTAAATGACAAGCTTGCTGCACAGCGTATTTATCTCGTTTTGGGTTCCCTTTTTATCACGTCGTTAGTTGTTTCAAATTTAATTTTTCAAAAGTTTTTTTATTGGTACCCCTTTCATCTTGAAATTTTCGGGACCAAACTCTTTGAGATTTCCGTTGGTATACTACCGTATCCCATAACCTTTTTAATTACAGATTTAATTAGTGAGATTTATGGGAAAAAACGGGCTAATCAAATTGTAGTAACTGGTATTTTTGCGTCTTTATTCTCCTTGTCCATTGTCTTTGTTTCTAATGCGGTACCTGCTACCGGTTGGTCTCCAGTTGGCAATGACATGTTCTCAACTGTTTTTGGAAATACGGCTATAGCTGTTTTCGCGAGCATGCTTGCCTATTTGTTTGCTCAATTTATCGATATTCATATTTATCATTTTTGGAAACGTGTAACCAAAGGGAAACACTTGTGGATTCGCAATAATTTTTCAACCTTTTCTTCACAATTTGTCGATACGTTAACCATTTTGCTTTTGCTTTGTTCTTTCAAAATTATTGAGTGGAATAAATTTGAAGGTTTGCTTGTTTCGGGTTTTATATTTAAAGCGCTTATCGCACTATGTGATACCCCTTTTTTATATTTGGGTGTGTATCTTTTTAGAAAACGTTTTAATTTGAAAGTAAACGAAGAAATTAATTTACTGTAACGTTGTTAGTCGAAATTTAACATAAAAATAGCAACCATTTCAACTTTTCTCAGCACTTTTGCGTAACTATTATGTTGAGGGAATTCTAGTAAACATAGAAGAATTAAATTAATTATACCATGAAAAAAGCATTAAAAATAACAGGGATTACATTACTTATCATTATTGCTTTATTAATAGCGCTTCCATTTATCTTTCAATCCCAAATTAAAGGGATGATTAAAGATTTAATTAACGACAATCTTAATGCACAAGTTGAATTTAACGATGTTAATTTAAGTTTTTTAAGAAGTTTTCCACAAGCCTATGTTTCGGTTAGTGACTTAAAAATCACCAATTTTCAGCCTTTTAAAGATGAAACCTTAATTACCGCCAAAGACATTTCGTTTACAATGTCTATAAAAGAACTCTTTAAAAATGCTAAGGAAGATCCCATAATTATTAATTCCATTGCCGTAAATGAGGCCCTCCTTACATTAAAAACAGACATTTATGGGAATACTAACTATAACATTACAAAGGAAGATAAGACGAATACAGAAGCCACAACTCAAAATGGTAGTTTTAAGTTTGATATTAAAAATTATAAAATAAATAACAGTGCCTTAACGTATATAGATGAAGAATCTAAAATGTTGATTTATGTGTCTGAATTAAATCATGAAGGAAAAGGTATTTTCTCTGCTGATAAGTCTGAATTAGAAACCAAGAGTGAAGCCCATGTGAGCATCACTATGGATAGCACCAATTATTTAAATAATAATCTTATAAAATTAGACGCTTTAATAGACCTTGATTTACCAAATAACACCTATACGTTTAAAGACAATAAAGGCTATATCAATCAACTCCCAATAGAGTTTAATGGGTTCGTAAAATTATTAGACGATGGGCAAGAAATTAATATTACTTTTGAAAATCCTGGTTCTTCATTTAAAGATTTTTTGGCAATAATTCCTGCAACCTATTCAAAAAACATTGAAACCGTTGAAACAACTGGCAACTTTAAAATTAAGGGCGCAATAAAAGGTATTTATTCTGAAAAAACGATACCAGCCTTAGATATCAATATCGTGTCTAACGATGCCTCTTTTAAATACCCAGATTTACCAAAACGTGTTGAAAATATCACTATTAACACCTCCATAAAAAACACTACTGGACTTATTGACGATACCTATATTGACATTAATGCCCTCAACTTTAAAATAGACCAAGATGTTTTCAAATCGTCTGTTTCACTAAAAAACCTAACTGGAAATATGTTGGTAAATGCAACAATAGACGGTGTATTAAACTTAGCAAATATAACTAAAGTGTATCCCGTTAAGTTAGATAATACCCTAACCGGTATATTAAAAGCCAACATTAATACTGCTTTTGATATGGATGCTATTGAAACGAATGCTTATGATCATATAAAAAACAGTGGCACCATGAGTGTTAGCAATTTTAATTTTTCATCGGATGCTTTGGCGAATCCCATTCAAATTTCAGATGCTAAAATAACTTTTAACACCGATAATGTTTCCTTAAACCAGTTTAATGCCAAAACAGGCAAAAGTGATTTACAGGCTACAGGGACCATTAAAGGTTTAATTGGATTTTTATTAACTGATAAGCCGCTTCAAGGAACCTTCAATTTGAATTCCAATGTCTTTGCTGTGAGTGATTTTATGACGGATGACGAAGAACCGGTCGCTGATACTAATAAAACATCAAACAAGGCGTCTTTAAAAATACCGGCCTTTTTAGATTGTACCATAAATGCACAAGCCAAAACCGTAGAATACGATAATTTAAAGATGAAAAATGTAAAAGGCACCTTAATCGTTAAAGATGAACAGGCCATTTTGCAAAATATGACCTCCGATCTATTTGATGGTCAACTGGCATTATCTGGGCTGGTTTCAACTAAAACAGACACGCCTACATTCAATATGGATTTAGGGATTAAAAGTTTCGACATTGCACAATCGTTTCAAGGGTTTGAGTTATTTCAAAATATTGCACCAATCGCAAAAGCCATACAAGGGAAATTAAATACTCAAGTTACTTTAAAAGGAAATTTAACCGACGATTTTACACCTAACTTAAATACATTATCAGGTGGTGCTATGGCCGAAATGTTGTCCCCAACCATTAGCCCCCTAAATGCGGAAGTGTTGAATCTGCTTGGATCGACTTTAAATTTTATTGATTTTAAAAAATTAAACCTCAACGATTTAAAAACAAAATTTGAGTTCAGCGATGGTAAAGTAAGTGTAAAACCTTTTCGTATTAAATATCAAGATATTGATATTGAAGTTGCTGGATCTCATAATTTTGACAAAACGATGTCGTATAATGCCGTTTTTAATGTGCCTGCAAAGTATTTGGGTAGTGAAGTTAATCGGTTAATTGGTAAAATTGACGAAGCATCAATAAATAAGATTACTATTCCTGTAACAGCAAATATTACCGGAACGTACATTAAGCCTTCGGTGAAAACCGATTTAACTAGTGGCATTTCTAGTTTAACCAAACAACTTGTTGAGATTGAAAAACAAAAATTACTAAATCAAGGAAAAGACAAGGTAGATAATCTACTTGGGAATTTAATATCTAGTAATAAGGCCAAAAAAGATTCCACATCAACAACAACAAAAAGCACTGTAAAAGATGTGCTTGGAGATATTGTAGCAGGAAACAAAACATCAACCGATACTACAAAAACAAAAACAACCACCACAAAGAATACAGTAAAAAATGTACTTGGCGGATTATTAGGTAAAAAGAAAAGGGATACTATTAATTAATCTTTTTAATTAAATTTCTCGTGTTTTAATAATTAAGTTTCACAATAATTAGGTTTTCTCGTTTAAAAAGTTAAGTTGTAGCTATTATAACTATAAACTTAAAAAGAATATATGAGGCAATTAAAAATTACGAAGCAAGTTACCAACAGAGAATCCAAATCACTTGACAAGTATCTTCAAGACATTAGTAAAATTCAATTAATAACAGCTGACGAAGAAGTAGAGTTAGCACAAAAAATTCGCGCTGGAGATCAAGTCGCTTTAGATAAACTCACAACTGCTAACCTGCGCTTTGTAGTATCAGTCTCAAAACAATACCAAAATCAAGGTTTAACCTTACCCGATTTAATAAATGAAGGTAATGCTGGGTTAGTTAAAGCTGCAAAACGTTTTGATGAAACAAGAGGTTTTAAGTTTATATCGTATGCCGTTTGGTGGATTAGACAAGCTATTCTTCAAGCCTTAGCAGAACAATCTAGAATTGTTAGATTGCCTTTAAATAAAATAGGGTCTATAAATAAGATAAATAAGGCGTATTCGTTTTTAGAACAAACTCATGAAAGACCTCCAAGTGCTCAAGAAATTGCTCATAATTTAGACCTTAGTCTAAATGAAGTAAAACAATCAATGAAGATTTCTGGTAGGCACGTCTCTATGGATGCCCCTTTAAGAGAGGGCGAAACGTCAACACTTTATGATGTTGTAAATTCGAATGAATCACCGAGACCAGATGCCAATTTAATGAGAGTTTCATTAAACATTGAAATAAACCGTGCGCTAGATATGTTATCTGAAAAAGAAGCTGAAGTGATACGCCATTATTATGGAATAAATAACAAACAACCTATGAGTCTTCAAGAAATAGGCGATTCTTTTGGGTTAACACGCGAGCGTGTAAGACAGATAAAAGAAAAAGGAGTTCGTAGATTACGTCATACTTCAAAAAGCAAAGTATTAAAAACATATTTAGGATAATCAGAAATTAGAAATAACCAAAAGAAATATACATGTTAAAAATCATTGTTAAAGAAGGCGAAAATATAGAACGCGCCTTAAAACGTTATAAACGAAAACACCGAAATATTAAAGTGATGCAAAACCTAAGAGACACACAGTTTTTCACAAAACCTTCGGTTAAAAGACGTCGCGAAATTCAAAAGGCAGAATACATCCAGAATATTAGAGATCAAGAAGATATTTAATTTTAATCATAACAACAATCCCATTTGCACTCAACTTGTAAGTGGGATTTTTAATTTATGGAAATAGTGACCACTAAGCCTTCATTGGCGCGAATATTAAATACTGTGTTATCTTCAAAAATAAGATACTGCCCTTTTATTCCCATAAGCTTCCCCGTGTAATGTTTCGTTTTTTCTAAGTTTAAACTTGTTGGTTTTATAGGGTATTTAATTACTGGAAAATCCAAGTTAGTTTCGGTATTGGTTTCAATAAAATACTCTTTAGCCTCATTAGGAATATATTGTTTTAATCTTTCACGCCATTCAACTAAATTTTCATCTTTAATTTCATTTTTAAGCATGGTGCGCCAATTGGTTTTATCAGATACATGGTCTTTTAAAGCTACTTCTGTAATACCCGCCAAATATCGATTTGGGACCTCAACTATTTCAATCGCTTCATGTGCCCCTTGATCAATCCAACGGGTTGGCACTTGACTCTTTCTGGTCACACCCACTTTTACGTTACTGGAATTTGCCAAATACACTATATGAGGTTGCAATTGCACCTTCTTTTCATAATCTAAATCGCGGTCTTCTTTATCTAAATGAGCCGTACTTAGTTCTGGACGCATAATCCAATCAGCGGCCTGTGGTATTTCAAAAAAACAAGTTCTACAAAATCCTTGCCTGTAAATGGGTTTGTCTAAACCACAATTTAAACACTGATATTTAACAAAATCAATAGTTACCATTTTATTTAATAATTGGTTCATGTTTAAAAAATCGTTCTCAAACATTAAATAGTATTGAATAGGTTGCGAAAATTCAGATTTCATTTTTGTTAAAACGCCTTCAAAAGTCATGAAAAAAAGTGTTATTTTTAAGAACTTAAAGATAACACAAATATGCCAACTACTTTAGTAAATTCTATTGCATCTTGGTTTTTAAAGAAACGTTTTCATCAAATTGAATTGTTTTTAAAATATCCCAATGAAGTTCAAAATGAATTACTTTTAAACCTTATTGAAACAGCTAAAGACACCCAGATTGGTAGAAAATTTGACTTTGCTTCTATTGCCAATTACAAAACATTCGCCGAACGAATACCTGTTTCCACTTATGAGGAATACCAAAACATCATTGAAAGATCAAGAAATGGAGAAACTAACATTTTTTGGCCCACACCAATAAAATGGTTTGCAAAATCCAGTGGGACTACAAATGCCAAAAGCAAATTTATTCCTGTAAGCTCAGAATCTCTTGAAGACTGCCATTACGCCGCTGGAAAAGATTTATTATGTATGTATCTTAATAATAATGAAAACTCTCAAATGTTCACGGGCAAGAGTTTACGCCTTGGAGGCAGCAAAGAACTGTATAGAAAAAACGGAACTGTTTTTGGAGATTTATCGGCCATTTTAATTGACAATATGCCGCTTTGGGCGGAATTTAGCAGCACTCCAAGTAGCAGAGTGTCTCTAATGAGTGATTGGGAATATAAAATGCAAGCTATTGTTGACGAAACCATTAATGAAAATGTTACTAGCCTTACAGGTGTACCCTCGTGGATGTTAGTTTTACTTAATAATGTGTTGGAAACCACTGGTAAGAATAATCTATTCGATATTTGGCCAAATTTAGAAGTCTATTTTCATGGTGGCGTAAGTTTTACCCCTTATAAAGATCAGTATAAAAAAATACTTCCTAAATCTCAATTCCAGTATTATGAGATCTATAATGCGTCTGAAGGATTTTTTGCCATTCAAGATAAAAATAATTCCAGCGAATTGTTGCTTATGCTCGACTATGGTATTTTTTACGAATTTATTCCTATGGATTTCTATGGAACGCCTCAGCAAAAGGTCATTCCATTAAGTGATGTGAAATTACACCAAAATTATGCCGTAATAATTACGACAAATGCTGGTTTGTGGCGTTATAAAATAGGAGACACTGTGCGGTTTACATCCATTAACCCGTATAGAATTAAAGTTTCTGGACGCACAAAACATCACATCAATGTATTTGGAGAAGAACTTATTATTGAAAATGCCGAAGAAGCATTGAAAAAAGTGTGCAAAAAAACAAACTCAGAAATTGTAGATTATACGGCCGCTCCTATTTTTATGAAAGGCAAAGAAAAAGGGGCTCATGAATGGATCATTGAATTTAAAACACCTCCAAATGATATTCAATATTTTAAAGAATTATTTGACAATGCCTTAAAAGCATTAAACTCTGACTATGAAGCCAAACGATATAATAATATTACATTAAATAAACCAGCCATACACCTTGGAAGAAAAAACCTTTTTTATGATTGGTTAAAACAAAGCAACAAGCTTGGGGGCCAACACAAAGTGCCAAGACTCTCAAATACCAGAGATTATATCGATGAACTGCTAAAGCTAAATGCATAGCTAATTTCTATTCGTCGAACAAATACACTTTTTTTAAGTTTTTAAACGAAAAATACATAACATTAATCTAAAATACTTTTAAAACCTTTGCACACTAACTAATAAGGTATACTTTTGAAAAAATTTAAACTAAATATTGCTCCTCATATACTTTATTAATTAACATCCATAAAACAAAAGAGATCGTCAAAAAAGTAATTTTCTAGACGATTTTTTTTTGTTAAATTTAGCTTTTTCCTTGATAATTATTAAGAAATTAAAAAAAGCTTAAAAATTAATTGAATGCCCGTAATTTGTCATAAGTCTGAAAACATAATAATTTTGTCATTCCGACAAAGGAGGAATCTCATTGATTTTCAATAGATTCTTCATTTCGTTTCACTCCATTCTGAATGACAAAATGGTATTATGAATGAATACGGACATTCAAAAAATTAATGCCAAATACTGTTTTTTAAGAATTTTGCTTAATTTAGTGGAAAATCCATTCAACGCTTTGTTTCAAAAAAATACATGTTATTTAATCTATTACCCATGTTGAAAAAAAAATTAGTTTTTATATTAGTTCTCCTGCCCTTTATTGGGTTTGCACAAGCCAATAAATTAATAAGACAAGGCCTTAGATCAGAAAATCCAAAAGAGCAAGTTGAACTCTTTTCAAATGCCATTGAATTAGAACCGGAAAATTTTGACGCCTATTTTTATAGAGGTGTTGCTAAAAATAATTTAGGCGATTTTAATGGTGCCATTTTAGATTATACCAAGATTATTATTTTTGAACCAAGTGCCGATGTGTATTTTAATAGAGGAAATTCAAAATACAGCTTGATGGATTTTACAGGCGCTAAAGAAGACTATTCAAAAGCCTTGAAATTAAACCCCGATTTTATTGAAGCGCGATACAGTTTAGCAGTTACTAAAAATGATTTAGAAGATTATAAAGGTGCTATTGTCGATTTAGAGGCGGCATCAAATATTAATATAACCATCCCCATTATTATGCAATTGGCGCGCGCTTATTCTGGCCTAAAAAATTATAGCAAGGCTTCTGAAATTTATAATGTGGCTGTTAAAGTAGTTCCTAATGAAGAGACTTACTATCAAAGAGGGAAATTTTATATGAGTATTAATTATTACAAACCGGCCAATGAAGATTTCAACGCTGTCATTAATTTAAATAAAGATAGTATGCATTCCTATTTTTTTAGAGGTCTCTCTTATTTTTTCTTAGGAAAATATGAAGAAGCTTTATCTGATTTTAAAGTGGCAGTTCAATTTGATTTGACTGATTTTGATGCAATCATTGGGCTAGCGGCAACCTATTACAAATTAGGGGATTTAGCAAACAGTAAGCAAAATTTTATAAAGGCAAAAAGTCTGTTAATGGGTTTAAATCCTAAACAAAATTATACTATAGACCTATTTAAAAACACGTATTGGTTTGAACACCAATATTTCACCTTTCGCGAATTGTACACAGATCTCGATACGTTATAATTATTTAAATTTTAAAGGCAGATGCACCAGTTTTTTTGTTTCAAAAAAGCCTTCATTAAAATAATCGCTTAAATTATAAATAGTAGCCATTTTATAATCCTGCAGTTCTTCGTTTAAGTCTCCACCTTTTAAATATAAAATACCGTTTTTTAGTTTATGGCTTTGTTTTTTGGCAATCTTTCCTTTTGTCCAGTGCACAAAAGTTGGCATGGCGGCAACTGCTCTACTTACAATAAAATCATAAGTCCCTTGGATATCTTCAACGCGGCTATGAGTGGTTTTTACATTGCTTAATGCCAAACCAATAATCACTTCATCAACTACTTTGAGTTTTTTTGCAATACTGTCAACTAAATGAAAAGAACAATCTGGACAAAGTATTGCTAGTGGAATTCCAGGGAATCCTCCTCCGGTCCCAACATCCAATATCTGGGCACCTTGATTGAATGATATTATTTTTGCAATACCAAGAGAATGAAGCACATGGCGCAAATATAATTCATCTATATCCTTACGCGATACGACGTTAATTTTTAAATTCCAATCCTGATAAAGTGATTCGAGCTTATTGAATTTAGCAATTTGGTCTTCAGTAAGATCTGGGAAATATTTTAAAATAAGTTCCATTAATGCGATATTTTCTGCAAAAATATACTTTTTACATACATATTTTTGCGAAAAAACGTTATAAGTTCATTCAGTTTATACCTATCTTTGCCGTTGGTGCAATAAATCGAATTGGTTTTATAACACCTTTTAAATTAATGGCATGACAAAACAAGCACTTTCATTCTCAAGAACAGACTCAGCAAAGTTTTTTAGGACCTTAAATAAACGCGTGAATGAGTATTTTAAAAATAATCACATAAAACGTACCGGAAACTGGAAATTATGGTTAAAAACCATTGTAATGTTTTCATTGTTTTTAACTCCATATTTCTTAATACTAACACTTAATGTTCCTGGCTGGGCCCAACTTCTTTTGACCATTATCATGGGAATTGGAATGGCCGGCGTAGGCATGAATGTGATGCATGATGGGAATCATGGATCTTTCTCAAACAAGGAGTGGGTTAATAGACTAATGGGAAGCAGTATCTATATTCTAGCGGGTAACGTCTATAATTGGCAAGTGCAACATAATGTTTTACATCATACCTATACTAATATTCACGGGCATGATGAAGATTTGGATGCAGGACGGATTATGAGATTTACGGAACATTCTGAATGGAAATGGTATCATAAATTTCAACAGTATTACTCAGTTTTACTGTATGGCTTATTAACCATAAATTGGGCCATTACGACTGATTTTATGCAGATGAAACGTTATATGACACGTAAATTGTCTTATGGTAAATTCCCGAACCCTGTTTGGAATTGGAGCAAACTAGTCGTCTCTAAAGTTATTTATATAGCCGTTTGGATTGTAATTCCTATGCTGTTTTTAGATATCGCTTGGTGGAAAATTTTAATAGGCTTTTTTGTGATGCACTATACCGCTGGATTAATATTAAGCGTCGTTTTTCAGTTAGCTCACGTTATGGAAGAAGCAGACATGCCACAGCCTACAAAAGACGGTGCCATGAAAAATACCTGGGCCATACATCAACTTAACACTACCATCAATTTTAGCACAAAAAACAATATCGTTAATTGGTTTACGGGAGGTTTAAATCATCAAGTTGAACACCATATTTTTCCACATATTAGCCATATTCATTATACTAAAATATCCAAAATAGTTAAGGATACGGCTAAAGAATTCAATTTACCCTACCATGAATATAAAACAACGCGAAAAGCAATTATTGCGCATTTTAGATACTTACGCGATATGGGAATGAAACCTGCATTACACGTCTAACTTTTTTTATCCATTATTTTTTAAATGCAATTACTATCCGACAGAATTTTAAACATGGCTACGTCTGCTACATTGGCGATGGCCGCAAAAGCAAGAGAACTTAGAACCGAAGGAAAAGATATTATTGGGTTGAGTTTAGGGGAACCAGACTTTAATACGCCCGATTTTATTAAAGACGCAGCGATACAAGCTATTCATGATAATTATAATTCGTACTCACCGGTTGATGGTTATGTAGAATTAAAACAGGCCATTATTACAAAGTTTAAGCGCGACAACAACCTCACATACACACCTAATCAAATTGTTGTATCTACGGGCGCAAAACAATCATTAGCGAATGTAGCGGCTGTAATGATAAACAACGGTGACGAAGTTATTTTACCTTGCCCTTATTGGGTAAGTTATGCCGACCTTATAAAACTAAATGACGGTGTTCCTGTTGAAGTAAAAACGACTATCTCTACCGATTTTAAGATGACCCCTCAACAATTAAAAGCTGCCATTACGCCCAAAACTAAAATGATTTGGTTTAGTTCGCCCTGTAACCCAAGTGGTTCTATTTATAGCAAAGCTGAATTAAGAGCTTTAGCTGATGTACTGGTAAACTACCCAAACATTTATGTGGTTTCTGACGAGATTTACGAGCATATCAACTATGTTGGCGCTCATGCAAGTATGGCACAATTTGATGATATGTACAACAAAACCATTACAGTAAATGGCGTTTCAAAGGCCTTTGCAATGACTGGTTGGCGTATTGGATATATTGGTGGGCCTGAAAAGATAGCTAGAGCATGCAATAAAATGCAAGGACAAATCACAAGCGGTGCTAATTGTATTGCACAACAAGCAACAATTACGGCATTGAATGCGTCTCCTAGTCGTGTTCAATACATGATTGACGAATTTAAGATCCGTCGCGATTTAATTTTAGGTTTACTGAATGAGATAAAAGGATTTAAAACCAATATTCCAGAAGGTGCTTTTTATGTCTTCCCAAATATCTCTTATTTTTTTGGTAAAACTTTGAAAGGAAAAACCATAAATAATGCTTCCGATTTCTCAATGTACTTATTAGAAGAAGCTTTGGTGGCTACTGTTGATGGAGAATCGTTTGGAAATCCAGATTGTATTAGAATATCATACGCGGCTTCACAAGAACAAATCGTTGAAGCTGTTAAACGTATTAAAGCTGCAGTTGGTTAAATAAATTTACTGCAATATTGAAAAAAAATTTGAGCCACTAAATTTTAGTGGCTCTTTAATGAAAATAAATCATTCCAAAATTGACTATAAAAATTATCGGATTCTAATAATTGACCGTGTGTTCCAAAAACATTTGAATTACCGTTTTCGGTCTCGGCTATGAGTAGTTGCGTGGGTTAGCACTTAACTTTACAAGTACACACCAAGTTGGAAATTCCGCAGGAATTTCCAAAGTAGGCGATAACAAGCAATTACTTATAGCCATTGTTGTGTGTAGTGCTTTATTCGGTTGCTAAATTCATTTTCTGGTTCAGCAATTCCACATTAAAATTAATTTTAGCATTCAATGCTCTGAACACTTTTAAAATCGTCTCAAATCTTGCATCGGTCAGATTGTTTTCTATTTTGGAAATCTGTGCTTTTTTCACACCAATCAGTTCTCCAAGTTGGGTTTGGGTCAATTTTCTTTCTTTACGAGCTTGTTTTATCGCTTCTCCAATTAAGTCAAGTCGTAATTCATTCTCATAAGCGTCCCTTTCCTCTGTGCCTTTTTTCCCAAGGTATTTATCTTTTGCTTCGTCAAGTGTGTATGTTTTCATTACTGCTTGTTTTTACTGTTAAAATACTTATTCATCAATTCGGTTGCTTTGTCAATCTCTTTCTTTGGTGTTTTCTGCGTTTTTTTGATAATTCCGTGAGTTGCAATAACGACAGTTACTTTGTTGTCCGTTTTGTCCCAAAACGCAAACAGTCGGTATTGCTTTTTGTTGTACAAAGTCCGAAATTCCCAAATATCCGAATTCAGTTTTTTGAATAGAGTATTGTCTGTTTTGACTTTGGCTTTGTCAATGTTGAAAAGGATTTTTTCACGTGCTTTTTTGTCCAGCCCATCGAGAAAATCAAAAACCTCCTTTAAGAACTCTACTTTGAATTTTTCCGTCATTCAGATATTTGTTTCTTGCAAAGATAAAAGTTTCCTTTTTAGTAAACAAATTTAATTTCAAAGACGGATTTCTCGCATTACACACAACAATGATATAAATTCTATCAGCGAAATGTTTTAAAGAATGTAATCTATGGGAAATGAAAATAACACTCATTTCTTGCTTTAATTTTATTAATAAATCTAAGAAACTGTTTAAATTTTAAGTTTTAATTCTGTTAAGCATTAATCTAATCATGGCTAGATTTACCATAGCTTCTGCTGTATCTGTTTGATATTCAAAATCTTTGCTCAGCCTTCTGTAACTTTCAAACAAAGAAAAGGTTCTTTCGACAATCCATCTTTTTGGCAGGACTTTAAATTGTTCTCCTTTATCGGTTCTTAAGACGACCTCTAATATGAGATTGAATTTTTGTTTCACGATATCAATAAGCTCTCCCCGATAACCCCCATCTGCAAATACTTTTTTTATGGTGTAGAACTGCTCGTTGAGTTTCTCCAACACTTTGAAAGCAGCCTTGCTATCGTGGCTGTTGGCAGCATGTACTACCACAAGCAACAGCAGCCCTAAAGTATCCACTACAATGTGCCGCTTTCTACCTTTGATTTTCTTTCCGCCATCAAAACCTCTTTCCATGGCTCCGCTTCTTGTTGTTTTAACACTCTGACTATCAATTATCCCCACAGTGGGTTGTTCGTTCTTGTTTTTCTTTTTTCTTATTTTCCCTCTGATGATTTCATTGAGCAGTTCAATAGTCCCATCTTTCTTCCATTTTGAAAAATAGTAATAGACCAATTCCCATTTTGGGAAATTGAATGGTAGCATTCGCCACTGGCAGCCTGTTTTTAAAAGATAGAATATGGCATCAAATATATCTTTCAAATCATGCTGACGCTTTCTATTGTCCTGTAAAATCTCTAATATTGTATTCCATTGACTATCGCTAAGGCTGCTTGGGTATTTTTTCATTCTATAACTTAATTGATTTAACACCAACAAGTTACGAATATAAAACGACTTAAACAATTGATAGTCAATGTTTTATGTAATTATTTTGCAATTTATTTCTCTCTTTTTAAAAATTTAAACAGTCTCTGAATGAAAAATCACAAATTAGAATTGCATCAAACCACGACATCAGTGTTTTCTACCATATGGATTTCAAAAAGCGCATTTTAGTTGCTCCGTTAAATTGGGGTTTAGGTCATGCAACGCGTTGTATGCCTATTATTAAAGCTTTAATTGAACATCAATACGAACCCATTATAGCAAGTGATGGAGCGGCCTTGGTTTTACTTAAAAAAGAATTTCCAACTTTAATTTGTTTGGAACTTCCATCTTATGATATCCAATATCCCAAATATGGCTTTTTAATGAAATGGCAACTTTTTAAAACAATTCCAAAACTACTTTATGCCGTTAAAAAAGAAAAAAAGACAGTTCAAAACATTATTAAGACCTACCATATTAACGGCATAATTTCTGATAATCGCTTTGGTGTTTATAGCACAAACCCACAGATTCCTTCCGTTTATATAACACATCAACTACAGGTTTTTAGCGGAATAACCACTTGGTTAACTACTAAATTACACCGAAAAACAATAAAAAAACATCAAGAATGCTGGATCCCAGATTTTGAAAACCAACCCTATTTAAGTGGGAATCTTGGACATATTAAAAACAGCAAACTCAAGCTAAAATATGTAGGTCCTTTAAGTCGGTTTATAAAATTTAAGACAGCCTCACTTTATGATCTTATGGTTTTATTATCTGGTCCCGAACCTCAACGAACCCTGTTAGAAGAAAAAATTTTATCGGAATTAAAAGGCTATACTGGGACTGTGATTTTGATTCAAGGTATTGTTGGGACTGCACAAAAAATTACACAGCAAAACAATGTGATTATGTATAATTTTATGCAAAGTCATGAATTAGAAAAAGCGATTCAATGTAGTAATATTATACTATCGCGTTCTGGTTATACAACAATAATGGATTTAGCTATTTTAAAAAAGAAAGCATTTTTTATTCCTACCCCTGGGCAGGATGAACAGTTATATTTAGCAAAACGTCTGAAAAATTTCCAAATAGCACCCTATTGTAAGCAGCATAATTTTACTTTAGAAAAACTTCAGGAAGTAAAGAGCTACAAAGGATTTGACATGATTGAACATAAGGCAGCATTTCATGATTTATTCAGTCTTTTCGAGGGTGAATGAAAATTCACTACCAACACCAAATTCGCTTTCAATATATATTTTTTCGTTGTGGGCTTCTATGATGTGTTTCACTATTGAAAGCCCTAATCCTGAGCCACCTTCATTTCTAGAGCCACTATTGTCTATTCTATAAAATCGCTCAAATAATCTTGGCACATGTGTTTTTCTAATCCCAATTCCATTATCGGTAACACGAATAATAACTTTGTTCTTAATAAGGTTTTCAATACCAACCTCAGTTGTACCTTTCTCACTACCATACTTTATAGAATTTACAATAAGGTTTGATAAAACTTGTTGAATTCGTTCTTTATCGGCATTAACCATAATAGGTTTTAAATAATTAGTGTCGAAGGTAAGTGTTATATTTTTTTCATAGGCACGCATCTCGAACATTTCAAAAACACTTTTAACCAATTTTATAATATCAAAACTTTCAATATTTAAACTTAAATCACCTATTTCCAATTTGGTTATCATATCGAGATCATTCACAATATAAACCAAACGTTCAACACCTTTACTAGCTCTTTCAAGATATTTTTGACGTATTTTCCTGTCATTCATAGCGCCATCAAGCAGGGTTAAAATATAACCTTGAACCGTAAATAAAGGGGTTTTTAACTCATGTGACACATTCCCAAAAAACTCTTTTCTGTATTGCTCACGAACTCTCAGTGTTTCTATCTCGAATTTCTTATCTCTTGCAAACTTATCTATTTCTTGGGTAAGTGTTCCCATATCGGTATTTATAGGTCCAGGAGTTAAGTTTGTACTTTCTAAAAGTGTTAAATCATCATAGATCTTTTTTACACGCCTATAGATAAACCGCTCTACTCTATACTGAATAACGATAAAAGAAAAAAGATACCCTAAGATTGCGAACGCTAAAAGAATTAACCCGTTAATTGTATAAAAACCATATAAAAAAACACCCATTAAGAGTGTTATAAATACAGTTATATACAGCGATGTTTTAATCGCAAACTTATATGTTTTCTTGAATTTTAACCGCATTAATCTACAAACTTATAGCCTACACCTTTTACTGTTTTAAAACTATCATCACCTAATTTTTCACGTAGTTTTCTAATATGAACATCAATAGTTCTGCCACCAACAATGACCTCATTCCCCCATACTTTATCAAGAATTTCATCTCGTTTAAATACTTTTCCAGGTTTTGATGCTAATAAAGATAACAATTCAAATTCTTTTCTTGGCAAAATAATTTCTATTCCTTTTAAAATAATCTTATATTCATCACGGTTAATAACCAAATTCCCGATTTTAACAGAATCTTCAACATCTTGTTGATTGTACCGTCTTAAAAGTGCTTTTACTTTACTTACCAAAACTTTTGGTTTTATAGGCTTTGTAATATAATCATCGGCACCTGCATCAAACCCAGCAACTTGTGAGTAATCTTCCCCTCTTGCCGTTAAAAACGTAATTATAGTGTCCTTTAAATCAGGATTTTTTCTGATAATTTCACAAGCTTCAATACCATCCATTTCAGGCATCATGACATCGAGTATAATTAAATGTGGAAGCCCTTTTTTAGCCTTTTTTACCGCTTCAACGCCATTTTTAGCAGTAATTATTTGATATCCTTCGTTAGATAAATTATACCCAACAATTTCTAAAATATCTGGCTCATCATCAACTAAAAGAATTTTTATTTCTTTTTTATTCATATTAAAAATACGTTTGGAAAATTATTTCTATAAGTAAAGATAAAATTAATAACACAGGTTTACAGTAAAAATACCATAAATAACCTTAAGGTAACATACACCTAACCATGTTTTAACCTTTCGATTAAAAACGCTATTTTTTAACAGTACTTTGGTATAACTTTTGAAGATATTTATTAACTTTAACACATAAAAAAGCCTACTATGCTAAAAAACTACTTTGTAACCTTTATTTTTTCGAGTTTGTTTTTGATTTCCCTTTGTGGGTTTTCTCAATCAGAACCGAGAAATATGCTCCCACAACAACAAGCCATTGAAGGGCTTTCTATATACCCAAACCCTGTGAGTAATGGCAAGCTGTTTGTTTATATTACATCAAAACGTAGCTTAACGAAAACCGTTGCTGTTTACAATGTGTTGGGAAAGCAAATTTTGACTACCATATTGACAGGTAACGAATTAAATATTTCACAGTTAAATACTGGCGTTTATATTTTGAAAATTACTGAAAACAATATTAGTGAAACCAGAAAGTTAGTGATTAAGTAAACAAAAAGTCAATAATTTATAAATTATTAAACCGTATAATTAAAAAAGCGTTGCTAAATGGTAACGCTTTTCTATTTTATATACTTTTGCTTCATGATTGATACCATGACTATTTTTAACACACAAACTAAAAAAGAATTTGACGATTTGTCTTTACAAATGTTTAAATTTCAGTTTGAAAATAATCGTGTGTATCGGTCGTTTTGCGATTTGTTATATATTCATCCCAGTGATGTAAAGACCATACAGGACATTCCTTTTTTACCCATACAGTTTTTTAAAACCCACAACGTTTTAAGCCCCCAACAACCCATACAAACCACATTTACCAGTTCTGGAACTACTGGAAGCATAACCAGTAAACACCATGTAACCAATTTAGAGATTTATAAAAAAAGTTTTACAAAAGGCTTTGAAAATGTTTATGGTGCTATTGAAGATTATGTTGTTTTAGCCTTATTGCCATCGTATTTAGAGCGAGAAGGTTCTTCTCTCATTTATATGGTAAATGCTATGATTACAAAATCCAATCAACAAGAAAGCGGCTTTTACCTCAACAATTTAGATGAACTAAAAAACCAATTAATACAATTAGATTCACAAGGTAAAAAAGTACTGCTTATTGGTGTCTCTTTTGCGCTCTTGGATTTAATAGAAACTCATAAATTCCAATTAAAACATACCATTATTATGGAAACTGGTGGTATGAAAGGACGTAGAAAAGAATTGATACGCGAAGATCTTCATAACAAACTTAAAGCAGGTTTTGGTGTTGACGCCATTCATAGCGAATATGGGATGACTGAATTATTAAGTCAGGCTTATTCCACAGGTCAGGGTCTTTATAATTGTCCCAATTGGATGCGGGTCTTATCTCGTGACACTGAAGATGCTTTAAGCATTCAACCCACAGGGAAAACAGGAGGTATCAATATTATTGATTTAGCAAATATCAATTCGTGCTCATTTATTGCCACTCAAGATTTGGGGCGCATTCACACTAATGGTTCCTTTGAAGTAATTGGGCGTTTTGATCATTCAGATATTCGTGGTTGTAATTTAATGGCACTTTAAATTATAAAACTTTAAGTTGCTACCTTATACACGACTTACTTTTAAATATGATTTATGAAACATTTTGTGCTAATATTTTTTCTGGTAATTTCCTCTTCATTTTCCCAATCTATCGGTTATAATGTCAAAAAAGGATTTATTGCCAACTGGTTATGCTGTTGTGGCGTATTTTAACAACAAAGCCAATAAAAAATTTCTTGAAACTGACTATCCCCGCAAGCCATAGGGGTATTTCGCCGGTTTCATCCCGATGGCCATCGGGACCGAAATTTTATATTTTGCCTCACCTGGAACTGCCGAAAAAGGCAGTTCCGACCTCTCCACAGGAGAGGTAAAGCGGAAACCCCGGCTGAGCCTCGGGGAATCTTTAGATTGAAGAGGATAAATATTTTACAACTGATTTTCATGGTGTCAACTATAAATTTTCTTCTCAAGAAAACTTAGCAACTTTTATCAAAAACCCAACAAAATATGTTCCACAATATGCTGGTTATTGTGTTTATGCAGTTGCCGTTAAATCTGATGAAACAACTATCAACCCAGAAGCTTTTGAAGCATAAGAAGGCAAGCTATATCTGTTTTATAATGCATGAGGAACAAATAAGTTTAAAAAATATTGAATGTCCGTAATTTGTCATAAGTCTGAAAATATAATAATTTTGTCATTCCGACAAAGGAGGAATCCCATTGGTTTTCAATAGATTCTTCATTTCGTTTCACTCCATTCTGAATGACAAAAATGGTATTATGAATGAATACGGACATTCAAAAAAAAATAAATGAAATTTATTGTAAGGTTTTTTAAAACTTTACGACCTATAAGCAGCTATGAAAAAGAAAATTTTTTTCTAGCTGGTTGGTTAGTTTTAAAAGCCTGATATCCCTATCAGGCTTTTTTATGAGATATGTAATAGAAAATAATTTTTCTTTCCTCTCTGAATTAGAACGAACTTATTATTAATTATATCGGATGTGGTGATTTTGTAACCCTCTTCAACCTTTTCTTTGTTCACCGAAATTGAGTTTTCTTTAAGCGCTCTTCTAGCTTCACCGTTTGATTTTAAAAATCCTGTTTTCTCGGCTAAAGCACCAATAATATCAAGGCCATTTTCAATATCAGACCTTTTAATTCCCGCTTGTGGAACGCCATCAAACACATCTAAAAATGTTTGTTCATTAAGTTTTTTTAAATCGTCACCGGTTGAATTTCCAAACAAAATATGACTCGCTTTAATAGCGTTTTCTAAATCGTCTTTTGAGTGTACCATGATGGTGATTTCTTTTGCTAAACGCTTCTGTAAAACACGCAAATGAGGTGCTTCTTGATGCTCGATTACTAACCCATTAATTTCCGGTTCATTTAAAAACGTAAATATTTTAATATACTTTTCGGCATCTTCATCACTTGAATTTAACCAATATTGATAGAATTTATAAGGCGACGTCCTGTTCACATCCAACCACACATTACCGCCTTCAGATTTTCCAAATTTAGACCCATCGGACTTTGTGATTAGGGGACAGGTAATGGCAAATCCTTTACCATTTCCTATTCTTCTAATTAATTCGGTACCTGTTGTGATATTCCCCCATTGGTCACTACCCCCCATTTGTATGCTGCAATTTTTCTCTCTATATAAATGCAAAAAGTCGTAACCCTGAACCAGCTGATACGTAAACTCAGTAAAACTCATTCCTTCGGAAGAATCGGATGAAATTCTGTTTTTTACCGAGTCTTTGGCCATCATATAATTTACGGTAATATGTTTACCAACATCACGAATAAACCCAAGAAACGAAATGTCTTTCATCCAATCGTAATTATTAACCAAAACAGCCGCATTGTCCACGTTACTTTCAAAATCCAAAAAGTGAGCCAACTGCTTTTTTATGGCCTCTTGATTGTGTCGCAATGTGGTTTCATCCAATAAATTCCGTTCATTTGATTTTCCAGAAGGGTCACCAATCATTCCGGTTGCCCCACCAACTAATGCCACAGGGCGATGCCCACAACGTTGGTAATGGGCCAACAACATAATTGGTACTAAGTTTCCAATATGCAAAGAATCGGCTGTCGGATCAAAACCTATATAAGCACTGCGCATGCCTTCCATTAAGTGTTCTTCAGCACCAGGCATAACCGAATGTATCATGCCTCTCCAAGTCAATTCTTCAACAAAATTCTTCATCATTATTAAATGTTTTTGGTAATCTAAGGCAAAGATAAAAATCAATGTATAATTACTGATGTATTCTAAATAATTCTTTACATTAGTCGAATGATTTTAGTTACAGGAAGTACGGGTTTGGTTGGTTCGCATCTACTATATAAGCTTAGTAGCAATGGCGAGAAAGTTAGGGCTATTTATAGAAGTGAACGCAAACTTGACAATGTAAAAAACGTGTTTTCTGGTTACAGCGATAATTACAAGACACTTTTTGAATCCATAGAATGGGTTCAAGCCGATATCTTAGATATTCCCTCACTAACTGAAGCATTTGAAGGTGTTTCTTATGTCTATCATTGTGCTGCTTTTGTTTCTTTTGAACCCGATAAATACCGCCTTTTAAGAAAAACAAATATTGAAGGCACTGCCAACATTGTTAATTTATGTATTTCAAATTCCATTACAAAATTATGTTACGTAAGCTCTATTGCGGCTATAGGAAACCCTAATAATTCGCTTCCAATACATGAAGAAACCGAATGGAATCCTGAAGCAGAAAACAACGTGTATGCCATTACAAAATATGGTGCTGAAATGGAAGTTTGGCGAGGTACGCAAGAAGGCTTAAATGCCGTTATTGTGAATCCTGGAGTTATATTGGGTGCTGGTATTTGGCGTTACGGAAGTGGAAGCTTATTTAAAAAAGCTCATGGCGGTCTTAAATATTACACATCTGGTTCTGTTGGGCTTGTTGATGTTGAAGACGTGGTTGCTATTATGATTAACCTAACAAAAAGTCAAATCTCAAATGAGCGCTTTATTTTGGTTGCTGAAAATTGGACTTACAAAGATTTTTTACAAGCCATGGCAACATCTGTAAATGTTTCTCCTCCAAAAAAACTAGCTCCTAAATGGTTATTGCAGATAACTTGGAGGTTAGATTGGTTAACTTTTAAACTTACTGGAAAACGCAGACAACTAACCAGGCATTTAGTAAAAGAATTATCAACTAAAAATACGAATAACAATAACAAAATAAAATCTCATTTAAGTTTTGAATTTAAACCCATAAGCAAAAGTATTATTGAGATTGGACAACTTTATCTGAAACAGGTTCAATAAGTTTTGGCTTAGGTTTATTTTTTATTTTAAGTTTACTTATGGAATCTTTAAGAGCCTTTATCTTAATGGTGTCTTTTAACTTTAACATATTTAAAGAGTCTTTTTTTCTTAACGTATTTATAGAGTCTTGCTTTCTTTTTTCTTCGCGTTCTTGTGTTTCCAACTGTCTATAATACCCACTTAAACCTTCCAAACTATCCTGAACCTTTTCATAAATCTCATCATACTCCTCTAAATAAAAGGCGTAATAATTGTTACTCGAGGCAAATGTAACACTGTCGATATTATATTTTTTAAAAACATAATCCTCTGAATAAATTCCCAATTTATCTAATATCTGTTTATTGGACCCGTTGGAAGAAGATAACAATTTCAAGTCTATGATAATATTAACCATCTTCTTTTTCGAAATTAAGTTTTTCGGTTTTTCAGGCTTTTTAAAGGTATAACAAGATACCATTAAGAGTCCTGAAAATAAATATATGAAAAGACGTTTTAGCATTATCTATTAAAAGTTAATCGTTTTGCAGATTTGAAATTATGGAATTTAAAATTCTCAAAAGCCAAATTCCCATTAACAAAGGTATGTGTAATTCTGGATTTAAAGGATGTACCCTCAAATGGTGACCAGCCACATTTATATAAAATATTCTCCTTATTTACCGTCCAAGGATTATTTAAATCTACAAAAACCAAATCGGCAAAATAGCCTTCTCTAATAAATCCTCTTTTTTCAACTTGAAATAAAATTGCAGGATTATGGCACATTTTTTCAACCACCTTCTCAATAGATATTTTTTCTCTATGATACATCTCTAACATTGCCGGTAAGGCATGTTGCACCATTGGTCCACCAGAAGGTGCTTTGGTGTAAACCTTTTTCTTTTCTTCCAGTGTATGAGGTGCATGATCGGTAGCTATAACATCTATTCTTCCATCAAGTAACGCCTCCCATAACATATCTTGATCCTTTTTGGTTTTTACCGCAGGATTCCATTTTATTAGTGTCCCTTTCAAATTATAATCCTCGTCTGTAAACCATAAATGATGAATACAAACCTCAGCTGTGATCTTTTTGTCTTTTAATGGGATTTTATTGCTGAACAATTTGGTTTCTTTTCCTGTTGATAAATGAAAAACATGTAATCTTGCTCCTGTTTTTTTCGCTAATTCGATAGCCTTAGACGATGATAAATTACACGCTTCTTCGCTTCGTATTTGTGGATGGCATTTAATTGGTATGTCTTCTCCGTATTTTTCTATATAAGTTTCAAGATTTTTCTTTATAGTCGCTTCATCTTCACAATGAACCGCAATTAACAGCTTTGTGTTTTTAAAAATATTTTCCAATACTGTTGGGTCATCAACCAACATGTTTCCCGTAGAAGACCCTAAGAACAGTTTTAATGCTGCAACTTGGGTCGCATCAACTTTTAAAATTTCTTCTAAATTATCATTGGTGCCACCAAACATAAAAGAATAATTTGCATAAGATGTTTTCGCAGCAATCTCAAATTTTTCCTCTAATTTTTCAATAGTGGTCGTTTGCGGAATGGTATTGGGCATTTCGATAAACGATGTAATACCACCCGCAATGGCAGCCTTAGATTCTGTTTCGATAGTCGCCTTATGCGTGAGCCCGGGCTCTCTAAAATGAACCTGATCATCAATAACACCTGGCAACACATATTTGCCTTCGGCATCAATGACATGGACATCTGAAGATTTAGCACTTATGGATTCGCTTATTTCTTTTATAAATTCTCCTTCTATTAAAATGTCCCCACTAAATATTGTGCCTTCATTTACAATATTTGCGTTCTTAATTAGTATCGTTTTTAACTTCATATAGACTTTCTAAGTTTTAAAAATACTTTTAATTTTCATTGAAATCACGCCAAATATAGCTTCGGAAATAATCCCTGAACTCAATTTTGACTCACCTCGTGTTCTATCTGTAAAAATAACAGGAATTTCCACAATATTAAACTTCTTGATATACGCCTTAAATTTCATTTCTATTTGAAACGCATACCCAATAAATTTAATAGCATTCAAATCTAATGTTTCAAGTACTTGTCTTTTATAGCATACAAAGCCAGCTGTGGTATCATGTATTTTCATTCCTGTAATAATGCGAACATAAATAGATGCTAAATAGGACATAAGTACACGGCTCATTGGCCAGTTTACCACATTTACGCCTTTTATATATCTTGATCCTATTGCAAGATCTGCGCCATTTTCATCACAGGCAGTATATAGCTTAATTAAATCTTTTGGGTCATGGGAAAAATCGGCATCCATCTCAAAAACATAGTGGTATTTTTTGTTCAAAGCCCATTTAAACCCATGAATATAAGCAGTTCCCAATCCTGCTTTTACCTGTCTTGATTCTAAATACAAACGCTCTGGAAACTCTTTTTGAAGTTCCTTAACTTTCAATGCTGTTAAATCGGGAGAATTATCATCTACTATAAGAATATGTACGAATTCAGATTGCGAAAATACCGCCCTAATTATAGCTTCTGTATTTTCTATTTCGTTATAGGTTGGTATAATTACAACGGTGTTTTTCATGGATCCCTCTAATTGTTTTAATGCATGTCTAAATCCATTAGGACTATTATACTTATTTATGATTCATTAAAACGTATAATTTTTTAGCAAATGTACAGTATTTAAAAATTACTTTTTTTTAATTATTCCTTAATAATTACAAGGAGGTGTTAATATTTATAATAATTTTAGGGCATGCTTCGAAATGTTCAAACATATGAGATATTCACTGTTCTAATAATCATTGGAATAGTTTTTATTGCTGTTACAAAATCAATGTATCCAAGGCGTTTTAACGATTTTGTTTATGTTTTAGGAAACTCGAAATATCTTAAAATTTATGCTAGAGATCAAAAGTTTTTTGACAAATTTGATGCGTTTCTTTTTGTCAATTTAATTATTTCATTATCAATTTTTGTATTTATATGCCTTCAAAATTTGACGGTTATAGAAGTCCCCACAATGGATGTCATGTTTAAATTAGCATTTGCTATAGCATCGCTTATTTTAATAAAAGTTCTTATAGAACGTTTAATTGGAAGTCTTTTTGAAATGGATACATTAATTGACCAATACCTCTTTCAAAAAATAAGTTATAAAAACTTTTTAGGCGTATGGTTAGTGCCAATAAATTTGTTGTTGCTATTTAGTTTTAAACCAAATTCAACAATCATTTATGTAGTCGTCTTTTTATTGTTAATTATAAACATTGTAGGCACTATTACAACAATTAAAACACATCTTAGTTTAATAAAACAGAACTTATTTTATTTTATTTTGTATCTTTGCGCACTTGAAATTGCACCATACATCCTATTGTATAAGGTGTTTATTTCATAATAAAAATAGTAACTACATGCGCCCTATGAAAGTGAAAACGATTTTAGTATCTCAGCCAGAACCTAAAATAGAGAATTCGCCCTATTTTGATCTTCAAGAAAAGCAAAAAGTGAAAATTGATTTTAGACCTTTTATTCACGTGGAAGGGGTTTCAGCCAAAGAAATTAGACAACAAAAAGTAGATTTAAACCACTATACTGCAATTGTTTTAACAAGTAGAAATGCCGTAGATCATTATTTTAGAGTTGCTGAAGAAATGAGGTTTAAAGTGCCTGATACCATGAAATATTTTTGCCAATCGGAAGCCGTTGCATTCTATTTACAAAAATATGTAGTTTACAGAAAACGTAAAATTTATGTTGGCAAACGTTCGTTTTCAGAACTTTCTCCATTAATTAAAAAGTATAAGGACGAAAAGTTTTTATTACCAAATACCGATAAAGTGAAACCTGAAGTAGCAGAGATAATGAATGCACTTGGTGTTAACTGGAAACTTGCCACATTTTATAAAACGGTTATCAGTGATCTTTCAGATTTAGCAAATGTTTATTACGATGTATTAGTGTTTTTTAGTCCTTCTGGAATTGATTCGTTGTTCCATAATTTTCCAGATTTCAAACAAAATGAAACGCGTATTGCTGTATTTGGAGACACGACATTCAAAGCTGTTGAAGAAAAAGGGTTACGTGTAGATATTGCCGCGCCAACGGATGAAACACCATCCATGACGATGGCTTTAGAAAAATATATTGATAAAGTTAATAAAGGAAAATAATTTAACTATACTTAAAACAAAAAAGGGATGATCTAACAAATCATCCCTTTTTTGTTTTAAAAAGTGTATCGTTGCGGTCCACCTCGCCGTATCTCCTCACTGGCAAAAGCTTCAAACTTTTTAAAGTTCTCTCTAAATGCATTCGTTAATTTAAACGCCGTTTTATAATAGGCTTCATCATTATTCCATGTTGTTCTCGGACTTAAAACACTACTAGGAACACCCGGGCATTCTCTTGGCTGTGCTACTCCAAATACTGAATGAATATGATACGCGTCATAGGTATACAAACCCAAGTCACCATTTAAAACAGCATTAATCATGGCTCGTGTATATTTTAATTTCATTCTGGTTCCTATACCATACGGTCCACCGGTCCAACCTGTATTTACTAGCCAAACATTAACACCTGCTTCCTTCATTTTTTTACTTAACATTTCAGCATATTTTGCTGGGTGCAACGGCATAAAAGGCGCTCCAAAACACGCGGAAAATGAGGGTTGTGGTTCAACAACACCAGCTTCGGTGCCAGCCACTTTAGCCGTATATCCAGAAATAAAATGATAGGCAGCTTGACTTGGTGTTAATTTTGATATAGGAGGTAATACTCCAAAGGCATCAGCCGTTAAAAAGAATATATTCTTTGGATTTTTACCTATTGATGGTATTTGAATATTTTCAATATGCTCTATCGGGTAGCTTACACGTGTGTTTTGAGTGATAGACGTATCGGCAAAATCGATATGTCCATGAGAATCCAATATGACGTTTTCAAGAATAGCACCAGGCCTAATGGCATTATAAATTTCAGGTTCATTTTCAGCAGATAAATTTATAACTTTGGCATAGCACCCTCCTTCAAAGTTAAAAATAGTATTTTCTTTGGTCCAACCATGCTCATCATCACCAATCAATTTTCTATTTGGGTCGGCCGACAACGTTGTTTTACCGGTTCCTGAAAGTCCGAAGAAAATTGCGGTATCACCATCTTTCCCAACATTCGCACTACAATGCATTGGTAGCGTATTTTTATAAACGGGTAGAATAAAATTTAAGGCCGAAAATATTCCTTTTTTAATTTCGCCAGTATAGCCCGTTCCACCAATTAGGGCAACTTTCTTTTTAAAATCCAAAATAGCAAAATTGTGTTGACGTGTTCCGTCTTCCTTAGGAATTGCCATAAATCCGGGCGCATTTATTACAATCCATTCTGGTTTAAAATTCTCTAATTCCTTTTCTGTAGGACGAAGAAACATGTTATAGGCAAATTGATTGCTCCAAGGGGTTTCTGTTATAACCCTAATGTTTAATTTATAGTCGTTATCTGCGCACGCATAACTATCTCTTACATAAACTTCTGTATTTGAAAGATAGTTAACCACTTTATCGTATAGCTTATCAAATGCTTCAGATGAAAACGGAATATTAACGGTCCCCCACCAAACCTTATCTTTAGTAATGTTATCTTCAACGATAAAACGATCTTGTGGCGAGCGTCCAGTAAATTCTCCCGTATTAACGGCTAAGGCTCCCGAAGACGCTTCTTTGCCTTGACCTTTTTCTATTGTAATGTGGTGAAGTTGTTCTGGCGAAAGTTGATACTTTACTTTTGCGTTTTTAATACCATATTGTTCCAGCGAAATCGTTTTCGTGACTTGATTGTGGTTTACCATATTTAATTTAAAAAGTGATTATTCGACAAAATTAAAACAATATTTCTAAGTAAACACTTTAATTTTTCAATTATTGCTATCCATTTTAATGAAATCCATAAATAAAATTCCCCATGCCAAAATGAAACACAACCCTCCTATAGGCGTGATAAAAGCAATGCTTTTAAAGTCAAAATTTGTTAATAAATTTGTTGCCAATCCATAAATAGATCCGGAAAAAAACAGCCAACCAGCAACCGTCAAATAATAAATAAATTTCTTTGATTTTGAAGTAATAACTGATGTACTACCCACAAAAAGCAGAAAAAGAGCATGATACATTTGATATCGCACTCCTGTTTCAAAGGTACTTATCGATTCCATTGCGATTAATTCCTTTAAACCATGTGCTGCAAAAGCACCTAAAATAATACCTGTAATCCCTAAAAGAGACCCTGTAATTAATATTGTTTTGTTCATATTAATAGTTGTTAACTGTTTATAAAACCCTATGTATTTATTACATTAGTCTCAACAAAACTACTCAACAAAATTCATTATGCGAAAGATTTTAGTTATTGGTTCAGGAAAATCTACCTCTTATTTAATAAAATACTTGATAGACAAATCAGAAGTCGAAAACTTACATATAACTATTGGTGATATTAATATTGATCATACCAACAAGCTTATTAAAAACCATCCAAGAGCGACCGCTATGTTACTTGATATTTTTGATGCAAGTTCAAGAAGTGAGGCTATTAAAAAGGCCGACATTATTATTTCTATGCTTCCTGCTCGTTTGCATATTGAAGTTGCCAAAGATTGTCTTTTATACATGAAAAATATGGTTACTGCTTCTTATGTGAGTCCAGAAATGGAAAAATTGAATAAAGAAGCTATTAACAAAGGTTTGGTTTTTATGAATGAAATTGGAGTGGACCCAGGCATCGATCATATGAGTGCCATGAAAGTGATTGATAGCATTCGGGATAAAGGTGGTAAAATGATTTTGTTTGAATCGTTTACCGGCGGATTGGTAGCTCCAGAAAGTGACAATAACCTTTGGAACTATAAATTTACATGGAACCCTAAAAATGTGGTTATTGCCGGTCAAGGTAGTGCTGCTAAGTTTTTACAAGAAGGCACGTATAAATACATTCCTTATCACAGATTATTCCGGCGTACCGAGTTTTTAGAAATTGAGGGGTTTGGAAAATTTGAAGTTTATGCCAATCGCGATTCTCTTAAATATCAAAGTGTTTATGGGTTAGACGCTATTAAAACACTATACCGTGGCACCATGCGACGTGTGGGTTTTAGTCGTGCATGGAATATATTTGTTTTACTAGGTATGACGGACGACAGCTACACTATAGACGATAGTGAAAACATGAGTTATAGAGATTTTGTAAACGCCTTTTTAACCTATAGTCCTTTTGATTCCGTCGAACTAAAATTTAGGCATGCTTTAAAAATAGATCAAGACGATATTATTTGGGATAAATTTATGGAGCTGGACATTTTTAGTTCCAAAAAAATGGTAGAACTTAAAAAAGCAACACCTGCCGAAATACTACAAAAAATATTAATGGATAGCTGGACACTTGCTCCAAATGATAAAGATATGATTGTCATGTATCATAAATTTGGATATGAACTTGACGGTAAAAAACATCAAATTGAAGCGACCATGGTAACTCTGGGGGACGATCAAACGTATACTGCCATGGCTAAAACCGTAGGATTGCCTGTCGCAATGGCGACGCTTGCTATTTTAAATGGGAAAATTACAACTCCTGGAGTACAAATACCTATTACCAAAGAAGTATATAACCCCATTTTAAAAGAACTTGCCGATTTTGGGATTTCATTTAAGGAAAAAGAAGTGCCTTATCTTGGCTATAATCCGTTAAATAATTAGTTGGATGTCCCATTCGTTACGCGCATGTCGGACTTTTCATTATATCTTTTGTTTAAAAACAAAAGGATGCCATTTTAAATGCGGAGCATTCACGATTTCTTATTTATTAAAATGAAAACACATGAGTAATCCCTAACGCAGTAATAAGTTTCAAATTAAAATCGTTTTATTATTTTTATGGTTTATTTCAAACCATATACGCCATGAAGATTACAGATCAGAACATTCAAATAGACGGTATTGATAAAAAAATATTGAGGGCGCTTATGGAAGATGCCAGAACGCCTATACTGCAAATTGCCCGTAACGTGGACATTTCTGGTGCTGCGATTCATCAACGTCTAAGAAAACTTGAAAAATCTGGTTTAATTTCAGGCTCAAAATTTATTATCAATCCAAAAATTTTAGGCTATACAACCATGGCTTTTATTGGTATTTATTTGGATAAAGCCATGAGCAATCCCGAAGCCGTTAAGCAGCTTAAAAAAATTCCTGAAGTTTTAGAATGCCACTACACTACCGGAAACTGGAGTGTATTTATTAAAATACTGTGTAAAGACAATGCGCATTTAATGCATTTGCTCAACAAGGAAATCCAATCTATTTCGGGAGTTTCACGAACAGAAACATTTATTTCTCTAGACCAACAAATTGATAGGCAGATAAGTATTTAAGATAAAATAGCTATAAATTTAATTACTAAATGTAAAATGTGAACAAATTTAGATAATGAACTGGTTTAAACTTTTTCCTTTTGCTAAAAAAATGTCCTTTTGCTCCCACTTTTTGCCTTTTTATCGTTCCGTAGCTCTGCTATGCAACTCGAAAAAGTTTTCAATTGGACATAAAACGTCTAATTTTCGCTTAAATTTAAATGGTTTAAACCAGTTCAATTAAAGAAAACCTTGCTTTTAAAAAGCAAGGTTTTCCTTTTATAGAAACAAATTTTAAATATCATTCTTCAATAAAATAAAATATCAGAGAAGTATAGGAACATATAAACTTTATGTTTATAATAATCTAACTCAAAATCTTTTTCTTCCATTATAGGCAAAATACTAGCTACCATTTTTGAAAAATCATATGATCCCTTTTCTGAAATTGGTAGTGCCACCTTATTAATCTTATACAATTTTGATTTTTTAAATTCCTCTAAATCAGTTATATCTTCCAAACACTTTTTATTACTTGGGTTTATTTTATAACGCTCTATTTTATTTATCGAATCAATATAAGAATATTTATAATAAGAGGGATACCGTTTCCCATTTGCTATTGACTTATATATATTATAATAACTTTCAGGAGTGCTATCTTTTAAAATTTTTATCTTAATTAAATGCTTTTCAAATCCTTGTGAAAAACGTTTTAATGCTTCACCCTTATCCGATAACGAATTATACAAACATTCTTGATAAATTTCTTCTATTCGCTTTTCCTTAGAACAGGAAAATATGCTACAAAAAATTGTAACAACTAAAAGTGCTTTAATCATTCTCATCAATAATATTGTCTATGGTTTTGTTTTCTTCTATCCATTGTTCAAGATTGCCAATATTTTTCTCAACAAAATCAACCCATAATATTCTTTCTTTTCCATATCCCTCTTTTTTTAATGCCTCAATATACCAGTCCATAAAACTAAACCAAACCATATTTAAAAAATCAGGATATTCAGCACCATCAAACCATATTACATTAATTTTTTTTAAAATTTCTTCTTTTGATAAATCCCAATAAATCGATTTCTCATTTTCCCACTCATTTCCAACTTTTATCAAATTATTTTTAAGCAAAAGCTTAATGCAGTCAAGAGATGTTTTTTTTATTTCACCTTTAGAAATATTCTTATTATTGTTCTTAATTATTGCTATTATATCCCATAAATACTCTGTCCAAGTAGGGCAAAATATATCTAGATATTGTTTTTTTATAAATCAACTTTTTTCATGGGTAAAACTTCAATTTATAAGAGTTTGTTTCTAAAAGCTCTATAAAATTAAACTCAATAGTTGCAATAACACCTGGGCTATTAGAGCCTGCAACTGTCCTAAAGGTAATATAATTATCATCTCCCATATTTGCAACTATTGTTCCTTCTGCATTAGTTGTGGTAAAAATGGCGTTTTTAGTTATGATTGTCAATTGTATTTTCCTCTTTTGGTTTATTATGTTGAATCCACTGCTCTAAATCTCCTATTTTTTCATTTATAAATTCATTCCAGTTTATAGAATAATAAGTAAGCCCTTTTTTAGATAATTTAGTCGTATACCAATCTTGAAATTTGAACCAAACCAAATTATAAAATTCTTCATCAGATATGTTGGGTAACCATTTTTCATTAATGATACTTATTATACTCTGGTTTGATAAATCAGTTTTATTATATTCTTTGTTTTCCATCCAGTTTGAATCAAGAACATAAATGATATCATTATTCATTAAATATTGTAATGACTCTAATGTCATTTTTTTTTAATTCATTAAAAGTTAAATTATCACTTTTTTCTTTTATAAAAACAGCTAATTGTTCAACGCTTTCAAGGTTAAAAGGATGTAAAATAGCATTGTATTTTACATCAAAGACATAAATTTTTTTCATGGTAAGAATTTAAGAGTATATGAACTAGTACCTAATGCTGTATTAAAATTTTGATATTCAATAACACTTATAGCTTCAGGCACAGTTGTAGGCATAGGTCGTAAAATAATTTTTCTTCCAATCCCCATATCAGCTACCAATATATTTGCATTATTAGTATTTGTCCTAAAATTATCATCACCGTCTCGAAACCCCCGCTTCGCAAAGTCTCCTGACTTTGAGATCATTATAAATACTAC